>Ga0256404_1000848_pt1 | contig 78087 bp, 42 predicted proteins | sample RumenRJG_01DNA_FD_185990 | JGI IMG/M metagenome (GOLD analysis project Ga0256404, IMG submission 185990) | Bovine rumen microbial communities from Lethbridge, Alberta, Canada - RJG_01 | ecosystem: Host-associated > Mammals > Digestive system > Stomach > Rumen | place: Canada: Alberta | collected...
CATTGTCAGAGCATTGTTATCAATATATGTTCGTTGGTTGCACAAACCTCACAACGGCACCTGAGTTACCTGCTACAACATTGGCAAGTTATTGTTATGGAAATATGTTCAGAAATTGTACAAGTCTAACAAAAGCGCCTGAACTTCCTGCTACAACATTAGCAAGGGAATGTTATCAATATATGTTCGTTGGTTGCACAAACCTCACAACGGCACCTGAGTTACCTGCTACAACATTGGCAAGTTATTGTTATGGAAATATGTTCAGAAATTGTACAAGTCTAACAAAAGCGCCTGAACTTCCTGCTACAACATTAGCAAGGGAATGTTATCAATATATGTTCGTTGGTTGCACAAACCTCACAACGGCACCTGAGTTACCTGCTACAACATTGGCAAGTTATTGTTATGGAAATATGTTCAGAAATTGTACAAGTCTTAACTACATTAAGTGCCTTGCAACTGACATATCAGCAAGTAACTGTACATATGGTTGGGTAAATGGTGTTGCAGCATCAGGTACATTTGTTAAGAACGCTGCAATGACAGGGTGGACAATGGGTAAAAATGGTATTCCTACTGGATGGACTGTACAAGATGATGATGGAGGCATACAAGGTGGTGGTGATATTGACCCTGGTTATGGTGGTGACCCTGATGGTGGTGAGGGCGAGTAACAATAATAAAAGGTGGGGATTAACTCTCCACCTTTTTTCATTCTGGATAATACCAAGTTAGTATATCCCATTTTTCGTGTTATAACAGATATTTATTGATAAATATGTTTATTTAAGAAAATAATATCGATAAATAATAATAAATAATGGATAAAAATACAAAAAAAGGTAGACCGAAGGGGAGTACAAATAGACCTAAAACTGGTACAAATCTGTTTGTCACCAAATTCGAAAAACAGGTGGAAGGTGCCGCTATTGCAAAAGATTCCAATATGGGATATATAAAATTCGGAGAACGGAATAATTACCCTCAGCTATTGCTTAATCTATATCAAAACTCACCAACGCATCACGCTGCATGTAATTTTGCCGTGCAAAGTATTGTCGGAGAAGGAATAGACTATAACGCAATGGGTATTGACGGAACACAGTTATATCCGAACTATCAATATGGATGGGGTACACTAATAAGGAATATCGCATTGGACTATGTGCTTTATGGTTCATATAGCATTCAGATAATAAAAAATAAGGATGATAAGACGTTCTCGTTCTGGCACATTCCTTATGAGAAAGTCCGTTGTTCACCATATGACGAGGACGGACAGATACCTTACTACTGGATATGTCAGGACTGGTCAGCCACGGGACAGTATACACCCATACAGATTGAGGCATTCGACATGAGGGATGAAAGTTTCGTTGAGAGGGGAAAACCATATCTTTATGTGTACAAAAACTATGACCCCACAATGACTTATTATCAGTCACCGTCTTATGCTGCTGGTATCAAGGCAATACAGTCTGAAATAGCATATTTGCTGTTTGATGAAAAAACCACAGTGAATGGTTTTGTCCCATCAGGAATGCTCGTTCTCAATGAGGTTGAAACAGAGGAAGAACGACAGTCAATCATCAATAACATTACAAGAATGTTTTCAGGTGTGGAGAATGCAAACAGTCTTATGATTTCTTTCAGGAGAAGTCAAGACGAAGAAATACCTGCTTTTATTCCGTTCGCCACAAACACATCAAACGTCAATCTGTTTGATAGTGCAAACCAGAGGACTGTCAACCGAATACTTGCAGCACACCAGATAAACGACCCACAGTTGATAGGATTACCTAATTTGGGCGGTACTGGATTTAACAGTGAGGGAAAGTTGCTTGAGACGGCATACAACGTGTATAACAAGGTTGTCGGAAACTATAACAGGCAATGTGTCATCAAGACGCTCAACGAAATGTTTAAACTCAATGGTGTCGATGTTGAAATCATAATGAAGCCGCTTTCGTTTAACCTTGAGACGACAGAAACAGAATCAAAGAGTTCTGGAGTCGAATCAAAAGATGCAACACAAGATGTATCAACGGATAATATCGAGGAAAAGGTTGATGGAACCGATGAATAATATAAATGCTGTCAGGCTATTTGTTCTGACAGCATTTTTTGATACTCTTCCTTATACATCCATTGATAGCCTCCAGCCGATTTAGTTTTACCTTTGCAGCATCTTGAAATTGAAGATGAGTGGCATCTATCAACATTGTTTGCTGCATCTTTTATACTATCCCATTCCTTGACAATAACACCATCTTTTAGTTGTACTACTGGCATGCCAATAAATTCCGTGTTTGGAGATAAATGTATTCCTTTTAAATTTTTATTCCAAGGTGTCTGTCCTTTTTCAAATTCCTTCCCGTTGTGATACCCATTATTACCACCAACGTTTGTTTTGCCGCCATATGACCTATTGTATCCATTGGGATAAACAGTGTTAAATTCTTCAATATAACGTTTCTCTAACTCCCAAGCAACTTCTCTTGTATCAACTTCTGCAAGTATCTCACACTTGAAGTTTTCTACACCATATTTCTCCCTTTCAGCACCTATGTACTGGTTTGCATATCTGGCTTTTAGGCAATTCCATTGATTTTCCCTTTTTCTAAAATCATTTGTCTGACCAACATACTGTTTACCGTTAATCTTGTTTGTTCTTAAATAAAGCGTGTACTTCATGTATTAAAATATGTTTATTAAAACGCATTATTGTCTTTTATACAAATATATGTAAAATAATAGTTAAAAAACAAATTATCATGATTATAAATAAGAAATTACTTGCACAGTTCAGTCCTTTACCTATCAACTACAACTATGAGGAAATCATGAACTATGTACCAATCGCAACTGAGGTGTGGATTCGTCCTTTGATTGGTGACGACCTCTATTATGAAATAGAGGAACAAGTTGAAAAGAATGATATTACAGACGAAATAAACGCTCTGCTGACAGACGGAAAACTTCTGCAATATCTCGCTTATGCAACGTGTCTGGAAGGGTTGCCATTCATAGCATATCATTTTTCTGAGGCTGGTGTTACCAAGGCTAAAACGGACTATTCGGAAAGCATTGATGGCAAGAACCTGTCATATATTGAAAATCATCTGAGACGACAGGTTGAGTTCCTGAAAGACAGTGTAAAAAGATATATCTGTGAACGTCCTGAATACTATCCAAATGCAGATTTTTGTGCTTGTGGCTGTTCATGCTGTGGCGATAATGCCAAATTAAACCAGCCAAACCCTTGGAAACAATTATACAAACCATACAGAAGATGCACAGACTTGAAATAAGGGCATTTTTAGCCATTCTGAGCGCATGAAACAATATGGGTGGGCAACTATACTGCTCACCCATTTTTATGCCCTTGCAGGCGATTTATATCATTTATGATATAATTGAATTTATTTTTGTTGATATTATATCAGATATAATACAAAAAATGAGAGGCTATTTTCACAAACCGCCTCTCATCACAATGACAATAAAGAATTATTAACGTCATAAAAAAATATGATAAATCACCGAATATAGTTGCGAGTTTTTATAATAATAACTTTATGGTCTAATCAAAAATACATATCATCGTTATATGTCTTTTTCTTGTTCTTCTTATTGTCAATGCCGTTGAAAACAGTGTTGTAATATTCATTTCTACCTCTCTTGACGACAATCTCCCTTCCTCTGTACATATATATTCCAACCTTCAAATTAACAACACCTTCCTTACCATCCCCAACACATTTGCCAGAAGACCAGTCATAGACTTTCATGTCTGATGATATACAAACGAATGTGGCTCTTCTAATCTTGATTGTATCACCATCATACACCCATCTGGAATGACCAATAACACCATCAATATTATAATAACCTCTGTCAATATACACAGTTGAGTCAGCATCACAAGTTATTGTACCATCTTCCCAAGGTGAAACGTTATACTTCTTAATCTTTGCATAATAGCGAGTTTCCTTCTTCATTTCTTTCTTGAAGGCTTCGCTTGGCATTGTGTATAGTTTTTCTTCATCTAATGCATAAAAATAATGGCTACCGCATCGAAAGTTTTCCTTCTTATTGCATCGAATTGAATCAAGACGGTCAATGTCCTCGTCTGTAAGTTTCGTCATGTCCACACCGTCTTGTCTGAGAGTGTTGGCAAACTTTTGAACAGCATCTTTACATATTTCTATCCAACGGCAACTGTCCGCTTTTTGCCTCATGATTCTTTCCTGCATTGCTTTCCTTGCATTGTACTCGTCAGCCCTGTTGAAAAGGTCTTCAACCTGTCCATAACTCACCGATGCAACCAGCATCATAACCATGGCAATCAAAATCTTTTTCATTTCTTTTCTTGTTTTATGTTTAACTTACTCACTTTATGTTCGGAGGTTATCACCTCACAGAACAATTATAGGACTTTTTTCTGAAATAACCAAATCTTTTTATACATTTTTCTATTTTGTCTTGTTTTTAAGCTTGTTTACAAGACAATTTTAACCGCCAGAATCGTCTCATAATCGCTTATTTCAGCATGTATGGTATAACTGCCCACCATCGCCATTTCGTCGTCATAGAGGGCTTCTATTGCCCTTTCCTTGTTGTGGTGCCATATAGGTGAAACTCCCTCGGCTCGAATACATTGAAGTACTCGTTCACCCACTCGTCAAATGACATCGGAACCTTATGCTCATTATCCTCTCCACCAATGCAGTACTTGTCAACATAATCAAGATACTCTTCCTTGACACCTTTGAACAGAAGGAGGTAAGTGTTATTAAAGGCAGTGGTCTGATAGACCTTCTTTCCAAGTTCGTTTGCAGCCATCTGCCAGTGTGCTTGTGTTGTGTAGCCAGCTTTGGCTTTGCCATCATCCTCAAGGTGTACCACCAGTCCAAAAATAACCTGACGGAAACCTTTCATGCTCTGCTTCATAAGTCCCTCAATCAAACCATCGATGTAGGACTTGTTCATGTTAATTTCATTTTTCTTGAAATCCATAATCAATCCTCCTGTTTAACCTTCTCAAATCCTAATAATACTCCGTTTTTATCAACGATAGAAGCGAACATATAATCAATGAGGTCAAGCGAATACTCTGCAAGCACCTTGTTATGCTTTTGAATAGCAATACCGTCTACCTTGTAGTACCACTTTCTCATTTCCTTGTCTCCGACATATTCCGACACATCTTCAAAGTCGAACTCTCGCTTTCCTTGATTGATGTTGGTGAGTGCAATGAATGTTGCCGCCAGAAAATCAAAGAAATCAACACCTTCTGCATTGCATAGGTTCTGAATCTTTGAATCATCAAAGTCACCATCATCAACTCCATCAAGAAGCCACCAGCCGAACAGCATATTATATTGTGACTTGATAAGATTTGAATTTTCTTCGCTCAAATTGTAAGAAGAAACAATTTTGTTGAACTCTTTAGCCAAACGGCTGTTCAAATTTGTAATGTTTTTCTTCGTCATAGTTTCTAAATATTTTAATTGTTAATAATGTTTTTCTTGAAATACATAATCAATCCTCCTTATTGAATTTTGAATTAACAATGAACTTGAATGCTGCTGCAAGACCTTCTTTTTTTGCAATCTCTATTGCCTCATCTTCAACTTCTTTAATTTTCGCATACACCTCTGGGCAATGAACCCTTGAGAACTCCATTCCTTCTGCAATACTTTTCTTTTCCATATTTCTAAATATTTTAATTGTTAATAATGTTTTTCTAAAAGTGGGGTCGGTGTGCTGTCTCAGCAGACGTTCCCCTATTGATATTAAGAATAAGAAGTCTTTCTTGATTGTCAGCCTCGATACACTTTTCAATGTACTTGGCATACTTTAATCCTACTATTTTAATTGTTAAACAATAAGTCATACATCATATTGCTGGCAGCCTCTTCTCTTGCTTTCACAATGTGTCTCAACGCTGCTGCAAGACCTTCCTTCTTCTCAATCTCCATAGCCTCAGCCTTGAGTTGCATAATCCTCTCATAGACCTCTGGGTAATTAACCCTTGAATTTTCCAAATCCTCTGCAAACTTCTTCTTGTCAGCCTCGATACACTTTTCAATGTACTTGGCATACTTTGTACTTTTCTTTGCCATACTTTAATCCTCCTCAAACATTTCTAATGTTCTTTGTTTAAATCAATTAACCTTCGCACTAAATAGTTCTCCCATACTCTCTTCAACTTTCCAAGCATGCTCACAAGCATCATGTACTTTCCACTGTAGTCATCGTTCCATTCCTCAGCATCGCCATCATACTCATCAATGAGGTCATACTGTTTTTCATCCAGAAGTTCTTCAAGGTATTTTGCCTCTTTCTCTGTCACTGTAATTGTAATCTCGTTCGTTGCCAGTCCATGAACATCGGCAACCTTAATCTTTTCTTTTGTCATAATATATGTTTTTGAATTTAATCTTTTTTCTAACGTTACAGAACAAATATAGGACTTTTTTTTGAGATAACCAAAAGATTCAACTACTTTTTTCCATACTTAACCATAGTCCCTTTAAGGGGAGGGGGGGTGAGCGCAACTGGGGGGGAGAGGTCAACACCCTTCGGGGAAAAGAGCAGGACTATATCAGAGAGCTTCAAACTCAGATGTAAACATCTTCGTTTTCCGTCTCTGTTTCCCCTTATGGTTCCTCTCTATTTTATCTTCTTTTCAATTGAAATAAATAAAAAGAACAACTAAAGCTACCTCTACTTAGAAGAGCTTCATTACATTGTACTCTGGTGTAACTCCATTTAACCCAAAACCACACAGAAGACTACCCCTTAATTCGCTTATACTCCTGTACATGTTGGTTTCTATCTCCTCGACACCTTCAATGTTGGAGTACCTCTCAAGGTATTCTTCAAGTTCTTTCTCTTCTTTATCAAGTTCTGGAACATCTTCTTCTGAAAGGTACTTCATCTTAATGTTCTTTAATCTATTTTTAATATAAAGATTTATTTCTTCAAGTTTTAAGTTCTTATCTGAATTGGTATATTCTGTAGTTGTACTTGTATTTGAAATTGTATTTGTTTTTGATTTTGTATTTGATATTGAATTTGTATTTGAAATTGAATTTGATATTGTATTTGAAGTTGTAATTGTATTTGTTATTGTAATTGCAGTTCCCATAGGGGTTTCAGAAGATTTGGGGTCTCCGAATATATCATCAAAGCTCAACTCATCTATGGGTTTCTTCAATGCATCGAAATGTATTACATATTCGCTTGCGATGGACTTCTGACCTTCAATCCTCGCCATTCCAGCATTCCTCTCTATCAGATTATACATCTCAAGTTCCCTTAATGCACTTAGCATGTTCTCATTCTTCATTCCAACAGCCTTTCTCAATATGCTGTTGCTTATGCATAACACACCTGTCTCCTTTGCAGGCTTCGATACAGCGTAACTATACAACAGTCCAGCAAGGACTTTCTTTGCGTTATCACTCAGTACTTTGCTGTTTTTCACAGTCTCTGGCATCCTGCCATACATTTTTTCAATTTCTTGTGTCATTTTTTTTCTTTCTTTTTATTAATTATTTCTACCTTCGAAGTCTTTTCTTTTCAAAACCAAGGGGGAAATAAAAAGACTTCGGTAGAACCCCCTTGGTGAAAATGACAGGTAGCTACTCCTGCCATGTATAAATATCAAATGATATTATTTTTAACACAAATATATGAAAAAAAATTCAAATAAACAAGTATTTTTCTTTGTTTTTCAACATAATACCTTATATTTTATGTAGAAACCATACAACAATTCAATATTCATAATTTTGCCACGATGGGACTGGGCTTTGTCCCAGTCCATCTTTTTTTTTTTTCAATCAATGTAATATTTATATATATATAAACATTTTATTTATGACTTATGAAGAAAGACTGAGACGGTTCCGAGAGGAAAAGGAGAAGATGGAGCTGAAAGAAAAGAAAAAGAGAGAAGAGGCAAGGCAAGAGGCTTATAGGCAATATCAAGAGCAATATCGCTTGGCACATGGTCAGATGAAGACCTCCAAGGAACTTGCCCGTGACAGAATGTTGAGAAGAAAAGCACTTGAGGAAGAGAAGAGAAAGAAAAGGGAGAAGGAAGAGGAAAGGAAACAATATGTGATTTCAAGAACCGTCTCAGTTTATAATGAAAAGTGGATTGAACGAGAACCAAGAGAGGAAGACCTGTACACCAAAGAGGAATTGATGAACCCACCAGAAGGAGAGGATGGCAGGATAAACTGGGATTTTTATCAAAAATTGGTTGCTGAAGTAAAAAAAATTCTTCAAAATTGATATTTTCTTAGGGTAGCGTGTATTTATATATAGAAATGCACAAAACTTATGAATTATTTTGACTGGATGGAAAATGTAAACATCAAAAACTTACACAAATTCAATGAAAAACAACATTGGTTCACAGCAATAACACCAACTGAGAGATTCAATCACACCGATGCAATATGCAAAACGAAAGACAACAGGAAAATAACAATAGAACTCAAGACAAGGGATGAAACACTTGAACAGTTCGAGAAATGGGGAACGGTATTCATAGAGCCGCAGAAGCTGGCATATATGAGTGCAGTGATGGAGTCAGGCTACTGTCTGAATGAGAATTGCCTCTACATCAACTTCACCAGTGACGGGCATTGTATTGTCTTTGTATTCGACAAGATAAAGAATATTGAATTTAAGCCCAATGTAAAAATCTGGAATAAGGGCAAAGAAAAGTATGAATATGAGTCCCGTTTCGCCCTTGATATTGGTGAGGCTTTAGTATATAATTGAATGTTTTTTTGCCATAATATTTGTTTATACTTTGTCATAATAATTAGTATTTTTTGTATGCCATCCAGTCCGTGAGGATAGGGTGGTATTTTTTTTAAGAAAATAATGATATTTTTGCCATATATTGAATATTTATTAAAAGATAATTATCTTTTAATATGATATGATATGAAACACGAAGAATTATTTTTGCAGCACATCAACGACAATTATAATCAACTCAAGACCAAATATATGAAGTTCTGTCATGAAAAACAATATGACTGGGATGAGGACATATATAGCGATACAATCCTGAAATGCCATGATGCGATAAAGAGAAAGGGAAGGCTTGATGACACAACACCACAGGGCATTGAAAATTACTTCTTCAAGTCCTTCAAAATCAATCTCCAGAGGGAAAAGCAATACAGTCGCAACTGTAAGCGAGACCTTAACATTTCAGACACCATCGAAACAATATATGAAGACTATTACAACGACACACACATGACACCAAACGAGAAGGTCAAAAACGACACATGGAAAGACTTCTCCACACTCTATCTGATGATGGCAGCAGAACAACACTTTGACAGCGAACATTTTCACCTATTCCAGCTCAAGATGCTGTGCAACCTGACATACAGGCAACTGGCAGAGAAGACAGGCTGCAAAGGGGTCAGGAACAAAGTTCTAACCGTTAAAAACTGGCTAAAGGAGAACATAACGAAAGAGGAAATCAAACAAGCATATGATGAACAATATGGTAAAATTCTTTGAAATGATATGTTTAAAATAAAAAGACCATGATATTCAATACAATAGCACAAATTATAGCAATAGCCGTGATATACCTCATTGTGATGTGGTGGGCATACATGCAAACTGAAAGATGGGGACTGCCATCATTCTTGCAGTTCAAGCCATTTTCTTGCAGGACATGCTTAACGTTCTGGACGCTCATTGCAGCCTACACAACAACACTGCTCATAGGTATGACATACACAGCCATAGGAGGCTATATACTGGCAATTCTCAATGCAATTGCCATGAAGGTTGACCAGAAACAAAAAACAGTAGATGTAAATAATTATCACATTGATAAAGAATAAATTAAAATTAAATTTAAGATAAAATGAATATTTCAAAGGAAGACAGGGAACTTATTAGGAAGTTTGAACAAATAATGAACAAGGGACACTATGTTCAAAGCCAGCAACTCACAGACGCATATAACAGAATACTTGACAAACATGTGCATAACACGACATGCGGCTCATGTCTTAGGCAACGCACTAAGGAACTGATTGATACTCTCAACAATGTGGAGCGAAGAGAAGCAAGGGAGCAGGAAGCCGCAAAAAAAGCCATAGAAGAAGCCAAAGAACAAGAGGTGGACAATCTACCAGAAGAGGAAAAAGAAGCCAATACAGAGCAAATAAACGAGGTTCAGAGCGATATAAGCAATGAACTTGCAATCGAAAAAAAGGAGGAAGCAAATAATGGCACTGAAGGAAAATCATCTACAACCGCTAAAAAGAGGAAAGCGTCTAAGCCAGAAACAACTTGACGAGTATGACAGGGTTCAACGGTTAATTGAGGAAATCCAAGTTGATTTGGTGAACGGGACGTTAAGAAGCGAGATATTCAACAAGTTCAGGGAGAGACAATACATAAACCTGAACCCTAAGAAGGACATCGGAGAACGTCAGATTCAAAACTACATAGCAACCGCTTGGGAACTGATGAGAGAGGACAGGGTTGAGAAGATTCAAGACCTCAGAGACCTCCTTTTCTCCCAGTATATGAGCCAGTATCAGGAGGCAACAAAGATGAACAACCCATTGGTTGCAAAATCGGTATTGGACTCAATTGCAAAGATATTCCTGCCAGACGAAAAGACATTAAATCTAAATGCAAATGTGCAAGGAGATATAACGATTGATTTCAATTTAATTGAAAATGAAGGTTAATGTAAAGGGAATTAAACTCACTGATAGCCAAAAACTAATATATAATGCAGCAAATGACAAGGAACACAAGTATGTCATGGCTAACATCAGCCGACAACAAGGAAAGACAACTGTCATTATGCTGTTATGCATCCAGTGGCTCACACAGAAGAATCAGGAGATAGTCTACTTTACACCAACATTTACACTTGCAAAGCGAATATATGGGAAAATACTGAAGATGCTCCCAAATAATTTCGTTACAAAGGCAAATTCATCAGACCTTATCATTGAATCAATAACTGGTAGCCAGTTAAGGTTTTTCAGTGGAGAAGCAGCGCAAAGTGCCAGAGGTAGCAACTGTACAAAACTGGTGATTGATGAAGCAGCATATGTAAAAGAAGAAATCGATGGACAGAATTTCTATTATAACATTGTGATGCCACTCACAAAGGTACACTGCACAAAGATTGTAATGATTTCAACACCGAAGTCAACATTCGGATTTTTTTACAATTTATGCATGCAGGCTTCATCTGGAGAAAGAAACGACATGGTATATATTAAGAGAACGATATATGAAGATGCGTTGATTTCAAAGGAAGAGATTGAGGAATTAAAGAAAAATTACCCACCGATAGCATGGAAATGTGAGTTCGAATGCATGTTCATTCAAGATGCTTTGTCAGTATTCCAAGATTATGACAAATGTTTTGATATTGAGAAGTACAAAGAAGGTGGAAAATGCTGGTGTGGAATCGACCCTTCATCAGTTGGCAGCGACAACACAATTGTGACGTTTGTAAACACACACAACGAGATAAAACAATACAAGATTGACGGTTCACTGGACAGCAAATATGCACAGATTGCATCAATTATCAATAGATACAGCCCAGTCGCAACATATTGCGAGAGCAACAGCATCGGTGAAGTTATGGCAAATGAAATTTCCAAACAGTTAAATAAGAAATCATCATTCCACACATTTTCAACAACGAACGAAAGCAAGAAGGACTACATAGGTCTGATAGCGGTAGGTGTGGCAAACAATACACTGCACTTCGAGAAGAACAACAAACTGCTATATTCAGAATTGGGAACATTTGGATTTAAATTAACAAAGACAGGCAATATAACATATGCTGCACAGGAGCCATTTCATGACGATACTGTGACCTCATTGGGAATTGCCCTTCAATGCAAGGAAGATTACAAGTTCAGTGGTGTAAACAACCTTTCATTTGTAAATATAAATAACAATTCATTGAGATAATATATGGAAGAAAAAATTGATTTTGGAAAAATAACTGTTCCTACTTCATGGGATGAAATATCGCTTCGTCAATTTCAAGAGATAGAGAAGTACTACAAGGAGAACAAAGACTTTGATGTAAGGGACATCATACACATTCTGACGAATAAGACAAGGGATGAGATAAATGAACTTCCAGTTGAATTTCTTGAGATTATCCTTCAAAAATTGTCATTCATGAATGAACAACCAAAGGTGGAGAAACCAACCAATAAAATTGAATTAAACGGGCAAATATATCAGGTCAATATCATGAACAAACTCAAGGCTGGGGAATATATTGCAGTTGATAGTGTCGTGAAGTCAGATGCCTCAAATTTTGCTGCAATATTGGCTGTGGTATGTCGCAAGGATGGTGAACTCTTCGATAGCAAATATGAGAACGAGGTGCTGGAAGAAAGAATGAAGATGTTTGAGAATGCTCCGATAACAAAGATACTTCCAATTGTAAATTTTTTTTTGCAATGTTACACGATGTCAAACGGACTTTCCCAATTGTATTCGAAGGTAGAGGAAGGAATAAGCCTCATGCGCCAGAATATACAAGATTCTGCGAAAAATGGGGTGTTTACAAAACTCTATTCGAAATGGCAGATGAGAAAATTGAAAAAATTGGAGAAATCTCTCAAATCTATCTCACTGACTACCTGACATTTCTTTCATATTTGATTGAGAAGGCTGATGCAGACGAAAAAGAGGACAAATATCAAGATAATCTTCGGAAATTACAGAAGGGGCACTAAGCCCCTTTTTTCATTGTTTCATATGTTTATATAAATTGAAACCATGTTAAAAGATATTGTAAGCATAATAAGGGACACGGCATTGAGACATCGAGGTGTCCACACCTTCAGGTATCAGGGAGATGACCTGCACAACCAGCAGAACAATCATGAATATTATCAAGTCTATCTTGATGATGTGTCATATCATCAACTGAACATAACGACCAACATATTCAGAGTTGAATTTAACCTGTATATATTGGGTTTCCCTGTTGATATTCCTGAGGATATATTGGAGAAACAGAACAATGCATATACCATTGCAGCAGACATCGTTGCATACCTTGATACCAACGAGGCATTTAGAGGAGTTCTGAGCGTTTATGATTATTCAATGATAACATTGTCCCACTACACATCAGATAACGCAGCAGGAGTGAAATTAAGCCTTGTTTTAGCCATGCCATCGCCAGTTAGTCTATGTGAACTTGACGAGAACTTCAATGATGAGCCATATGAGCCAGAAAAGGAGAGTGAAATCGACATTGATGTAAACGAGACTGGTGACATTGACATTAAACCAATAACCCTAAAACCGTCAAGGAGGTGCTAAATGGAACTGAAAGACGCATTGCTTGAACTTGCAGAGCAGATAAAGGATGAAATCATATCAAGGCTTCATTCTCCAGTCGGAATTAACCCAAGGGTGGGAAGGAATACCCTGATTGGTTCAGAACTTGAAAAGAGCATTGATGTAAGACCCGTTGGCAATGAAAAGATTGTCTTTGAGATTGCCGACTATTACCAATATATCGTCACAGGATGGCGCAGAACTGGTAATTATCCGAATACAGCGCACCTTTTCATACAGAACGTCACAGATTGGGTTAGAAGAAAGGGAATAAGACTTGGGAATATGACAGAGAATCAGATTGTCTGGTACTTATACAGAAGAATGCTCATTGAGGGCAGACAGATAGCAGCAAGACCATTCATCAACTATGACCCAGAGGATGACCCATCTGTTGTTTTGCCGTTTCTTGACGATTTTTTTGACAAATGGGCAGATAAAGTCTTTGAACTAATAATAAGCGATTTAGAAAAATATTTCAACGAATGAATATAACATATAATAATGTCCAGAACCCTTCGAACATAATTTGTTTTACTGATATTCCAAATATCTTGAAGATAACGGAGGATAACTATGGTACAAAGGCAACTGTGAGGCTTGCTATGACAAATTCCATGTATGGCGCAACAACCACTGATGGACAATGGAAGATAACCTTCATTGGGGAGACAATTACAAACGTCATAGACCCAGCTGGAGCCATCAACAAACTCTTTGTGGTCATGCCATCGGCAAACGACACAGCATATAGCATTGCAAGGGCATTGAGGAACTGCCCCACCATATCTGCAAACTATAATGTTCAGATAAGCGGAAGCACAGTCATCATAACAAATAAGATTGTGGGAGAAATGTTTACATTAGGCTTTGCAAATTATTTTAACACGAATATCACATCTAATTACATGACAGTTGACAGCACAGACGGAAGCACCAATGCACAGCTCTACCAGAGCAAGATTGACGTTGACATCTATGCTGGATGGGATAATGACTACATAACGACACTTGAGAAAAATGTTTACAACGGTGAGTGTGCTTTCGACCTTTCACCAGTCCTGACAACCTTTGCACAGATTGGAAGTGCCGTTCCATATTCAATGGAGATAAGGAGCGTTGGAGGTCTTGAAAGGGACGGTGTAATATCACAACTTGGAACCATATCAGGCAACTATGTCAGTGTGGGTTATATGGTCAATCAGGGTGCAAAATATCTTATCAATGAATCTATGCAGATTGCACAGAACTTCTTCAGGGGAACACCAAAGGAGGCAGAGAACAACACCGTCCTGTATATCTATGAACCTTCCATTCCAATCTCATTCTACAAGGGAAATAGTGGCGGTATGAACATAACGGTTGAGTATAAGGACAGTGCATATAACACAACCTATACACAGACATTGAGATGGGAGAGCCATGATTCATCAAAGAACCTCATAGACTACAACATTGACCTGATTCCAAGCATATTCAACACATCATACTATATCGATGTAACATATGGTACTATCCTTGTCAGGTTTAATGTAATAAAGCCATTGCATGCAACGGAATACTCACAGAGGGTATGCTGGAGAAATTCATATGGTGGAATCTCATTCTTCGATTTCACTGGACAGAGAAGCGAGACAAGGGACTTTGAACTGTCAACATATCAGAAGAACATTTATGACTATTATGTTGACCCTAAAAACGAACTTGACAAGATATATGACAACGATGTAGAGTATAAGGTCACATTAAAGTCACATTTGTTCGAAAATGATGGCAAATATGTCTTCAATGACCTTATCCAAAGTCCTGAGGTATGGACTGTCATCAACGGTGAGTCCTATGCAATCATACTCGAAAGTGTAAGCGTTGACGAGGTAAATCAAAATAATGTATATGAGGCAACAATTCAATACAGATATTCTCAATCGCCCAGCCTTGTATAACGCCATATAAACTTCTTATAGTGTGGTATTCTATTTGTAGCGCAAGCGGAAATTCCACATAATGAAAAACCATTTTTTTCCGCTGCTTCTTTACAACTTCTATATGTGTTCACCAATATTCCTTCGAGTGTATATTGGTGAACCTCTTTATTGTGTTTTTTAGATATTTTTTTCTTGGCTTCTTCTGTGTGATGTTTGTTTTTAAAACGGCTAATTTCTCCATTTTTAAATTCTGTGCTTGGAGAATAGTGTTTTCCCTTGCTTGTTTTTCTGATTGATTCTTTTTTGGACTCGCTACAAGGAACAAAGTATTTCTTGTAGGTACTTTCGTTGTGCATATTTCCTTCCCTTGTTACAAGTCTTAAATTTGCTAATTCATCACTACCACCATCCGATACAGGAATAATATGGTCAATTTCAAGACCTTCTGGTATTTCACCAACGAAAGTTTCCCATACAAGTTGATGAGCATAATGATATGTGTATACACCATCCTTACATAGGTCAAAACGTCTATAACCCTTACCAACTTTATTTGGTTTTAATAGATTAATTCTTTTTGTATTTCTGTAATTCAAACTCCTTACATTGCCTAAATTACTAACTTGGTATTTACCTTCATAACCCCTAATATCTCTCCAAATCACTCTCATAGATATGTTTATTTTAGATTAGTTTATAAATGAGTTGCTTTTTGCAAAAATATTAAAAATTATTTTAAAAAACAAGAAAATAACTAAAAAGATGATATACAGAGAACATCTAATAGAAATCTATGTGAATGGTGAAAAACTGGAACTGGAAGACCAGAAAAGCATCAATCTCAGGCTGAACAATGTGCTGTTCAACCCTGAAAGAGTGGCTTCCACACAGGCTGACTACTCATTCTCATTCAAGCTACCTTCCACACCTAAGAATGACAGGATTCTAAACTATGCAAACAACCTCTCAAAACTCAACAAGTTCAATGTGAGGTATAATGCACAGGTATATGCAGATGGTAAGGAGATATTTCATGGAAGTCTTGTTGTGAAGGGACATGAGGGAAAGCAATATAATGTGAACCTTGTTCAGGTGAAGATGAATAGCATTGACGAGATATTCGGTGATTCAAAGCTGACAGAGATTCCTTGGTTTGTGCCATTCGACGGTGCAGCCACAATCAACTCCATGAATGCCGACAACACATCGAAGGTGACATTCCCACTTGTCTCATATGGTGCATTCCAGAAGGAGCCAGTGGCAAAGGACGAGGTTGCAAACACATACACCAGCAAGTTCGATATAGACAAGTATAATAAGTGGTGGGTTGAGAGTTTCTACCCTTCATTGAACATGATGGAGACCGTCAAGAAGGCTTTCGAGTGGAAGGGCTACACCGTTCATGGTGACACCTTCACAGACCCAATATTATCAGAGGTTTTCATGTCCACGAACCTTGCATCAGAGCAAATTCCAACATACAACCTTGGTAACCCAAGATTTGGAAAGGTTCAACTGGCAACAACCATGACAACAAGCGGAAACGGCTATGAACAGGAACTTGAGTTTCCATATTTCAATGTATATAACGCAAGGGGACACTTCGGAGGGCAGACCAACGACAAGACTGTAGAGGCATGGAACTGGCAGAACATCAAGGTATATGACATTCTCAAGAGTGGGTCAACGTCAATCAACGACACATATATGTATGACCCAAATGAAAAACTCATCGTCATTCCTGCTGACGGTTTCTACAAGATTGACTTGCAGGTATCTTCAAGGCTTACAACCACTGGAAACCTGACAGTCATGCAGAACGTTATTACAAACGGAGGTTCTGGAAACGACATTGAGCAGAAGAACTTCACAATAACACCCTCATTACTTGAAAGCACACCTATTGAGATACAATTGGTAAGGAACTATAATGACAACTGTGAACTCATCAAGGGAAAGCATAACAAGGAATACATCAACGGAAACCCGACACAGGTTACAAACTATAACGGACAGTCGAACATCAGGAATTGGGACACCTGTTTCCCTCATGAAGACCCATATTCATCAATACAGCCAACAAAGGCAAACGACCTGACGGTGAAATCGACATCAAGAAGGGGAAACGGCAACTTTGGAGGTGCTTCAACTGGAAATACATCAACTGCTGGAGGCTCAAGAAGTGGTGGTGGAGGCAACACTGGATTTGGCAACAGACGAGGAGGCACTACAAACACCACCACACCAAGAAACTACACAAACACAGTGCTTGGATATGTGCCAATGGACGGTGAAATAATGGGATTCGACCAAGCAGTATCAGATAATTTCATATGTGGCTTCTCATCATTCCTCGGAGGAACTGGAAGTGTCATGAAGAACGGCTATTCATGGTCAAAATCATCATCAATTGAGAATTTCGCCTTCTATAACTGTGGCTATAAGACTGGTTACTATGGAACAGGCGAGGCTGTAGGCTACAAGAAGATGGTTGTTGAGAGTGGAACGACAGTCTACAAGAACAGCGACTATGGTTATAACAGTTGGACAAACGCACCAGTGCTTTCACTTAACGTCAACCAGACATCAATGGACGGAACACTGTCATGTATGGTATGGCTCAACAAGGACGATGTTCTTGAGTTATTTGCCATTCAGAGGGCTTATAATAACACGGCTGGTACATCTGTCAACTACTCGACAAATAACACAATACAGCTAAAAATAGAGGCTGCATCGCCAAATTCTATGGCATTCCTGAGGTATCAGGGTTACAACTACACATCACCGTCACAGTTTGACTATGACCTTAGAGTGACAAACTTCCTGAATAAGGAAACGACAATATCTTCATTCATAGACGGTGTGCAAAAGGCTTTCAACCTGCAAATAAGACAGGATGGAAAAAATATCTGGATTGATAGTGTCAAAAACCAGCCACAATACAACACATATGCAGTGGAACTTGACAATAGGGTTAACACAGCCAATGGCGCAATCAGTGAGGCAATTGAATACCCAAAGTCAATGTCAGTTCAATACAAGATAGATGAAGATGAATGGGGCTTTGAAAGGTCGGTACAGCCACAGTCAATGCTTAACCAGCCAGACTGGAAGGACTATGCAGACAGGGGTTACAGCACCATAGTGCTTAACGATGATACATATGTGACTGAGACATCAGATATAACGCTTCCATTCTCATATACATGGTATGATAACTTCGTCTGGAAGGAAGTAGACCAGAACAACACGGAGAGCGAAAACCAGCACAACCTGAGAATACCAGTACTGTCAAAATTCACATATATGATTGACGGTTATGACTATGATGAGTCCATGCAGCATGATGGCTACTCATTATCGCAAAGGTTCTGGTTCAGACCTGTCTATGACACTGCATTTGTATGGCTTGATTCACAGCCATCAGAGAGAATACAGATATACATTCCTGTAAACGAGAACGAGAACGGTCTTAATCTCTCATACAAGACCACTGAGAAGAGCCTTCTGAGATATTTCAACACAAAAGCATACCTTGCAAGCAACTATGTGGAGGTGGAGGCATATCTCAACCCACAGGAATACAACGACCTCAAAAACGGTGCAATGGTACATTTCGATAAGGATTTGTACCTTGTTGCAGAGATTATTGGTTATGATTGTACTGGTTATAATGCTGCAAAGCTTAAAATGATAAAGAAGGTTAGTTAAAAGAAAGGGCTACAGTGGTTCATATGACCATATGTAGCCCTTATGACTTTTTCTTTTTCCCATAATCACATATGTTTAATTTAGTACAAATATATAGTCAATAAAATTAAAAAACAAGAAAGTAGACTAAAATGGCAAACGGAAAGAAAACTTATGAAATAGTCATAAATGGTATACAGGAATCTGTCAGTGCCGTTGATAGCCTTAACAAGCAACTTGATGCCTTGGAGAAGAGAATTGATGCCCTTAAAAGCAAGAACATCAATATATCAGCCTCTGGTGGAGTAAACGGCTCTGCTGCAAAGGAATTGAAGCAGGAAGAGGCATTGCTCAAGAAGATTGACCAACTTCACAAGAAGGTTGCCGACACTGAGAAGAAGGAATATCAGGAATTGCTTCATGCTAAGGAAGAGTTAAAGGAATACCAGCAAATAGCAAAGGCTATTGCAGCAGAGACAAACCTGAAACAGGGTATAAATGACACCAATACAATGGCTGGCATGAAAGCCCAGTTGAGGGACATTAAAATGGCTATGCAGGTTGTTGATGTTGACTCTGACAAGTTCAAGCAGATGCAGAAACAAGCCAATGACCTTAATGCAAAACTATTGCAGATTGAGAAGGGCTATGGACAGTTCGGGCGCAACGTGGGAAATTATGCCAACGGTGTTGCTGAAGGTATGCAGAAGGTCACTATCTCCGTTGGTGGTGTTGAAAGGACGTTCAACAGCGCAAGGGAAGCATCGAGAACCCTGAACAACGAGTTGAAATCAATGGCTCTGAACGGTCAGCAGAACACACAGGAATACAAAGACCTGAATAATGCTGTCAAACAAGTCAATTCGACATTACAGGACACCAGCAAGTCTTCTGTCATGATGGATAATATTCTTGACACAATGGAAGGTTTCACTGCATTAGGAAGCATTGGAGTGGGCTTTTCGAAATTATTCGGGATAGATGATACCGAGTTTAACGATACCATGCAGAAGTTCGCTGCCCTCACACTTGCAATGCAGGGTCTTGAGAAACTCAAACTTCAGATGCAGAAGGATGAGGGAATGGGCAAGATGTTCAATGTTGCATTGAAACCAGCCGAAAAATTTTTCGATAAAGTTGGAGGCTGGTGGAACTCATTGTTTGAAAAGGCAGAGGAATATGAAATCAGAACTTCCAAAATGATGAAGAGCCTACAAGGAATAGGTTTTGAATATCAAGGAAGAGATAATGAAGGAAAGTACCTTTTGAAAGGAGAAAGAAGTGGGGTTAGAGCATATTCTAAGGAAGATTTGGAGAATATTGCAAGAGTCGCTGGTGCTTTCGATGATATAAATAAAAAAATACTTGATGGTCACAAAGGATTCCTTCTTTTGACAAAGGGACTAAAAGGTGTTACTATTGCAGCAAATATCGCTGGAAAGGCTATTAAGAGCATATTCACCCTTGGTGTAGGTATGATATTCATCGAGGTACTTACAAAGGTGATGGACACTATCACTGATTTCGTCAAGTCGCTTAACACCACCAAACTTGCAGCGGACAGGGCAGCTGAAAGCATGAAGGCTTTCAACAGGGAACTGGAAATTAGAAGGGAACTGTTAAGTGCCTCATATCTCAAGGGAGAACTCACTGACGAGCAATATCTTAAAGGTATCTATGATGCCCAGACAGATGCACTCATCAAACAGAACGAGGCATTGAAGACAAGGGCTAAAATCATGGAGAACAATGCAAGCGGATTTTGGGGTCATATCATGAACCTACTTGATGCAACCCAGAACACTGAGTTCAATGGCAATAGGATAAGCAGTGGAGGGACGACAGTTGGTAGAGGTAGATTGGTGTCTTGGTGGAGTGGAAATGACATGGAGATTATTATCAAGGACACAAAGGAACTTGAAAACGCATGGAAACAATGCAACGAGGCAATAGCGGAAGGAAACGACTACTTCGACAAGTGGGGTACAAAGTGGCAGCAATGGGTAACTTCTTCATATGTGACTGTAAAGGACACTGAGGAGGTCATGAGAGGTCTCGGAAATGTTGCACTCGGTGACTTCACTGCAAGGTTCGATGAGGTGAACAAACAGTTCAAGCAGGGTCAGATAAATGCCGACCAATATGCAGCAGAACTTCGCAAACTCAAGAAGGAGATGGACGGTAGCGAGGTGCTTAATTCAGTTATCGCAAATCTTGACAAATATATTCCTGACGAAGGTGTAAGGGAAGCCGTTCAGAACATCATCAATGAGATTACAAGACTTGACGATGCCTTCAACATGACATCAGAGGGGCAAATCCATTACTGGAACCAAGTAAGGATTGATGCAATGAAGGATGGAATGAAGAAGGAGATGGCTCAGATACAGGAGAATGAGAGGCATGAGGTAGTGGAATATGGAAAGACACAGGAACAGATAAGCCTCATACATGCGAAGTATCAGAGACAGAGACAGAACGCACAGGATAGAGCAAACAAGGAATCAGCAAACAAGGCAAAGGAGTATTCCAAGAAACTAAGGGATGCTGAAAACGAACTCATTGCAATCCGAATTGAGAACATGAAGGATGGACTTGAAAAGGAACTTGCTCAGATTGAGAACGAGAGAAGACTTGCACTTCAAAAGGCTCAGGAATATGGAAAACTTAGTGGAGAAATGCAGGTTGAAATCAACAGAAAGTATGACAAGAAGATACTTGATGAAAAGAGAAAGTGGGCTTTTGAGGTTGTAAAGATTTATGAAGACCTTGAAGCAAGGATTGAACAGGTTAACAGAACGACATTCGAGAAGGAGGTTGAGACCGCTGAGAGGAATGTTTCAATGAAGGAGTCTGGAAACATAAGGAACACTGGCTATGAAATGATTCAACCGTCAAATTATGATGACACGAAGAATCTTGAAACCTATTACAAGAAAGTGTATGATATTCAGAAGAAGTACCTTGACATGCAGACCCAGATAAGACAGGAAAGCATTGACAGGGAACTGGACTTCAATAAGAAGGAAGAGGAAATAAGGCACAAGAGGATAGTTGATGAGAACAATGGTGAATATATCCAACAGTTAAGGGCTGGAAGGATAACTCAGGAGCAATATAATGAACTCATTGAGAAGGAGAATGCAGCACATCTTGCAAGGATGAACGCACTCGAAAAGGAATATACATCCCAGTCAAAGGATATTACAGAGCAAAACCTGAAAGAAACACAAGACCTTTATTCTAAGTACTTCGACAAGGTTATAGCAGGAATATCATCAGACAAAGCAAAGATTGATGATATTATGTCAAAACCTTTGATTGTTGATGAAGCAGGTTGGAATATTGTTAATATTTCTAAAAACAGGGAGAATTTCAAGAAAGCACTCGCAGACTATGAAAGTCTTAAAAATGGTATCATTGAGAAACAGAAGGAACTCAAAGAAGCATTGAAGGCAAAGACAATATCTGCTGATGAATTTGCCATTGATATGAAATCTCTTGACGAGGAAATGAAGGGCATTGAAGAGGCTGAAAAAAATGTTAAAAAATCTTCAAAGGAACTATTGGGTAATTTCTTCCAGTCCATCCAGCAATATATACAGGCAATTGGACAGGCTGCAACATCAATTATTCAGTCAATTGGAGAAATCAATGATGCAGCATTTGAGAAAGAAATTGAGGCATTGGATAAACGGACTGAATATTATGAAAAGCAACTTGAAAAGCAGAAGGAATTAACCGAAAAGTATGCCAATGACGTTGAATCAATCGAGGATGAACTTGAAACGGCAAGGGGTGACAGAAGACAACATCTTATTGACCAACTCAATGCTCAGATGCAGGCTCAAAGGGAAAGCCTCGCACAGGAAAAGAGAATTGAGAAGGAACAGGAGAGGCTTGCAAAGAAGAGGGAACAGCTGGAATATGAGAACGAAATGAGAAAATGGAATCAAAGCAAACTCTCGGCAGCAATCAATGCAGCACTTGCAATCTCCAATGCAGCAGTCAACACTTGGCCTATTCCAGCAATTCCTATGATGGCTCTTGCAACAGCAGTTGGTGCAGCACAGATGGCAGCAGTGGCAGCAGCAAAACCAAAGAAGTATGCCGATGGTGGTCTGCTTGAAGGAAGAAGCCACAGACAAGGTGGAATACCTGTCGGAAACACTGGAATTGAAGTGGAAGGACACGAATTTGTGACCAACAAGCGCACAACCAGCCAAAACCTTGAACTGTTGCAATTCATCAATAAAAAGAAGAGGAAGATTGACCTGTCTGACATGATAGATTTCTACAGCAGCAAGACAAAGAAGAACATCACAGGAGTAAAGAATATGTTTGCCGATGGTGGACAACTACCAACACTGAGAAATGATATATCAATCAATAACAGGTTTATAGACACAATGGAGAAATATTCGGAACGTGCTGTTCAGGTTGAGGTCGTGGACATCATCAATAAGGCTGACAATGTAAGAAAAGTTCAGACGCTTGCAGGATTGTCTTAACTATCGCAATAGCAAAGATTAGCATTGAAAAAGGGGTTTTAACCTGTGCAAAAACACAAGTTATTTCCCCTTTTTTGTTTTTGTTGAAATATGTTTATTAAAAAGAAAGAAAATGGAAAACAAGGAAACTTGGAAAAATATATCAATAAGGGAAAAAATGCAGTTGATAAATGGTACAGCATTGATAGCAGCAGCCATTGCATTGTATTTCCTCGCATTTATATTGACAATGACAATTGGCATGGAGATAGTGAGTGCTGGAGCCACATTACTGGCTACTGGTCTCGCTTTCTTCGGCATCACAGGGTATATCAAGAACCAAATGATACATTTTGAAGGAAGAGTTGAGAGACAGATAAAGGAATATGAGGAAAGGAGGAGACATGATTTTGACAGAGACGGAATTGCAGAAGATGAAGGTGAAAACCAAGTATGATGGTGTATTCATGTATGTAGCCCCAGAAGGATATAAGTTCTGGTCAGAAGGCACATGTTATGGAAAGGTTGTTTATGGAGGCGATTGCTTAACTAATTACTACTACTTGAAAGAAGATGAGACTAACACTGAAAAGAATAGCAAATAGGGAAAAATACTGTATTGGTAAGTTATATATCAACGGAAAGTATTTTTGTGACACCCTTGAAGATACAGACAGGGGTCTTAGCAGCACAATGACAGAAGAACAGCTGAAGGCATGCAAGATAAAGGGAGAAACGGCAATACCTGTTGGAATATACAAGGTGCTGATTACTTATTCCCCAAAATACAAGAAGAACATGCCGCTTATCAACAATGTGCCAGCATATTCAGGCATAAGAATACACTCAGGAAACAGCGCAAAGGACACAGAAGGGTGCATATTGGTAGGAAAGAACACAGTTGTAGGAAGATTAACAGATAGCAGGAACACATATAATGCCTTATTCAAGAGATTACAGCAAAAGGGCAGCAATGACATAACAATTGAGATAACAAGAAACTACACTGTTTAGGCATTCGGGATTCGCTACCACATCGAATTAGGACAGTAATAAGGGTGTTATGAGGTGAACATAACACCCATTTTTTTTGTGTAATAATATGTTTATATAAATGAAAGGAAAAACATTATGAAAATAAAAACTTTTGAATATATCATAGGAATATTCTTAGCAGTAATGACAATATGGGCAATATTCTCAATTGCACCAAAGGTATATGATATTTACAGAAATAAGCCAGAGACTCAAGTAAGGGTTGATACAGTGATAACGGAAAAGCATGACACAATACTTCTGAAAGATGTAAAGCCATATTCCGAAATTCACTTTAAGAAGGTGATTGATACACTCAAGACAACCGATTCTGTATTCGTTCCAATAGAAGTACCTCTGAGCCTTAAAAAGTATGAGGGTGATACATTGTCCACCGATGGTACAAAAGTCCATTACAGGGCAAGTATTAGCGGTTACAGGCAAAATCTTGATACCTTATGGATGGACGTTGAACGAAATGAGAGGAGAATCACCAAGGAAGTCATAAAATGGAAGGAGAAAAAGGGTTTTAAGGTTGCACCTTCTGTCGGTGCTGGATATGGTGTTATCAATAGGAAGCCAGACATCTACTTAGGAGTTTCACTTTCTTACAATTTTTGAAAGTATCACTCACACATAATATGTTTGTTGTTGAAGTATTATGTTTGACTGATACTTTTACATTTTTTAATATTCGAATATGTTTATAAAAAATTATCAATATGAGTAAGAGAAAATTAAAGAAATATCAAGTTGGTCTTAATTCCGATGTGCTTGCTGTGTCTTTCGTGACAGAACCAGCAATAGAGGAACTGTTTGTTGCGATGAAGGAAGACAAAGAGGACATGGTTTACCTTTCAACGAATGAAAAACACCTTGCATATGGAGCAGTGCTTGTTCCAGACAAGGAAATATACAGAAACGATAAATCAGGCGAATACACCATTACTTTCTCAAAGGAGAGCATTGAAAAGATGTCACAGAATTATCTCAAGTTCAAGAGACAGGATAATGTGACGTTGCAGCATGACGAGGTTGCCGACAATGTTGTGCTTGTTGAAAGCTGGTTAAAGGCTGATATGGAGAAGGACAAGTCGGTTGCATTGGGTCTCAATCCTGACCTTCCGATTGGAACTTGGTTTGCAGCATTCAAGGTGAATGACGTTGATGTATGGGAAAGGGTTAAGTCAGGAGAGTTGAAGGGTTTTTCCGTTGAAGCAATTCTTGAAGCCAATGAACTTAATTTCAATGCTGATGAACCTGCTCCAGAGCCAGCACCACAGGCAGAACCAGCACCAGAGCCAGCACCTGCACCACAGAGGGACAATAAGAGCATTATTGACAAGATTCTGGCACTTATCAACGGTGGTGATGTCAAGGAAGTTGTTGAGACTGCAAAAGAGGTCGAAAAACCGACAGAAGTTGCACCAGAGGAGCCGAAACAGGAAGAGCCTACTGTTACACCAGAACCCGAACAAAAGCCCTCAGAAGAGCCTGAAACGAAGCCTGAGACACAACCTAACCCACTTGAAGAGGTCGTGAAGAACCTAAAGGCAGAGATTGAGGAATTGAGAAAGAACAATGATGAGTTGTTAACAAAGATTGGTGAGATTTCAAAGGAACCATCTGCAAAGCCAATCAACACCAACTCAGGAAACGGTGCTGGTGCAACCGAAGGTGTGAAAAACACGGCATATCAGAACTGGAGGGATAAGATAAGAAATGCCATGTAATACAGGAAAAAAACGATACATATGTTTATAAAGAAAAATGACTAAAATTGTAAAATAAACTACTAAAAAAAATAAAGAAATAACTATGGCTGCAATTGCTAATTTTATTGATTTAGGGAAACTTAATTATTGCGGAAAGGAAGCTCAGGATATTTTCGCACAGGATATTTATGACATCGACCTTCGCCAGTATGGAATTACCATGATGGATAACGTCAAGGGTAAGATGAAGATGTACAGTGGCGAGATTGGAGACGTTTGGCAGAAATACACCTGTCCTTTCACTCCTGCTGGTAAGGCTTCTTTGGCTGAGGCTTATATCGAGCCTGCTGAGCTTAAGGTCAATCAGGAGAACTGTTATGACACGTTCTGGAACACATTCTTGGTAGACCAGACCGAGATTTCATTAAGGGGTGGCATTCCTCAGACTTTCGCTGAATGGTACTTTGCAAAACTTCGTCAGAAGATGTCAAAGGAATATCAGGAAATCTTCTGGAAGGGTGATACTGGATTGACTGGTGCTACCAAGGCTTATCTGAAGGTCACTGACGGTATCGAGAAACTTATTGCAAACAATGGTGCAAAGAAGGCTGGTGAAGTACAACTTACCGTTGAGAACGTCCTTGAGACCGTTGAGAATGTCGTGCTTGCTGCTATGGAGCAGGCAAATGCAAATGAGGTTGACACCGAAGGCTACAAGATTTTCATGAACCATGCTGATGTAAGGATGCTTGAAATCGCCCTTGGAAAGTTATGCTGCGGCAATTCAATGAATGACCGTTTCAGCAACTATGGCAGAGAGAATGGACGCATCTACATCATGGGTTTCGAGGTTGTTCCAACGATGCAGAGCAGAAACTTCATCCTTGTCGGTCCTGCAAGAAATCTTGTCTTAGGTTTTGACACTTATTCAAGTCATCTTGAATACAAACTCATCGACATGAGGGAGAGCACTGGTGACAACATGTTCAGAGTGCTTGCAATCAGCAACATCGCTGTCGGTGTGATTCTTCCTGAACTGTTCGCATTTAACATGCCTCGCTAATCAATATCATATCTCATGGGGGTGCGTCTTTGACGCATCCTCACACTATGTAAAATAAAAATCAAACAAAAATATAAGAATTTATTATGAATTGTGTTTTAAATAGAGATTTGCTTCGCACCAGTTCTTGCGGTTACAGCCTTCCTGAGGTTAAGGATATTTACCTTGCAAACTTCGTTGACGTGACCGAAACCAAAACTGGAACAACTGATGATTCAGGCTGTGTTGAAGTGACCGCAATCACTCTTGCAACTGGCACTTCTTTCTATCACATCGAACCAGCAAAGAACTCGACGACATTCACCGATGAACTGGTCGTCGAGGATAACGGTAACAAGTATCGCACTCACACCCTTACCTTCAACGTCTCTGGTAAGTATGATGCTTGCATGTCAGACGCTCTTGACGCTCTTTCACTGGGTCGTTATTTCGCTGTGGTTGCAACTGCTGATGGTGAATATCTTGCCCTTGGTCGCTTGACTGGTCTTGAGGCTTCTGCCGCTACCCTTTCTGGTGGTGGTGATACCAACGGTATTTCTGTAACCCTGTCAGCAAATGTCACCGAAAGTGCACTTGTTCTTTCGGAAGCAGCTATCAAAATCGTTAAGGGTCAGTAATTGAAACGATACTTTTCTAACAATAGGAATTGGGAACGCTTATTTGAGTATTCCCAATTTTTTTATGCCCTTCCATATGTTTATATAAACAATAAATAATGAGTAATTCTTACCTACTATATCAGAAATATGAGAAAAGGGGAAACCAACCGTTTCACCCTTCATACCCTGTTGAGTACTCGGTGGATGGCAATGGAACCATGCAGAAGGTCATTAAGATGGAAAATGACCCCAACTGTGATTCCGTTAGCCCAACGAGATACCAGTGGGTTATTGTCACAGGTGATTATATGTGTTCTGGCACAACGAAGTGTCAGAAGGAGAAGGAACAGAGGTCTGATGACTTCGGTATGACATGGAGAGACACTGGAAACTACAGGGCTGGGTCAGTGATTGAATATAACTCTGTTGATTGTGGATATATACCACCACAATACAGGACTGTATCAGGAACACCATACTGCAACGGATATACCAAGATGGTTGATACCTATAATCAGGTGTCCTATGACGGTGGAACCACATGGCAGAACACTGGTGTGTCAGGAAGCACCGTGATTGAGTATAACTCTGAGGACTGTGGATATGTGCCACCAACACCAGAGAATATGTATAGGTGGATTGATACTGGTGAATATGTATGCGAAGAATTCGATTATCAGAATCAATATCTTACATTAGATATAATTTCCGATGGAACTATAAAATGGCGCAGATTTGGTGATACTTTCCAAGCAATAAGCTATAGCTTAGATAGCGGTTCCACATGGACAACTATTGTACCATCGACTGATGGCGCAGTGATAAATGTTAATGCTGGTGATATAGTTTTTTTAAAGGGTGAACATTCATCATATTCGGATGTTGTTGAAAGGGAACACCATTATTATGCATCTTTCTATGGAAGTACTGCTTACTTTAACGTCTATGGTAATATAATGTCTATGATAAGCGGAGACTCATTCACTGAGGCAACATCTTTTGGAAATTATGCATTCTATGGCTTTTTTGAAAACACTAATGTTGTTAACGCCAAAAACCTTTATATGCCAGTAATGAATTTAACACAGCATTGTTATTGGAATATGTTCCAATACTGCACAAGTCTTAAAACGGCACCTTCAATACTTCCAGCAACTACATTGGCATATGAGTGTTATAGGCGAATGTTCGGTGGTTGCACAAGTCTGGAAACAACTCCAACATTACCTGCCACAACGTTGGCAAGTCAATGTTATATGTCTATGTTCGGTGGTTGTACAAGCCTTACAACCGCACCTGAATTACCTGCAACTATATTAGCAGATGATTGTTATGAGTATATGTTCAATGGTTGTACAAGTCTTACAACGGCTCCTTCTGTATTGCCTGCGACAGATATACCATATTCTGCTTATAGGCGAATGTTCAAAGACTGTACAAGCCTTGTGACAGCACCTGAAATATCAGGAATAACATTGGCAAATGGTTCCACAGAAGTGGATATTGAAAGTGGCGTGTTCTTTGAAATGTTCGCAGGTTGTATCAATCTCAAAGCAGCACCATCAGTACTTCCTGCAACAGAATTAAAGGTAAAATGCTATGAAGGTATGTTCAAAGGTTGCATAAGTCTTGTTACACCACCAGTTATTTCAGGAACTATAATGTCACTTGGAAGTTGTACATCTATGTTTGAAGGCTGTACAAGTCTAACAACAGCACCAACACTATCTGCTACCACAGGAGCACTTGAATGCTATCGATTGATGTTTTCAGGTTGTACAAGCCTTAATTATATTAAGTGCCTTGTAGATAAAGTCAACTTGTCATATTGTTATCACTGGGTTGACGGTGTTGCTGCAAGTGGAACATTTGTGAAGAATCCAAATTCTGAATGGGCTACTGGAACAAGTGGTATTCCAGATGGCTGGACGGTACAAGATGCAAGCTAAACCACTTGCAATTAAATAAAACAAGCTAATAAGATTGTATATGTATTACAAATATAGTTTACAGAAGAAACAGGTATCAACAGATAGCGGAACAACATGGTATGATGTGTCACCTCTGGAAATAAGGCCAGGTGCTGTTTTAGGGTCATATGAAACATATTCTGATTGTATGTCAGGTCTTCCTGTTAGGTGGGTGAATATTGACATTTCAATAGACTATGAGTGTGTAGGATATGATAAGTATTATATGCAGAAGAAACAGGTGTCTTATGACAGTGGCTCCACATGGACTGATGTTACACCACTTGAGACGAGGGTAGGTGATGTTTATGAATATAATTCATCTGATTGTGGGTGGTTGCCACCACCAACATCTCAATATCTAACGTTTAAAAGCATTGAGAATAATAATGTCTTTAAATTTTCAAATACAATAGAATATTCACTTAATAGCGGTTCTACATGGAACACCCTAACGTCAGGAAATAGCGTTACAGTAAACAGTGGAGACACTATTATGTGGAGAGCATCAGGACTTACAATAGAAGACTATGGCGGAATTGGAAGATTTACTTCAACAAAGAACTATAATGTATATGGTAATATAATGTCACTTGTGAGTGGTAATAATTTCGCAAACGCAACTACTGTTGCCAATTATAATTTTTGTCAGTTATTCTATTCTGGAAAGGTGATACATGCTGGAAGTCTTATACTTCCAGCCACAACATTGGGAAAGGGTTGCTATATGTCAATGTTCTATGGTTGTTCAGGACTTACAGAGACACCAGCACTACCAGCGACAACATTGTCAGATTATTGCTATCAGTCGATGTTTCTTAATTGTAGAAGTCTGACAACTGCGCCTGAGTTACCTGCCACAACATTGGGAACGGGTTGTTATCTACAGATGTTCCAGAATTGTTCAGGTATTACTACAGCACCAGAACTACCAGCAACAACATTGGCAGAGCAGTGCTATTCGAACATGTTCCTTAACTGTTCAGGTCTTACTACAGCACCAGACCTTCCAGCACCTACATTGGCAAAATACTGCTATTCGAGCATGTTCGCAAGTTGTGTAAACATTAACTACATCAAGTGTCTTGCAACAAATATATCAGCAAATGGTTGCACACAAAGTTGGGTTAGTGGCGTTGCCGCAACTGGTACATTTGTAAAGGCAGCATCAATGACAAGTTGGAGAAGCGGTGCTTATGGCATCCCTAAAAACTGGACTGTACAAAACGCATAAATATACATAAAATCAAGATAAGATGATAACAGAATACAGACAGGATAAATGTAAATACACATATGACAAGTTGAAGAGTGTCATATATCTTGTAAGTGAAGACCATGTAAAGAATATTTACTGTGATGGTTATGACGGTCACATTGACGGTCTTACACAGCTTCCATTGAGGCTGAACGGCTTCGATATAAGGTTCAGTGAGGAAACTTCGATTGATGAGAGATACCTTTTCACAAAGACCGTGACACTTTCAATGCATGGCTATGTGGACAAGACGATATTCGGTGGAAGATACTATGTGATACTTGAGAGCATGGACGGTACTTTTTGGATGGTGAACGTTGATTTCCCTTCAAGGGTCACATACACCTTTAACCTTTCAAACAACACCTACCAGACTGATTTCACACTTGCGTCATATTCTAACTTTCCCACATTGAGGCTTGATGAGAACTTCGAGGCTGTTGCACCTCCATGTCTGGGCTTCAATACATTCGGTGTGGAGAGCCTGAAACTCATTGAGAGGGACTATGCCGACATTAACACTGGGAACATGACAGTAACAACCTATGGCACATCTTTCAAGGACGTTGAGTTCATGGGCGATTCCTGTTCATTCCAGTCACAGTTCGATGGTTTCAAATGCACCGATACCCTTTCATTCAACATTCCATTCGATGCATATAAGTCATCATGGCAATACAACCTTCTTGAGTTCACACAGAACAGGTATGCTGCCATTATAAAGCCAAAGTCAAGTGAGAACACCATATTCGCTGGATTCCACTTCGGACTTGAGCCAAACTACACAATCCAGACATCTGATAATAGTGGTGAGAGCGATGTCATAACCATAAACATGGTTGAGATGTCAGACAACGGAATGACAGCCGCATTGAGATGGTCTGATGAACAGACAACTGAAACAAGATGGGTCTGGGTCAAGAAAGTAGGTGAAATCATATGCTGGGAGTGTGTGGGCAAGGGAAAGGCAAGATACCTTGTCCAGAGGGAGGTTATGGCAAATGGTCTTTCAACTGGAAGATATAAGGTGCTTGACGGATATGAGGATGAATATTCAATGCTCAATGTGGTGGGAACGTTCGATGAGACCGAACTGTTCGACAACAATGCTTGTGATGGAGGCTCATGCAACATGAATACAGATATTCCTCTTAACATCTCATTCGACAGCACAGGATGCTCTTCCTATACCTTTTCAAGTGAATGTGACTGGCAGGTAAAAAATCTTAACGCAAATTGGTTAACTGTATCACCCATGTCTGGAACTGGTGGAAAGTCATATACCATTCAGGTATGCAACAGCACAACGGACGTTGATTCGACATGGTTCACCATTGAGACGGATGGAGGTGTTAGGACAGTGAATGTGTCTGTCAATGATAAATCGGCATTCCTGAGACCGTCATATGTCAATATCGACTGTCTTTCACAGACCGTCAACTTCGCCTATTCCCCAAGCTGTCCAATCACAATCATCGGACATGATGACAGGACAACATACCAGATAGCAAATGGAAGGCTCGTTATTCAGGTTCCACGAAACAGCACAACCTCAACCACCACATACAACTACACTGCAAGGGACTGCAACGGTGTTACACAGACGGTACATATCTATCAGGACAAGACCTATGAGAGATGGGTCAACACTGGAAACTACATTTGTGAATCAGGAAACTCATATCAGGAACAGGCAAGGTACACTGGAACCACACAGGCTACAACCAATACACTAACAGGTGAGAGAAGGGCAGGGGAGTTAATAGAGAGTGGAGACACAAGGTGTTCAGACTTCATTACAAAGTGGGAGTACAACTCAGCATATACAATCTGTATTGATGGTGATGAGTGGTCTGTTGAAGAGGAATATATATCCTATGACAACGGAAGCACATGGAACCTCACTGGAAACATAAGACCACTTGAACTGGTTCAAACAGGTTCGACAATATGTGAGGAGACACCGACCTATGAATGGAGGCTTACAGATAAGTGGGTGTGCGAAAGTGCTGAATGAATAATATGTTTATTAAAATAGATTTAGAATTATGAGTTGCAACTGTGAAGGAAATACTTATCATATCGGCATGGGCTGCTGCACACCAGTGGTAGCCAATGCTGATAATTATTACACCAAGTCAGAAGTTGACGAAAAGATTGATGAAATCACAATTTCTGGAGGTGGGATTACAACAGGAGAGGTGCAGAGCATGATAGATGCCTCTGTAAACCCCATAGAAGGCGATATAACGGCTTTAAATGGTCAGGTGGAACAATTGTCCACAGACATGGAAAACAAGGCTGAGAAGAGCGATATTCCAAGTCTTGAAGGATATGCTACCCAACAGTGGGTGGAAGGTAAACATTATCTCACTGAACATCAGTCATTGGAGAATTATTATACCAAGGGAGAGGTTGATAGTATTGCTGATGCCAAACTTGATGCTACAGCATATACCCCAACAGACCTTTCAAACTACTATAACAAGCCAGAGGTTAATAATTTATTGTCAAATAAGGCAAATACAAGCGATTTGAGCGCATTAAACACGACCGTTGAACAGTTATCCACCTCACTCGAAAATAAGGCTAACAAGAGCGAAATTCCGAGCCTTGCAGGATATGCAACGGAACAGTGGGTTGAAGATAAACAGTATCTTACAGAACACCAACACCTCAAGACCATAAACAACATAAGCCTTGTTGGTGACGGGAACATAGAGATTGGGACAGGTGGAACCACAGACCTTTCAGACTATTATACCAAGGAAGAGACAAATGACCTCCTTTCAGATAAACTGGATGCAACGGCATATACACCAACTGACTTGACAGGATATGCTACCCATCAATGGGTTGAGGATAAACATTATCTCACTGAACATCAATCACTTAACGGATATGCCACTCAAGAATGGGTTGGAAATCAGGGCTATCTGACAGAACATCAGACGTTGAAGACCATCAATAACCAGACAATAGTCGGAGAGGGAAACATCACAATCACTGCCGAAACACCTGATTTATCCAACTATTACACAAAGACCGAGGCTGACAACACGTTTGCAGAACAGGAATTGCTTGATATTGTAAACAACAGGGTTAACACTCATACAGGAAATACAAATATTCATGTAACGGCAACCGAGAAGGAAACTTGGAACAATAAGGTCGATTCATCAACGCTTAATAACTATATGCTGAAAACACAGATATGGTGTGGAACACAAGCGGAGTATGATGCAATAACGGAAAAAGATAATGAAGTAATTTATTTAATACATGCCTAAGATAATTGGATGCGGAAGCGAGATAAATAGTGTATATTACAGTGGGTACACCATAGAAAGGATATATGCCTGTGGTGGACAGTTGGTATATGGTGAGGAGCCTCAGGTTGGACACAAACTGAGGATGGACTTCGCTGATGGAAGGACGGCATATCTTCCATGTGATTCCACATCGGCAATTACAAATGATGAGGTTCAGAAAGACCATGTGATAGTGGAGAACGGAACGACCTATGTTGAGCCATACACGCAAATAGTCAGCATTTCAATCGGAGACTGTGTAAAGACGATTGACACAGGTGCTTTCAGTGGAATAACCAGTCTTCAGACAGTCCAAAGCTATGGTGCAAACGTGGAGACAATAGGAAACTATGCATTTTCAGGATGCACAAGCCTTCAAGCAATATATATAGGTTGCAGCACAAAGACGATAGGAACTGGTGCTTTCAATGACTGTAAGAGTGTATCTGCCCTTAACATCTGTGCTGGAGTTGAGACAATTGGAACAGGTGCATTCAGGAACGTGACAGGCTATAGCGGAAACGTTGATATACCTGCAAGTGTGACAAGTATCGGTAGATATGCATTCTTCAACATGCCTAATGTCAAGAACTTCATAATCAGACCTACAACTCCACCGACACTTCCGAATAACAGTTATGCCTTCCATATAAACACAGGAACATTCCCGACTGCACCATTGAAAGTGAAGGTTCTGTCAACATACAAGGTTGCTTTGGGATGGGAATTATATGATTTCTGCATGCAACAACTATAATAAAATAAAAATAAATTCAAAAATAAAATAACATGATATACCCAGATTGTGATATGAAAAGGTGGGAGTCTTGCGACAATTCTGTTGTATTGGCAAATGCTGATTACTATTATACCAAGGGGCAGGTTGACAAGAAACTTGAAGAAGTTGATGGAATGACCGAAGATGAAGTTCAGGCTATGATTGATAACTCAATCAAGAACAAGGCTGACAAGTCATCGCTCGATGACATCGCTTCACAAGTGGCACAGAACACGACAGCGATACTCAACACATACACCAAACAGGAAACGAACGCATTGCTTGCAGACTATTACACAAGGCTTGAGACAAATCGTCTCTTTGCAAACTATACAAAAGTTGAAGGTGACACACTGTCATTGAATGATAATAACATTACAATTTAATATATTAAATTATGGCTAATATATCAAAAATCAGATTAAGCGGCACAACCTATAATATTGTTGATGACAGTGCTGTACACTCTCTTGAGGGCTATGCATTGGAAGCAAACGTTCAGACCGCTATTACAGCTGCAACTGATGCACTTGCACAGAGCATTGCAGCACAAGGCTATCAAACAGCCTCAGACGTTCAAGATGCCATCACTGGCAAGGCTGACACTACTGCTGTCACTCAGAGCATTTCAAACGCTGTTGCTCCTTTATTCGGTGCTGTTGAATATGATTCGGAAACCAACAGAATTAACTTCAAGCATGATTCGACTGGAACAACTCTTGCATATCTTGATGCAAGCCCATTCCTTGTTGATGGATTCTTGGATTCAGTTGCAATTCAGACCATTGAGGGAAGCCAATATCTTGTTTTCACTTGGAATCAGGACAGTGGAAAGCAGACCACAACCAACATTCCTTTGTCAGATATTTTCTCTCCAGATGATTATTACACGACAGCACAGACACAGAGTTATGTAACTGGTTATACCTATGACAAGGCAACCATCGATGAAAAGATTCAAGACAGTGGAACGTTTGACCCGACTCAGTATTACACCAAATCTGAGGTTGATACTGCTTTAGGCGGAAAGCAAGCAACGTTGGTATCTGGAACAAACATCAAGACCGTTGGAACTCAGTCATTGTTAGGTTCTGGAAACATTGCCGTTATGACTGCAAGGGTTGGTACTGGCAATGATGCTGAGACACTTATATTTGATTTTGCCTAATCAAAAACAAATAACTATAATTGGAGGGGATGAGGAAATTACTCATCCCCTTTTGCATATGTTTATTAAAGAAGATTTTCTTTATAGATAAAATAAGTTAACTTAAAATCATTTTATAAAATGGCTAATATAAATAAAATTAGGCTGTCAGGTACAACCTACAACATTGAGGATGAGAATGCTTCAAAGACTGTTGAACTTACACAAGCCCAATATGATGCTTTGGAAGTCAAAGAGCCAAACACCTACTATGTCATAACCGATGCAACGGCTGTTGATATTGCAAATTATTATACAAAGACTGAGACAGATACAGCATTGGCAACAAAACAAGATACATTGGTCAGTGGAACAAATATCAAGACCATCAACAATGAAAGCATCTTGGGAAGCGGAAATATTGATATTCAAGGTGGTGGAATGGATGATGATACCCAGCAACTTATCTCAACTGCACTCAATGACCTTAATGACAGAAAGGCAGACTTAACAGAACTGTCAAAATATCAGAAAAAGGGCGATTATGTTGTTACATCAACGCTTGCAGATTATATGACCAACGATGCATTCGATGAATATGCAACGGCAAAGGAAAGAATTATATCTGGAGCATTGAACGACCTTAATGACAAGTTCGGAGGTCTCAGACTGGTTAAGATTTCTCAGGCTGAATATGATGCCCTTGCAACAAAAGACAGTTCCACTTTATACATCATTTCAGATTAAAAAAATAATATCGATATTAAAAATATAATACAATTATGAGTAAAAATTATTTAACTTCGTTTAATACATTGGCAGAGTATCAGGCTGCAACAAATCTTGACCTTCCAAATGTATCTCTTATCAAGGCTGATGGCAGCATCAAATATAAGAATGTCTTTGCTGGAGCCGTTCTTGGTGACATCCTTATGTGGGATTCAACAAATCAGAAACTTGTAAAAACCGTTGGTGCTGAATGGTCAACTGAAATATATCCGTTGTCACAGTATGAGCCAATTGCAATTAACGTTTATCCTGCTGGCCAAACATCTGATGGAAAGGCAAGGTTCATGGCATTGAAATGGGCTTCAAACACCTCTGATACTGGTTCAACATCAAATGTTGGTCTTGTGTGGGGAAATGACGGTGATAACCTCACATCAAAAGACAAGACCTTATTCAATGGTAGGGAGAACACAGACAAGGCTCTTGCATTGGCAGATGGAACAACCGCAAACACTAAGGCAGCATTCGCAGCCTTTGCAGCAGTGAACAGATTCAGAACAAACGGAACGAATGCTGGTGATTGGTATGTCCCTTCTTATAAGGAATTATCACTGTATCAAGCAAATTATGCTGACATCAATGCAAAGATAACCGCAATCAAAAATGCAAGTTCAAGCATCGTTAACACCGTCAATTACAACCAGTGGAGTTCTACTGAGTCCAATACCAGCAGCACCGCTTGGAGGCTGAGCAGCTATGGTAGTTGGGACAGCATCAGCCGCGGCACCAACGCTGTTAGGGGCATGTTATCTCTTTAATAACTAATTTTATTCTAATTTAATTTTATGATATGAAATTAGGAGAAAATGATATAAAACTATATCTGGGAAGTGCTGAGGTGGATAAAGTCTATCTTGGCACAAGCCAGATATATCCATCAACACCACCAACACCAGTTACAAGGCAATGGGTATCATATACAGCAGGAACACCAATCAATGACATTACAGATAATGTCTATGGAATAAGAATTACATTGGATAATTTGATTGAATTGTTTGGCGGTGGTGCAATACTTTATATTGAGTTTAATGACTTTGCTATAGTTATCGATTATGAAAACTCTCTTGCTTATATAAGAGATGAAACTGATGAAACACCAATTGAATATGATTTTCAAAGCGATTTTGAAGTCATTTTATCCGATTATGGCTTTAATGGTGAAACCATAATTTTTATGTATCTTAATGGTTCTGATGGTTCTGATGATAGAACGCTTCTTTGTGATATGGAATTATACATGTAAAGAAATATTACTATGATTAAATATAACAATAAAACAATAAACGACTGGTACTTTGATAATAAGAATGTAATCAAGGTATATAAGAACAATGCCGTTTGCTATTACAAGATTGTAAGTGGTGGTGGAACACCCTATGATGAGCAATATCTTACCATTGAATCATTGGAAGATAATAACACCATTTATCTGAAAGCATCAAGCGATGGAATTGCAAAGACGGTATCGGCATCAACTGATAACGGTGCTACTTGGACAGAATATACCTCATCATCGGCTGATGACAATGGTACAGCATTAGCAACACTTAATACTGGAGAAAAACTTCTTGTTAAGGGAGAAAACAGTACTTATGCAACAACAACCTCAAATTATAACCAATTCGCTTCAACGGGACAATTTGAGGCCAAAGGTAACATTATGTCACTTATCTATGGCGATAACTTTGAAAATCAGACAGAACTTACAGGTGCATATAATTTCTGTTCATTGTTTAGAAATCCAAATGTAGTTTCAGCAGAAAATCTTATACTTCCTGCCACAACATTGTCAGAGCATTGTTATCAATATATGTTCGTTGGTTGCACAAACCTCACAACGGCACCTGAGTTACCTGCTACAACATTGGCAAGTTATTGTTATGGAAATATGTTCAGAAATTGTACAAGTCTTAACTACATTAAGTGCCTTGCAACTGACATATCAGCAAGTAACTGTACATATGGTTGGGTAAATGGTGTTGCAGCATCAGGTACATTTGTTAAGAACGCTGCAATGACAGGGTGGACAATGGGTAAAAATGGTATTCCTACTGGATGGACTGTACAAGATGATGATGGAGGCATACAAGGTGGTGGTGATATTGACCCTGGTTATGGTGGTGACCCTGATGGTGGTGAGGGCGAGTAACAATAATAAAAGGTGGGGATTAACTCTCCACCTTTTTTCATTCTGGATAATACCAAGTTAGTATATCCCATTTTTCGTGTTATAACAGATATTTATTGATAAATATGTTTATTTAAGAAAATAATATCGATAAATAATAATAAATAATGGATAAAAATACAAAAAAAGGTAGACCGAAGGGGAGTACAAATAGACCTAAAACTGGTACAAATCTGTTTGTCACCAAATTCGAAAAACAGGTGGAAGGTGCCGCTATTGCAAAAGATTCCAATATGGGATATATAAAATTCGGAGAACGGAATAATTACCCTCAGCTATTGCTTAATCTATATCAAAACTCACCAACGCATCACGCTGCATGTAATTTTGCCGTGCAAAGTATTGTCGGAGAAGGAATAGACTATAACGCAATGGGTATTGACGGAACACAGTTATATCCGAACTATCAATATGGATGGGGTACACTAATAAGGAATATCGCATTGGACTATGTGCTTTATGGTTCATATAGCATTCAGATAATAAAAAATAAGGATGATAAGACGTTCTCGTTCTGGCACATTCCTTATGAGAAAGTCCGTTGTTCACCATATGACGAGGACGGACAGATACCTTACTACTGGATATGTCAGGACTGGTCAGCCACGGGACAGTATACACCCATACAGATTGAGGCATTCGACATGAGGGATGAAAGTTTCGTTGAGAGGGGAAAACCATATCTTTATGTGTACAAAAACTATGACCCCACAATGACTTATTATCAGTCACCGTCTTATGCTGCTGGTATCAAGGCAATACAGTCTGAAATAGCATATTTGCTGTTTGATGAAAAAACCACAGTGAATGGTTTTGTCCCATCAGGAATGCTCGTTCTCAATGAGGTTGAAACAGAGGAAGAACGACAGTCAATCATCAATAACATTACAAGAATGTTTTCAGGTGTGGAGAATGCAAACAGTCTTATGATTTCTTTCAGGAGAAGTCAAGACGAAGAAATACCTGCTTTTATTCCGTTCGCCACAAACACATCAAACGTCAATCTGTTTGATAGTGCAAACCAGAGGACTGTCAACCGAATACTTGCAGCACACCAGATAAACGACCCACAGTTGATAGGATTACCTAATTTGGGCGGTACTGGATTTAACAGTGAGGGAAAGTTGCTTGAGACGGCATACAACGTGTATAACAAGGTTGTCGGAAACTATAACAGGCAATGTGTCATCAAGACGCTCAACGAAATGTTTAAACTCAATGGTGTCGATGTTGAAATCATAATGAAGCCGCTTTCGTTTAACCTTGAGACGACAGAAACAGAATCAAAGAGTTCTGGAGTCGAATCAAAAGATGCAACACAAGATGTATCAACGGATAATATCGAGGAAAAGGTTGATGGAACCGATGAATAATATAAATGCTGTCAGGCTATTTGTTCTGACAGCATTTTTTGATACTCTTCCTTATACATCCATTGATAGCCTCCAGCCGATTTAGTTTTACCTTTGCAGCATCTTGAAATTGAAGATGAGTGGCATCTATCAACATTGTTTGCTGCATCTTTTATACTATCCCATTCCTTGACAATAACACCATCTTTTAGTTGTACTACTGGCATGCCAATAAATTCCGTGTTTGGAGATAAATGTATTCCTTTTAAATTTTTATTCCAAGGTGTCTGTCCTTTTTCAAATTCCTTCCCGTTGTGATACCCATTATTACCACCAACGTTTGTTTTGCCGCCATATGACCTATTGTATCCATTGGGATAAACAGTGTTAAATTCTTCAATATAACGTTTCTCTAACTCCCAAGCAACTTCTCTTGTATCAACTTCTGCAAGTATCTCACACTTGAAGTTTTCTACACCATATTTCTCCCTTTCAGCACCTATGTACTGGTTTGCATATCTGGCTTTTAGGCAATTCCATTGATTTTCCCTTTTTCTAAAATCATTTGTCTGACCAACATACTGTTTACCGTTAATCTTGTTTGTTCTTAAATAAAGCGTGTACTTCATGTATTAAAATATGTTTATTAAAACGCATTATTGTCTTTTATACAAATATATGTAAAATAATAGTTAAAAAACAAATTATCATGATTATAAATAAGAAATTACTTGCACAGTTCAGTCCTTTACCTATCAACTACAACTATGAGGAAATCATGAACTATGTACCAATCGCAACTGAGGTGTGGATTCGTCCTTTGATTGGTGACGACCTCTATTATGAAATAGAGGAACAAGTTGAAAAGAATGATATTACAGACGAAATAAACGCTCTGCTGACAGACGGAAAACTTCTGCAATATCTCGCTTATGCAACGTGTCTGGAAGGGTTGCCATTCATAGCATATCATTTTTCTGAGGCTGGTGTTACCAAGGCTAAAACGGACTATTCGGAAAGCATTGATGGCAAGAACCTGTCATATATTGAAAATCATCTGAGACGACAGGTTGAGTTCCTGAAAGACAGTGTAAAAAGATATATCTGTGAACGTCCTGAATACTATCCAAATGCAGATTTTTGTGCTTGTGGCTGTTCATGCTGTGGCGATAATGCCAAATTAAACCAGCCAAACCCTTGGAAACAATTATACAAACCATACAGAAGATGCACAGACTTGAAATAAGGGCATTTTTAGCCATTCTGAGCGCATGAAACAATATGGGTGGGCAACTATACTGCTCACCCATTTTTATGCCCTTGCAGGCGATTTATATCATTTATGATATAATTGAATTTATTTTTGTTGATATTATATCAGATATAATACAAAAAATGAGAGGCTATTTTCACAAACCGCCTCTCATCACAATGACAATAAAGAATTATTAACGTCATAAAAAAATATGATAAATCACCGAATATAGTTGCGAGTTTTTATAATAATAACTTTATGGTCTAATCAAAAATACATATCATCGTTATATGTCTTTTTCTTGTTCTTCTTATTGTCAATGCCGTTGAAAACAGTGTTGTAATATTCATTTCTACCTCTCTTGACGACAATCTCCCTTCCTCTGTACATATATATTCCAACCTTCAAATTAACAACACCTTCCTTACCATCCCCAACACATTTGCCAGAAGACCAGTCATAGACTTTCATGTCTGATGATATACAAACGAATGTGGCTCTTCTAATCTTGATTGTATCACCATCATACACCCATCTGGAATGACCAATAACACCATCAATATTATAATAACCTCTGTCAATATACACAGTTGAGTCAGCATCACAAGTTATTGTACCATCTTCCCAAGGTGAAACGTTATACTTCTTAATCTTTGCATAATAGCGAGTTTCCTTCTTCATTTCTTTCTTGAAGGCTTCGCTTGGCATTGTGTATAGTTTTTCTTCATCTAATGCATAAAAATAATGGCTACCGCATCGAAAGTTTTCCTTCTTATTGCATCGAATTGAATCAAGACGGTCAATGTCCTCGTCTGTAAGTTTCGTCATGTCCACACCGTCTTGTCTGAGAGTGTTGGCAAACTTTTGAACAGCATCTTTACATATTTCTATCCAACGGCAACTGTCCGCTTTTTGCCTCATGATTCTTTCCTGCATTGCTTTCCTTGCATTGTACTCGTCAGCCCTGTTGAAAAGGTCTTCAACCTGTCCATAACTCACCGATGCAACCAGCATCATAACCATGGCAATCAAAATCTTTTTCATTTCTTTTCTTGTTTTATGTTTAACTTACTCACTTTATGTTCGGAGGTTATCACCTCACAGAACAATTATAGGACTTTTTTCTGAAATAACCAAATCTTTTTATACATTTTTCTATTTTGTCTTGTTTTTAAGCTTGTTTACAAGACAATTTTAACCGCCAGAATCGTCTCATAATCGCTTATTTCAGCATGTATGGTATAACTGCCCACCATCGCCATTTCGTCGTCATAGAGGGCTTCTATTGCCCTTTCCTTGTTGTGGTGCCATATAGGTGAAACTCCCTCGGCTCGAATACATTGAAGTACTCGTTCACCCACTCGTCAAATGACATCGGAACCTTATGCTCATTATCCTCTCCACCAATGCAGTACTTGTCAACATAATCAAGATACTCTTCCTTGACACCTTTGAACAGAAGGAGGTAAGTGTTATTAAAGGCAGTGGTCTGATAGACCTTCTTTCCAAGTTCGTTTGCAGCCATCTGCCAGTGTGCTTGTGTTGTGTAGCCAGCTTTGGCTTTGCCATCATCCTCAAGGTGTACCACCAGTCCAAAAATAACCTGACGGAAACCTTTCATGCTCTGCTTCATAAGTCCCTCAATCAAACCATCGATGTAGGACTTGTTCATGTTAATTTCATTTTTCTTGAAATCCATAATCAATCCTCCTGTTTAACCTTCTCAAATCCTAATAATACTCCGTTTTTATCAACGATAGAAGCGAACATATAATCAATGAGGTCAAGCGAATACTCTGCAAGCACCTTGTTATGCTTTTGAATAGCAATACCGTCTACCTTGTAGTACCACTTTCTCATTTCCTTGTCTCCGACATATTCCGACACATCTTCAAAGTCGAACTCTCGCTTTCCTTGATTGATGTTGGTGAGTGCAATGAATGTTGCCGCCAGAAAATCAAAGAAATCAACACCTTCTGCATTGCATAGGTTCTGAATCTTTGAATCATCAAAGTCACCATCATCAACTCCATCAAGAAGCCACCAGCCGAACAGCATATTATATTGTGACTTGATAAGATTTGAATTTTCTTCGCTCAAATTGTAAGAAGAAACAATTTTGTTGAACTCTTTAGCCAAACGGCTGTTCAAATTTGTAATGTTTTTCTTCGTCATAGTTTCTAAATATTTTAATTGTTAATAATGTTTTTCTTGAAATACATAATCAATCCTCCTTATTGAATTTTGAATTAACAATGAACTTGAATGCTGCTGCAAGACCTTCTTTTTTTGCAATCTCTATTGCCTCATCTTCAACTTCTTTAATTTTCGCATACACCTCTGGGCAATGAACCCTTGAGAACTCCATTCCTTCTGCAATACTTTTCTTTTCCATATTTCTAAATATTTTAATTGTTAATAATGTTTTTCTAAAAGTGGGGTCGGTGTGCTGTCTCAGCAGACGTTCCCCTATTGATATTAAGAATAAGAAGTCTTTCTTGATTGTCAGCCTCGATACACTTTTCAATGTACTTGGCATACTTTAATCCTACTATTTTAATTGTTAAACAATAAGTCATACATCATATTGCTGGCAGCCTCTTCTCTTGCTTTCACAATGTGTCTCAACGCTGCTGCAAGACCTTCCTTCTTCTCAATCTCCATAGCCTCAGCCTTGAGTTGCATAATCCTCTCATAGACCTCTGGGTAATTAACCCTTGAATTTTCCAAATCCTCTGCAAACTTCTTCTTGTCAGCCTCGATACACTTTTCAATGTACTTGGCATACTTTGTACTTTTCTTTGCCATACTTTAATCCTCCTCAAACATTTCTAATGTTCTTTGTTTAAATCAATTAACCTTCGCACTAAATAGTTCTCCCATACTCTCTTCAACTTTCCAAGCATGCTCACAAGCATCATGTACTTTCCACTGTAGTCATCGTTCCATTCCTCAGCATCGCCATCATACTCATCAATGAGGTCATACTGTTTTTCATCCAGAAGTTCTTCAAGGTATTTTGCCTCTTTCTCTGTCACTGTAATTGTAATCTCGTTCGTTGCCAGTCCATGAACATCGGCAACCTTAATCTTTTCTTTTGTCATAATATATGTTTTTGAATTTAATCTTTTTTCTAACGTTACAGAACAAATATAGGACTTTTTTTTGAGATAACCAAAAGATTCAACTACTTTTTTCCATACTTAACCATAGTCCCTTTAAGGGGAGGGGGGGTGAGCGCAACTGGGGGGGAGAGGTCAACACCCTTCGGGGAAAAGAGCAGGACTATATCAGAGAGCTTCAAACTCAGATGTAAACATCTTCGTTTTCCGTCTCTGTTTCCCCTTATGGTTCCTCTCTATTTTATCTTCTTTTCAATTGAAATAAATAAAAAGAACAACTAAAGCTACCTCTACTTAGAAGAGCTTCATTACATTGTACTCTGGTGTAACTCCATTTAACCCAAAACCACACAGAAGACTACCCCTTAATTCGCTTATACTCCTGTACATGTTGGTTTCTATCTCCTCGACACCTTCAATGTTGGAGTACCTCTCAAGGTATTCTTCAAGTTCTTTCTCTTCTTTATCAAGTTCTGGAACATCTTCTTCTGAAAGGTACTTCATCTTAATGTTCTTTAATCTATTTTTAATATAAAGATTTATTTCTTCAAGTTTTAAGTTCTTATCTGAATTGGTATATTCTGTAGTTGTACTTGTATTTGAAATTGTATTTGTTTTTGATTTTGTATTTGATATTGAATTTGTATTTGAAATTGAATTTGATATTGTATTTGAAGTTGTAATTGTATTTGTTATTGTAATTGCAGTTCCCATAGGGGTTTCAGAAGATTTGGGGTCTCCGAATATATCATCAAAGCTCAACTCATCTATGGGTTTCTTCAATGCATCGAAATGTATTACATATTCGCTTGCGATGGACTTCTGACCTTCAATCCTCGCCATTCCAGCATTCCTCTCTATCAGATTATACATCTCAAGTTCCCTTAATGCACTTAGCATGTTCTCATTCTTCATTCCAACAGCCTTTCTCAATATGCTGTTGCTTATGCATAACACACCTGTCTCCTTTGCAGGCTTCGATACAGCGTAACTATACAACAGTCCAGCAAGGACTTTCTTTGCGTTATCACTCAGTACTTTGCTGTTTTTCACAGTCTCTGGCATCCTGCCATACATTTTTTCAATTTCTTGTGTCATTTTTTTTCTTTCTTTTTATTAATTATTTCTACCTTCGAAGTCTTTTCTTTTCAAAACCAAGGGGGAAATAAAAAGACTTCGGTAGAACCCCCTTGGTGAAAATGACAGGTAGCTACTCCTGCCATGTATAAATATCAAATGATATTATTTTTAACACAAATATATGAAAAAAAATTCAAATAAACAAGTATTTTTCTTTGTTTTTCAACATAATACCTTATATTTTATGTAGAAACCATACAACAATTCAATATTCATAATTTTGCCACGATGGGACTGGGCTTTGTCCCAGTCCATCTTTTTTTTTTTTCAATCAATGTAATATTTATATATATATAAACATTTTATTTATGACTTATGAAGAAAGACTGAGACGGTTCCGAGAGGAAAAGGAGAAGATGGAGCTGAAAGAAAAGAAAAAGAGAGAAGAGGCAAGGCAAGAGGCTTATAGGCAATATCAAGAGCAATATCGCTTGGCACATGGTCAGATGAAGACCTCCAAGGAACTTGCCCGTGACAGAATGTTGAGAAGAAAAGCACTTGAGGAAGAGAAGAGAAAGAAAAGGGAGAAGGAAGAGGAAAGGAAACAATATGTGATTTCAAGAACCGTCTCAGTTTATAATGAAAAGTGGATTGAACGAGAACCAAGAGAGGAAGACCTGTACACCAAAGAGGAATTGATGAACCCACCAGAAGGAGAGGATGGCAGGATAAACTGGGATTTTTATCAAAAATTGGTTGCTGAAGTAAAAAAAATTCTTCAAAATTGATATTTTCTTAGGGTAGCGTGTATTTATATATAGAAATGCACAAAACTTATGAATTATTTTGACTGGATGGAAAATGTAAACATCAAAAACTTACACAAATTCAATGAAAAACAACATTGGTTCACAGCAATAACACCAACTGAGAGATTCAATCACACCGATGCAATATGCAAAACGAAAGACAACAGGAAAATAACAATAGAACTCAAGACAAGGGATGAAACACTTGAACAGTTCGAGAAATGGGGAACGGTATTCATAGAGCCGCAGAAGCTGGCATATATGAGTGCAGTGATGGAGTCAGGCTACTGTCTGAATGAGAATTGCCTCTACATCAACTTCACCAGTGACGGGCATTGTATTGTCTTTGTATTCGACAAGATAAAGAATATTGAATTTAAGCCCAATGTAAAAATCTGGAATAAGGGCAAAGAAAAGTATGAATATGAGTCCCGTTTCGCCCTTGATATTGGTGAGGCTTTAGTATATAATTGAATGTTTTTTTGCCATAATATTTGTTTATACTTTGTCATAATAATTAGTATTTTTTGTATGCCATCCAGTCCGTGAGGATAGGGTGGTATTTTTTTTAAGAAAATAATGATATTTTTGCCATATATTGAATATTTATTAAAAGATAATTATCTTTTAATATGATATGATATGAAACACGAAGAATTATTTTTGCAGCACATCAACGACAATTATAATCAACTCAAGACCAAATATATGAAGTTCTGTCATGAAAAACAATATGACTGGGATGAGGACATATATAGCGATACAATCCTGAAATGCCATGATGCGATAAAGAGAAAGGGAAGGCTTGATGACACAACACCACAGGGCATTGAAAATTACTTCTTCAAGTCCTTCAAAATCAATCTCCAGAGGGAAAAGCAATACAGTCGCAACTGTAAGCGAGACCTTAACATTTCAGACACCATCGAAACAATATATGAAGACTATTACAACGACACACACATGACACCAAACGAGAAGGTCAAAAACGACACATGGAAAGACTTCTCCACACTCTATCTGATGATGGCAGCAGAACAACACTTTGACAGCGAACATTTTCACCTATTCCAGCTCAAGATGCTGTGCAACCTGACATACAGGCAACTGGCAGAGAAGACAGGCTGCAAAGGGGTCAGGAACAAAGTTCTAACCGTTAAAAACTGGCTAAAGGAGAACATAACGAAAGAGGAAATCAAACAAGCATATGATGAACAATATGGTAAAATTCTTTGAAATGATATGTTTAAAATAAAAAGACCATGATATTCAATACAATAGCACAAATTATAGCAATAGCCGTGATATACCTCATTGTGATGTGGTGGGCATACATGCAAACTGAAAGATGGGGACTGCCATCATTCTTGCAGTTCAAGCCATTTTCTTGCAGGACATGCTTAACGTTCTGGACGCTCATTGCAGCCTACACAACAACACTGCTCATAGGTATGACATACACAGCCATAGGAGGCTATATACTGGCAATTCTCAATGCAATTGCCATGAAGGTTGACCAGAAACAAAAAACAGTAGATGTAAATAATTATCACATTGATAAAGAATAAATTAAAATTAAATTTAAGATAAAATGAATATTTCAAAGGAAGACAGGGAACTTATTAGGAAGTTTGAACAAATAATGAACAAGGGACACTATGTTCAAAGCCAGCAACTCACAGACGCATATAACAGAATACTTGACAAACATGTGCATAACACGACATGCGGCTCATGTCTTAGGCAACGCACTAAGGAACTGATTGATACTCTCAACAATGTGGAGCGAAGAGAAGCAAGGGAGCAGGAAGCCGCAAAAAAAGCCATAGAAGAAGCCAAAGAACAAGAGGTGGACAATCTACCAGAAGAGGAAAAAGAAGCCAATACAGAGCAAATAAACGAGGTTCAGAGCGATATAAGCAATGAACTTGCAATCGAAAAAAAGGAGGAAGCAAATAATGGCACTGAAGGAAAATCATCTACAACCGCTAAAAAGAGGAAAGCGTCTAAGCCAGAAACAACTTGACGAGTATGACAGGGTTCAACGGTTAATTGAGGAAATCCAAGTTGATTTGGTGAACGGGACGTTAAGAAGCGAGATATTCAACAAGTTCAGGGAGAGACAATACATAAACCTGAACCCTAAGAAGGACATCGGAGAACGTCAGATTCAAAACTACATAGCAACCGCTTGGGAACTGATGAGAGAGGACAGGGTTGAGAAGATTCAAGACCTCAGAGACCTCCTTTTCTCCCAGTATATGAGCCAGTATCAGGAGGCAACAAAGATGAACAACCCATTGGTTGCAAAATCGGTATTGGACTCAATTGCAAAGATATTCCTGCCAGACGAAAAGACATTAAATCTAAATGCAAATGTGCAAGGAGATATAACGATTGATTTCAATTTAATTGAAAATGAAGGTTAATGTAAAGGGAATTAAACTCACTGATAGCCAAAAACTAATATATAATGCAGCAAATGACAAGGAACACAAGTATGTCATGGCTAACATCAGCCGACAACAAGGAAAGACAACTGTCATTATGCTGTTATGCATCCAGTGGCTCACACAGAAGAATCAGGAGATAGTCTACTTTACACCAACATTTACACTTGCAAAGCGAATATATGGGAAAATACTGAAGATGCTCCCAAATAATTTCGTTACAAAGGCAAATTCATCAGACCTTATCATTGAATCAATAACTGGTAGCCAGTTAAGGTTTTTCAGTGGAGAAGCAGCGCAAAGTGCCAGAGGTAGCAACTGTACAAAACTGGTGATTGATGAAGCAGCATATGTAAAAGAAGAAATCGATGGACAGAATTTCTATTATAACATTGTGATGCCACTCACAAAGGTACACTGCACAAAGATTGTAATGATTTCAACACCGAAGTCAACATTCGGATTTTTTTACAATTTATGCATGCAGGCTTCATCTGGAGAAAGAAACGACATGGTATATATTAAGAGAACGATATATGAAGATGCGTTGATTTCAAAGGAAGAGATTGAGGAATTAAAGAAAAATTACCCACCGATAGCATGGAAATGTGAGTTCGAATGCATGTTCATTCAAGATGCTTTGTCAGTATTCCAAGATTATGACAAATGTTTTGATATTGAGAAGTACAAAGAAGGTGGAAAATGCTGGTGTGGAATCGACCCTTCATCAGTTGGCAGCGACAACACAATTGTGACGTTTGTAAACACACACAACGAGATAAAACAATACAAGATTGACGGTTCACTGGACAGCAAATATGCACAGATTGCATCAATTATCAATAGATACAGCCCAGTCGCAACATATTGCGAGAGCAACAGCATCGGTGAAGTTATGGCAAATGAAATTTCCAAACAGTTAAATAAGAAATCATCATTCCACACATTTTCAACAACGAACGAAAGCAAGAAGGACTACATAGGTCTGATAGCGGTAGGTGTGGCAAACAATACACTGCACTTCGAGAAGAACAACAAACTGCTATATTCAGAATTGGGAACATTTGGATTTAAATTAACAAAGACAGGCAATATAACATATGCTGCACAGGAGCCATTTCATGACGATACTGTGACCTCATTGGGAATTGCCCTTCAATGCAAGGAAGATTACAAGTTCAGTGGTGTAAACAACCTTTCATTTGTAAATATAAATAACAATTCATTGAGATAATATATGGAAGAAAAAATTGATTTTGGAAAAATAACTGTTCCTACTTCATGGGATGAAATATCGCTTCGTCAATTTCAAGAGATAGAGAAGTACTACAAGGAGAACAAAGACTTTGATGTAAGGGACATCATACACATTCTGACGAATAAGACAAGGGATGAGATAAATGAACTTCCAGTTGAATTTCTTGAGATTATCCTTCAAAAATTGTCATTCATGAATGAACAACCAAAGGTGGAGAAACCAACCAATAAAATTGAATTAAACGGGCAAATATATCAGGTCAATATCATGAACAAACTCAAGGCTGGGGAATATATTGCAGTTGATAGTGTCGTGAAGTCAGATGCCTCAAATTTTGCTGCAATATTGGCTGTGGTATGTCGCAAGGATGGTGAACTCTTCGATAGCAAATATGAGAACGAGGTGCTGGAAGAAAGAATGAAGATGTTTGAGAATGCTCCGATAACAAAGATACTTCCAATTGTAAATTTTTTTTTGCAATGTTACACGATGTCAAACGGACTTTCCCAATTGTATTCGAAGGTAGAGGAAGGAATAAGCCTCATGCGCCAGAATATACAAGATTCTGCGAAAAATGGGGTGTTTACAAAACTCTATTCGAAATGGCAGATGAGAAAATTGAAAAAATTGGAGAAATCTCTCAAATCTATCTCACTGACTACCTGACATTTCTTTCATATTTGATTGAGAAGGCTGATGCAGACGAAAAAGAGGACAAATATCAAGATAATCTTCGGAAATTACAGAAGGGGCACTAAGCCCCTTTTTTCATTGTTTCATATGTTTATATAAATTGAAACCATGTTAAAAGATATTGTAAGCATAATAAGGGACACGGCATTGAGACATCGAGGTGTCCACACCTTCAGGTATCAGGGAGATGACCTGCACAACCAGCAGAACAATCATGAATATTATCAAGTCTATCTTGATGATGTGTCATATCATCAACTGAACATAACGACCAACATATTCAGAGTTGAATTTAACCTGTATATATTGGGTTTCCCTGTTGATATTCCTGAGGATATATTGGAGAAACAGAACAATGCATATACCATTGCAGCAGACATCGTTGCATACCTTGATACCAACGAGGCATTTAGAGGAGTTCTGAGCGTTTATGATTATTCAATGATAACATTGTCCCACTACACATCAGATAACGCAGCAGGAGTGAAATTAAGCCTTGTTTTAGCCATGCCATCGCCAGTTAGTCTATGTGAACTTGACGAGAACTTCAATGATGAGCCATATGAGCCAGAAAAGGAGAGTGAAATCGACATTGATGTAAACGAGACTGGTGACATTGACATTAAACCAATAACCCTAAAACCGTCAAGGAGGTGCTAAATGGAACTGAAAGACGCATTGCTTGAACTTGCAGAGCAGATAAAGGATGAAATCATATCAAGGCTTCATTCTCCAGTCGGAATTAACCCAAGGGTGGGAAGGAATACCCTGATTGGTTCAGAACTTGAAAAGAGCATTGATGTAAGACCCGTTGGCAATGAAAAGATTGTCTTTGAGATTGCCGACTATTACCAATATATCGTCACAGGATGGCGCAGAACTGGTAATTATCCGAATACAGCGCACCTTTTCATACAGAACGTCACAGATTGGGTTAGAAGAAAGGGAATAAGACTTGGGAATATGACAGAGAATCAGATTGTCTGGTACTTATACAGAAGAATGCTCATTGAGGGCAGACAGATAGCAGCAAGACCATTCATCAACTATGACCCAGAGGATGACCCATCTGTTGTTTTGCCGTTTCTTGACGATTTTTTTGACAAATGGGCAGATAAAGTCTTTGAACTAATAATAAGCGATTTAGAAAAATATTTCAACGAATGAATATAACATATAATAATGTCCAGAACCCTTCGAACATAATTTGTTTTACTGATATTCCAAATATCTTGAAGATAACGGAGGATAACTATGGTACAAAGGCAACTGTGAGGCTTGCTATGACAAATTCCATGTATGGCGCAACAACCACTGATGGACAATGGAAGATAACCTTCATTGGGGAGACAATTACAAACGTCATAGACCCAGCTGGAGCCATCAACAAACTCTTTGTGGTCATGCCATCGGCAAACGACACAGCATATAGCATTGCAAGGGCATTGAGGAACTGCCCCACCATATCTGCAAACTATAATGTTCAGATAAGCGGAAGCACAGTCATCATAACAAATAAGATTGTGGGAGAAATGTTTACATTAGGCTTTGCAAATTATTTTAACACGAATATCACATCTAATTACATGACAGTTGACAGCACAGACGGAAGCACCAATGCACAGCTCTACCAGAGCAAGATTGACGTTGACATCTATGCTGGATGGGATAATGACTACATAACGACACTTGAGAAAAATGTTTACAACGGTGAGTGTGCTTTCGACCTTTCACCAGTCCTGACAACCTTTGCACAGATTGGAAGTGCCGTTCCATATTCAATGGAGATAAGGAGCGTTGGAGGTCTTGAAAGGGACGGTGTAATATCACAACTTGGAACCATATCAGGCAACTATGTCAGTGTGGGTTATATGGTCAATCAGGGTGCAAAATATCTTATCAATGAATCTATGCAGATTGCACAGAACTTCTTCAGGGGAACACCAAAGGAGGCAGAGAACAACACCGTCCTGTATATCTATGAACCTTCCATTCCAATCTCATTCTACAAGGGAAATAGTGGCGGTATGAACATAACGGTTGAGTATAAGGACAGTGCATATAACACAACCTATACACAGACATTGAGATGGGAGAGCCATGATTCATCAAAGAACCTCATAGACTACAACATTGACCTGATTCCAAGCATATTCAACACATCATACTATATCGATGTAACATATGGTACTATCCTTGTCAGGTTTAATGTAATAAAGCCATTGCATGCAACGGAATACTCACAGAGGGTATGCTGGAGAAATTCATATGGTGGAATCTCATTCTTCGATTTCACTGGACAGAGAAGCGAGACAAGGGACTTTGAACTGTCAACATATCAGAAGAACATTTATGACTATTATGTTGACCCTAAAAACGAACTTGACAAGATATATGACAACGATGTAGAGTATAAGGTCACATTAAAGTCACATTTGTTCGAAAATGATGGCAAATATGTCTTCAATGACCTTATCCAAAGTCCTGAGGTATGGACTGTCATCAACGGTGAGTCCTATGCAATCATACTCGAAAGTGTAAGCGTTGACGAGGTAAATCAAAATAATGTATATGAGGCAACAATTCAATACAGATATTCTCAATCGCCCAGCCTTGTATAACGCCATATAAACTTCTTATAGTGTGGTATTCTATTTGTAGCGCAAGCGGAAATTCCACATAATGAAAAACCATTTTTTTCCGCTGCTTCTTTACAACTTCTATATGTGTTCACCAATATTCCTTCGAGTGTATATTGGTGAACCTCTTTATTGTGTTTTTTAGATATTTTTTTCTTGGCTTCTTCTGTGTGATGTTTGTTTTTAAAACGGCTAATTTCTCCATTTTTAAATTCTGTGCTTGGAGAATAGTGTTTTCCCTTGCTTGTTTTTCTGATTGATTCTTTTTTGGACTCGCTACAAGGAACAAAGTATTTCTTGTAGGTACTTTCGTTGTGCATATTTCCTTCCCTTGTTACAAGTCTTAAATTTGCTAATTCATCACTACCACCATCCGATACAGGAATAATATGGTCAATTTCAAGACCTTCTGGTATTTCACCAACGAAAGTTTCCCATACAAGTTGATGAGCATAATGATATGTGTATACACCATCCTTACATAGGTCAAAACGTCTATAACCCTTACCAACTTTATTTGGTTTTAATAGATTAATTCTTTTTGTATTTCTGTAATTCAAACTCCTTACATTGCCTAAATTACTAACTTGGTATTTACCTTCATAACCCCTAATATCTCTCCAAATCACTCTCATAGATATGTTTATTTTAGATTAGTTTATAAATGAGTTGCTTTTTGCAAAAATATTAAAAATTATTTTAAAAAACAAGAAAATAACTAAAAAGATGATATACAGAGAACATCTAATAGAAATCTATGTGAATGGTGAAAAACTGGAACTGGAAGACCAGAAAAGCATCAATCTCAGGCTGAACAATGTGCTGTTCAACCCTGAAAGAGTGGCTTCCACACAGGCTGACTACTCATTCTCATTCAAGCTACCTTCCACACCTAAGAATGACAGGATTCTAAACTATGCAAACAACCTCTCAAAACTCAACAAGTTCAATGTGAGGTATAATGCACAGGTATATGCAGATGGTAAGGAGATATTTCATGGAAGTCTTGTTGTGAAGGGACATGAGGGAAAGCAATATAATGTGAACCTTGTTCAGGTGAAGATGAATAGCATTGACGAGATATTCGGTGATTCAAAGCTGACAGAGATTCCTTGGTTTGTGCCATTCGACGGTGCAGCCACAATCAACTCCATGAATGCCGACAACACATCGAAGGTGACATTCCCACTTGTCTCATATGGTGCATTCCAGAAGGAGCCAGTGGCAAAGGACGAGGTTGCAAACACATACACCAGCAAGTTCGATATAGACAAGTATAATAAGTGGTGGGTTGAGAGTTTCTACCCTTCATTGAACATGATGGAGACCGTCAAGAAGGCTTTCGAGTGGAAGGGCTACACCGTTCATGGTGACACCTTCACAGACCCAATATTATCAGAGGTTTTCATGTCCACGAACCTTGCATCAGAGCAAATTCCAACATACAACCTTGGTAACCCAAGATTTGGAAAGGTTCAACTGGCAACAACCATGACAACAAGCGGAAACGGCTATGAACAGGAACTTGAGTTTCCATATTTCAATGTATATAACGCAAGGGGACACTTCGGAGGGCAGACCAACGACAAGACTGTAGAGGCATGGAACTGGCAGAACATCAAGGTATATGACATTCTCAAGAGTGGGTCAACGTCAATCAACGACACATATATGTATGACCCAAATGAAAAACTCATCGTCATTCCTGCTGACGGTTTCTACAAGATTGACTTGCAGGTATCTTCAAGGCTTACAACCACTGGAAACCTGACAGTCATGCAGAACGTTATTACAAACGGAGGTTCTGGAAACGACATTGAGCAGAAGAACTTCACAATAACACCCTCATTACTTGAAAGCACACCTATTGAGATACAATTGGTAAGGAACTATAATGACAACTGTGAACTCATCAAGGGAAAGCATAACAAGGAATACATCAACGGAAACCCGACACAGGTTACAAACTATAACGGACAGTCGAACATCAGGAATTGGGACACCTGTTTCCCTCATGAAGACCCATATTCATCAATACAGCCAACAAAGGCAAACGACCTGACGGTGAAATCGACATCAAGAAGGGGAAACGGCAACTTTGGAGGTGCTTCAACTGGAAATACATCAACTGCTGGAGGCTCAAGAAGTGGTGGTGGAGGCAACACTGGATTTGGCAACAGACGAGGAGGCACTACAAACACCACCACACCAAGAAACTACACAAACACAGTGCTTGGATATGTGCCAATGGACGGTGAAATAATGGGATTCGACCAAGCAGTATCAGATAATTTCATATGTGGCTTCTCATCATTCCTCGGAGGAACTGGAAGTGTCATGAAGAACGGCTATTCATGGTCAAAATCATCATCAATTGAGAATTTCGCCTTCTATAACTGTGGCTATAAGACTGGTTACTATGGAACAGGCGAGGCTGTAGGCTACAAGAAGATGGTTGTTGAGAGTGGAACGACAGTCTACAAGAACAGCGACTATGGTTATAACAGTTGGACAAACGCACCAGTGCTTTCACTTAACGTCAACCAGACATCAATGGACGGAACACTGTCATGTATGGTATGGCTCAACAAGGACGATGTTCTTGAGTTATTTGCCATTCAGAGGGCTTATAATAACACGGCTGGTACATCTGTCAACTACTCGACAAATAACACAATACAGCTAAAAATAGAGGCTGCATCGCCAAATTCTATGGCATTCCTGAGGTATCAGGGTTACAACTACACATCACCGTCACAGTTTGACTATGACCTTAGAGTGACAAACTTCCTGAATAAGGAAACGACAATATCTTCATTCATAGACGGTGTGCAAAAGGCTTTCAACCTGCAAATAAGACAGGATGGAAAAAATATCTGGATTGATAGTGTCAAAAACCAGCCACAATACAACACATATGCAGTGGAACTTGACAATAGGGTTAACACAGCCAATGGCGCAATCAGTGAGGCAATTGAATACCCAAAGTCAATGTCAGTTCAATACAAGATAGATGAAGATGAATGGGGCTTTGAAAGGTCGGTACAGCCACAGTCAATGCTTAACCAGCCAGACTGGAAGGACTATGCAGACAGGGGTTACAGCACCATAGTGCTTAACGATGATACATATGTGACTGAGACATCAGATATAACGCTTCCATTCTCATATACATGGTATGATAACTTCGTCTGGAAGGAAGTAGACCAGAACAACACGGAGAGCGAAAACCAGCACAACCTGAGAATACCAGTACTGTCAAAATTCACATATATGATTGACGGTTATGACTATGATGAGTCCATGCAGCATGATGGCTACTCATTATCGCAAAGGTTCTGGTTCAGACCTGTCTATGACACTGCATTTGTATGGCTTGATTCACAGCCATCAGAGAGAATACAGATATACATTCCTGTAAACGAGAACGAGAACGGTCTTAATCTCTCATACAAGACCACTGAGAAGAGCCTTCTGAGATATTTCAACACAAAAGCATACCTTGCAAGCAACTATGTGGAGGTGGAGGCATATCTCAACCCACAGGAATACAACGACCTCAAAAACGGTGCAATGGTACATTTCGATAAGGATTTGTACCTTGTTGCAGAGATTATTGGTTATGATTGTACTGGTTATAATGCTGCAAAGCTTAAAATGATAAAGAAGGTTAGTTAAAAGAAAGGGCTACAGTGGTTCATATGACCATATGTAGCCCTTATGACTTTTTCTTTTTCCCATAATCACATATGTTTAATTTAGTACAAATATATAGTCAATAAAATTAAAAAACAAGAAAGTAGACTAAAATGGCAAACGGAAAGAAAACTTATGAAATAGTCATAAATGGTATACAGGAATCTGTCAGTGCCGTTGATAGCCTTAACAAGCAACTTGATGCCTTGGAGAAGAGAATTGATGCCCTTAAAAGCAAGAACATCAATATATCAGCCTCTGGTGGAGTAAACGGCTCTGCTGCAAAGGAATTGAAGCAGGAAGAGGCATTGCTCAAGAAGATTGACCAACTTCACAAGAAGGTTGCCGACACTGAGAAGAAGGAATATCAGGAATTGCTTCATGCTAAGGAAGAGTTAAAGGAATACCAGCAAATAGCAAAGGCTATTGCAGCAGAGACAAACCTGAAACAGGGTATAAATGACACCAATACAATGGCTGGCATGAAAGCCCAGTTGAGGGACATTAAAATGGCTATGCAGGTTGTTGATGTTGACTCTGACAAGTTCAAGCAGATGCAGAAACAAGCCAATGACCTTAATGCAAAACTATTGCAGATTGAGAAGGGCTATGGACAGTTCGGGCGCAACGTGGGAAATTATGCCAACGGTGTTGCTGAAGGTATGCAGAAGGTCACTATCTCCGTTGGTGGTGTTGAAAGGACGTTCAACAGCGCAAGGGAAGCATCGAGAACCCTGAACAACGAGTTGAAATCAATGGCTCTGAACGGTCAGCAGAACACACAGGAATACAAAGACCTGAATAATGCTGTCAAACAAGTCAATTCGACATTACAGGACACCAGCAAGTCTTCTGTCATGATGGATAATATTCTTGACACAATGGAAGGTTTCACTGCATTAGGAAGCATTGGAGTGGGCTTTTCGAAATTATTCGGGATAGATGATACCGAGTTTAACGATACCATGCAGAAGTTCGCTGCCCTCACACTTGCAATGCAGGGTCTTGAGAAACTCAAACTTCAGATGCAGAAGGATGAGGGAATGGGCAAGATGTTCAATGTTGCATTGAAACCAGCCGAAAAATTTTTCGATAAAGTTGGAGGCTGGTGGAACTCATTGTTTGAAAAGGCAGAGGAATATGAAATCAGAACTTCCAAAATGATGAAGAGCCTACAAGGAATAGGTTTTGAATATCAAGGAAGAGATAATGAAGGAAAGTACCTTTTGAAAGGAGAAAGAAGTGGGGTTAGAGCATATTCTAAGGAAGATTTGGAGAATATTGCAAGAGTCGCTGGTGCTTTCGATGATATAAATAAAAAAATACTTGATGGTCACAAAGGATTCCTTCTTTTGACAAAGGGACTAAAAGGTGTTACTATTGCAGCAAATATCGCTGGAAAGGCTATTAAGAGCATATTCACCCTTGGTGTAGGTATGATATTCATCGAGGTACTTACAAAGGTGATGGACACTATCACTGATTTCGTCAAGTCGCTTAACACCACCAAACTTGCAGCGGACAGGGCAGCTGAAAGCATGAAGGCTTTCAACAGGGAACTGGAAATTAGAAGGGAACTGTTAAGTGCCTCATATCTCAAGGGAGAACTCACTGACGAGCAATATCTTAAAGGTATCTATGATGCCCAGACAGATGCACTCATCAAACAGAACGAGGCATTGAAGACAAGGGCTAAAATCATGGAGAACAATGCAAGCGGATTTTGGGGTCATATCATGAACCTACTTGATGCAACCCAGAACACTGAGTTCAATGGCAATAGGATAAGCAGTGGAGGGACGACAGTTGGTAGAGGTAGATTGGTGTCTTGGTGGAGTGGAAATGACATGGAGATTATTATCAAGGACACAAAGGAACTTGAAAACGCATGGAAACAATGCAACGAGGCAATAGCGGAAGGAAACGACTACTTCGACAAGTGGGGTACAAAGTGGCAGCAATGGGTAACTTCTTCATATGTGACTGTAAAGGACACTGAGGAGGTCATGAGAGGTCTCGGAAATGTTGCACTCGGTGACTTCACTGCAAGGTTCGATGAGGTGAACAAACAGTTCAAGCAGGGTCAGATAAATGCCGACCAATATGCAGCAGAACTTCGCAAACTCAAGAAGGAGATGGACGGTAGCGAGGTGCTTAATTCAGTTATCGCAAATCTTGACAAATATATTCCTGACGAAGGTGTAAGGGAAGCCGTTCAGAACATCATCAATGAGATTACAAGACTTGACGATGCCTTCAACATGACATCAGAGGGGCAAATCCATTACTGGAACCAAGTAAGGATTGATGCAATGAAGGATGGAATGAAGAAGGAGATGGCTCAGATACAGGAGAATGAGAGGCATGAGGTAGTGGAATATGGAAAGACACAGGAACAGATAAGCCTCATACATGCGAAGTATCAGAGACAGAGACAGAACGCACAGGATAGAGCAAACAAGGAATCAGCAAACAAGGCAAAGGAGTATTCCAAGAAACTAAGGGATGCTGAAAACGAACTCATTGCAATCCGAATTGAGAACATGAAGGATGGACTTGAAAAGGAACTTGCTCAGATTGAGAACGAGAGAAGACTTGCACTTCAAAAGGCTCAGGAATATGGAAAACTTAGTGGAGAAATGCAGGTTGAAATCAACAGAAAGTATGACAAGAAGATACTTGATGAAAAGAGAAAGTGGGCTTTTGAGGTTGTAAAGATTTATGAAGACCTTGAAGCAAGGATTGAACAGGTTAACAGAACGACATTCGAGAAGGAGGTTGAGACCGCTGAGAGGAATGTTTCAATGAAGGAGTCTGGAAACATAAGGAACACTGGCTATGAAATGATTCAACCGTCAAATTATGATGACACGAAGAATCTTGAAACCTATTACAAGAAAGTGTATGATATTCAGAAGAAGTACCTTGACATGCAGACCCAGATAAGACAGGAAAGCATTGACAGGGAACTGGACTTCAATAAGAAGGAAGAGGAAATAAGGCACAAGAGGATAGTTGATGAGAACAATGGTGAATATATCCAACAGTTAAGGGCTGGAAGGATAACTCAGGAGCAATATAATGAACTCATTGAGAAGGAGAATGCAGCACATCTTGCAAGGATGAACGCACTCGAAAAGGAATATACATCCCAGTCAAAGGATATTACAGAGCAAAACCTGAAAGAAACACAAGACCTTTATTCTAAGTACTTCGACAAGGTTATAGCAGGAATATCATCAGACAAAGCAAAGATTGATGATATTATGTCAAAACCTTTGATTGTTGATGAAGCAGGTTGGAATATTGTTAATATTTCTAAAAACAGGGAGAATTTCAAGAAAGCACTCGCAGACTATGAAAGTCTTAAAAATGGTATCATTGAGAAACAGAAGGAACTCAAAGAAGCATTGAAGGCAAAGACAATATCTGCTGATGAATTTGCCATTGATATGAAATCTCTTGACGAGGAAATGAAGGGCATTGAAGAGGCTGAAAAAAATGTTAAAAAATCTTCAAAGGAACTATTGGGTAATTTCTTCCAGTCCATCCAGCAATATATACAGGCAATTGGACAGGCTGCAACATCAATTATTCAGTCAATTGGAGAAATCAATGATGCAGCATTTGAGAAAGAAATTGAGGCATTGGATAAACGGACTGAATATTATGAAAAGCAACTTGAAAAGCAGAAGGAATTAACCGAAAAGTATGCCAATGACGTTGAATCAATCGAGGATGAACTTGAAACGGCAAGGGGTGACAGAAGACAACATCTTATTGACCAACTCAATGCTCAGATGCAGGCTCAAAGGGAAAGCCTCGCACAGGAAAAGAGAATTGAGAAGGAACAGGAGAGGCTTGCAAAGAAGAGGGAACAGCTGGAATATGAGAACGAAATGAGAAAATGGAATCAAAGCAAACTCTCGGCAGCAATCAATGCAGCACTTGCAATCTCCAATGCAGCAGTCAACACTTGGCCTATTCCAGCAATTCCTATGATGGCTCTTGCAACAGCAGTTGGTGCAGCACAGATGGCAGCAGTGGCAGCAGCAAAACCAAAGAAGTATGCCGATGGTGGTCTGCTTGAAGGAAGAAGCCACAGACAAGGTGGAATACCTGTCGGAAACACTGGAATTGAAGTGGAAGGACACGAATTTGTGACCAACAAGCGCACAACCAGCCAAAACCTTGAACTGTTGCAATTCATCAATAAAAAGAAGAGGAAGATTGACCTGTCTGACATGATAGATTTCTACAGCAGCAAGACAAAGAAGAACATCACAGGAGTAAAGAATATGTTTGCCGATGGTGGACAACTACCAACACTGAGAAATGATATATCAATCAATAACAGGTTTATAGACACAATGGAGAAATATTCGGAACGTGCTGTTCAGGTTGAGGTCGTGGACATCATCAATAAGGCTGACAATGTAAGAAAAGTTCAGACGCTTGCAGGATTGTCTTAACTATCGCAATAGCAAAGATTAGCATTGAAAAAGGGGTTTTAACCTGTGCAAAAACACAAGTTATTTCCCCTTTTTTGTTTTTGTTGAAATATGTTTATTAAAAAGAAAGAAAATGGAAAACAAGGAAACTTGGAAAAATATATCAATAAGGGAAAAAATGCAGTTGATAAATGGTACAGCATTGATAGCAGCAGCCATTGCATTGTATTTCCTCGCATTTATATTGACAATGACAATTGGCATGGAGATAGTGAGTGCTGGAGCCACATTACTGGCTACTGGTCTCGCTTTCTTCGGCATCACAGGGTATATCAAGAACCAAATGATACATTTTGAAGGAAGAGTTGAGAGACAGATAAAGGAATATGAGGAAAGGAGGAGACATGATTTTGACAGAGACGGAATTGCAGAAGATGAAGGTGAAAACCAAGTATGATGGTGTATTCATGTATGTAGCCCCAGAAGGATATAAGTTCTGGTCAGAAGGCACATGTTATGGAAAGGTTGTTTATGGAGGCGATTGCTTAACTAATTACTACTACTTGAAAGAAGATGAGACTAACACTGAAAAGAATAGCAAATAGGGAAAAATACTGTATTGGTAAGTTATATATCAACGGAAAGTATTTTTGTGACACCCTTGAAGATACAGACAGGGGTCTTAGCAGCACAATGACAGAAGAACAGCTGAAGGCATGCAAGATAAAGGGAGAAACGGCAATACCTGTTGGAATATACAAGGTGCTGATTACTTATTCCCCAAAATACAAGAAGAACATGCCGCTTATCAACAATGTGCCAGCATATTCAGGCATAAGAATACACTCAGGAAACAGCGCAAAGGACACAGAAGGGTGCATATTGGTAGGAAAGAACACAGTTGTAGGAAGATTAACAGATAGCAGGAACACATATAATGCCTTATTCAAGAGATTACAGCAAAAGGGCAGCAATGACATAACAATTGAGATAACAAGAAACTACACTGTTTAGGCATTCGGGATTCGCTACCACATCGAATTAGGACAGTAATAAGGGTGTTATGAGGTGAACATAACACCCATTTTTTTTGTGTAATAATATGTTTATATAAATGAAAGGAAAAACATTATGAAAATAAAAACTTTTGAATATATCATAGGAATATTCTTAGCAGTAATGACAATATGGGCAATATTCTCAATTGCACCAAAGGTATATGATATTTACAGAAATAAGCCAGAGACTCAAGTAAGGGTTGATACAGTGATAACGGAAAAGCATGACACAATACTTCTGAAAGATGTAAAGCCATATTCCGAAATTCACTTTAAGAAGGTGATTGATACACTCAAGACAACCGATTCTGTATTCGTTCCAATAGAAGTACCTCTGAGCCTTAAAAAGTATGAGGGTGATACATTGTCCACCGATGGTACAAAAGTCCATTACAGGGCAAGTATTAGCGGTTACAGGCAAAATCTTGATACCTTATGGATGGACGTTGAACGAAATGAGAGGAGAATCACCAAGGAAGTCATAAAATGGAAGGAGAAAAAGGGTTTTAAGGTTGCACCTTCTGTCGGTGCTGGATATGGTGTTATCAATAGGAAGCCAGACATCTACTTAGGAGTTTCACTTTCTTACAATTTTTGAAAGTATCACTCACACATAATATGTTTGTTGTTGAAGTATTATGTTTGACTGATACTTTTACATTTTTTAATATTCGAATATGTTTATAAAAAATTATCAATATGAGTAAGAGAAAATTAAAGAAATATCAAGTTGGTCTTAATTCCGATGTGCTTGCTGTGTCTTTCGTGACAGAACCAGCAATAGAGGAACTGTTTGTTGCGATGAAGGAAGACAAAGAGGACATGGTTTACCTTTCAACGAATGAAAAACACCTTGCATATGGAGCAGTGCTTGTTCCAGACAAGGAAATATACAGAAACGATAAATCAGGCGAATACACCATTACTTTCTCAAAGGAGAGCATTGAAAAGATGTCACAGAATTATCTCAAGTTCAAGAGACAGGATAATGTGACGTTGCAGCATGACGAGGTTGCCGACAATGTTGTGCTTGTTGAAAGCTGGTTAAAGGCTGATATGGAGAAGGACAAGTCGGTTGCATTGGGTCTCAATCCTGACCTTCCGATTGGAACTTGGTTTGCAGCATTCAAGGTGAATGACGTTGATGTATGGGAAAGGGTTAAGTCAGGAGAGTTGAAGGGTTTTTCCGTTGAAGCAATTCTTGAAGCCAATGAACTTAATTTCAATGCTGATGAACCTGCTCCAGAGCCAGCACCACAGGCAGAACCAGCACCAGAGCCAGCACCTGCACCACAGAGGGACAATAAGAGCATTATTGACAAGATTCTGGCACTTATCAACGGTGGTGATGTCAAGGAAGTTGTTGAGACTGCAAAAGAGGTCGAAAAACCGACAGAAGTTGCACCAGAGGAGCCGAAACAGGAAGAGCCTACTGTTACACCAGAACCCGAACAAAAGCCCTCAGAAGAGCCTGAAACGAAGCCTGAGACACAACCTAACCCACTTGAAGAGGTCGTGAAGAACCTAAAGGCAGAGATTGAGGAATTGAGAAAGAACAATGATGAGTTGTTAACAAAGATTGGTGAGATTTCAAAGGAACCATCTGCAAAGCCAATCAACACCAACTCAGGAAACGGTGCTGGTGCAACCGAAGGTGTGAAAAACACGGCATATCAGAACTGGAGGGATAAGATAAGAAATGCCATGTAATACAGGAAAAAAACGATACATATGTTTATAAAGAAAAATGACTAAAATTGTAAAATAAACTACTAAAAAAAATAAAGAAATAACTATGGCTGCAATTGCTAATTTTATTGATTTAGGGAAACTTAATTATTGCGGAAAGGAAGCTCAGGATATTTTCGCACAGGATATTTATGACATCGACCTTCGCCAGTATGGAATTACCATGATGGATAACGTCAAGGGTAAGATGAAGATGTACAGTGGCGAGATTGGAGACGTTTGGCAGAAATACACCTGTCCTTTCACTCCTGCTGGTAAGGCTTCTTTGGCTGAGGCTTATATCGAGCCTGCTGAGCTTAAGGTCAATCAGGAGAACTGTTATGACACGTTCTGGAACACATTCTTGGTAGACCAGACCGAGATTTCATTAAGGGGTGGCATTCCTCAGACTTTCGCTGAATGGTACTTTGCAAAACTTCGTCAGAAGATGTCAAAGGAATATCAGGAAATCTTCTGGAAGGGTGATACTGGATTGACTGGTGCTACCAAGGCTTATCTGAAGGTCACTGACGGTATCGAGAAACTTATTGCAAACAATGGTGCAAAGAAGGCTGGTGAAGTACAACTTACCGTTGAGAACGTCCTTGAGACCGTTGAGAATGTCGTGCTTGCTGCTATGGAGCAGGCAAATGCAAATGAGGTTGACACCGAAGGCTACAAGATTTTCATGAACCATGCTGATGTAAGGATGCTTGAAATCGCCCTTGGAAAGTTATGCTGCGGCAATTCAATGAATGACCGTTTCAGCAACTATGGCAGAGAGAATGGACGCATCTACATCATGGGTTTCGAGGTTGTTCCAACGATGCAGAGCAGAAACTTCATCCTTGTCGGTCCTGCAAGAAATCTTGTCTTAGGTTTTGACACTTATTCAAGTCATCTTGAATACAAACTCATCGACATGAGGGAGAGCACTGGTGACAACATGTTCAGAGTGCTTGCAATCAGCAACATCGCTGTCGGTGTGATTCTTCCTGAACTGTTCGCATTTAACATGCCTCGCTAATCAATATCATATCTCATGGGGGTGCGTCTTTGACGCATCCTCACACTATGTAAAATAAAAATCAAACAAAAATATAAGAATTTATTATGAATTGTGTTTTAAATAGAGATTTGCTTCGCACCAGTTCTTGCGGTTACAGCCTTCCTGAGGTTAAGGATATTTACCTTGCAAACTTCGTTGACGTGACCGAAACCAAAACTGGAACAACTGATGATTCAGGCTGTGTTGAAGTGACCGCAATCACTCTTGCAACTGGCACTTCTTTCTATCACATCGAACCAGCAAAGAACTCGACGACATTCACCGATGAACTGGTCGTCGAGGATAACGGTAACAAGTATCGCACTCACACCCTTACCTTCAACGTCTCTGGTAAGTATGATGCTTGCATGTCAGACGCTCTTGACGCTCTTTCACTGGGTCGTTATTTCGCTGTGGTTGCAACTGCTGATGGTGAATATCTTGCCCTTGGTCGCTTGACTGGTCTTGAGGCTTCTGCCGCTACCCTTTCTGGTGGTGGTGATACCAACGGTATTTCTGTAACCCTGTCAGCAAATGTCACCGAAAGTGCACTTGTTCTTTCGGAAGCAGCTATCAAAATCGTTAAGGGTCAGTAATTGAAACGATACTTTTCTAACAATAGGAATTGGGAACGCTTATTTGAGTATTCCCAATTTTTTTATGCCCTTCCATATGTTTATATAAACAATAAATAATGAGTAATTCTTACCTACTATATCAGAAATATGAGAAAAGGGGAAACCAACCGTTTCACCCTTCATACCCTGTTGAGTACTCGGTGGATGGCAATGGAACCATGCAGAAGGTCATTAAGATGGAAAATGACCCCAACTGTGATTCCGTTAGCCCAACGAGATACCAGTGGGTTATTGTCACAGGTGATTATATGTGTTCTGGCACAACGAAGTGTCAGAAGGAGAAGGAACAGAGGTCTGATGACTTCGGTATGACATGGAGAGACACTGGAAACTACAGGGCTGGGTCAGTGATTGAATATAACTCTGTTGATTGTGGATATATACCACCACAATACAGGACTGTATCAGGAACACCATACTGCAACGGATATACCAAGATGGTTGATACCTATAATCAGGTGTCCTATGACGGTGGAACCACATGGCAGAACACTGGTGTGTCAGGAAGCACCGTGATTGAGTATAACTCTGAGGACTGTGGATATGTGCCACCAACACCAGAGAATATGTATAGGTGGATTGATACTGGTGAATATGTATGCGAAGAATTCGATTATCAGAATCAATATCTTACATTAGATATAATTTCCGATGGAACTATAAAATGGCGCAGATTTGGTGATACTTTCCAAGCAATAAGCTATAGCTTAGATAGCGGTTCCACATGGACAACTATTGTACCATCGACTGATGGCGCAGTGATAAATGTTAATGCTGGTGATATAGTTTTTTTAAAGGGTGAACATTCATCATATTCGGATGTTGTTGAAAGGGAACACCATTATTATGCATCTTTCTATGGAAGTACTGCTTACTTTAACGTCTATGGTAATATAATGTCTATGATAAGCGGAGACTCATTCACTGAGGCAACATCTTTTGGAAATTATGCATTCTATGGCTTTTTTGAAAACACTAATGTTGTTAACGCCAAAAACCTTTATATGCCAGTAATGAATTTAACACAGCATTGTTATTGGAATATGTTCCAATACTGCACAAGTCTTAAAACGGCACCTTCAATACTTCCAGCAACTACATTGGCATATGAGTGTTATAGGCGAATGTTCGGTGGTTGCACAAGTCTGGAAACAACTCCAACATTACCTGCCACAACGTTGGCAAGTCAATGTTATATGTCTATGTTCGGTGGTTGTACAAGCCTTACAACCGCACCTGAATTACCTGCAACTATATTAGCAGATGATTGTTATGAGTATATGTTCAATGGTTGTACAAGTCTTACAACGGCTCCTTCTGTATTGCCTGCGACAGATATACCATATTCTGCTTATAGGCGAATGTTCAAAGACTGTACAAGCCTTGTGACAGCACCTGAAATATCAGGAATAACATTGGCAAATGGTTCCACAGAAGTGGATATTGAAAGTGGCGTGTTCTTTGAAATGTTCGCAGGTTGTATCAATCTCAAAGCAGCACCATCAGTACTTCCTGCAACAGAATTAAAGGTAAAATGCTATGAAGGTATGTTCAAAGGTTGCATAAGTCTTGTTACACCACCAGTTATTTCAGGAACTATAATGTCACTTGGAAGTTGTACATCTATGTTTGAAGGCTGTACAAGTCTAACAACAGCACCAACACTATCTGCTACCACAGGAGCACTTGAATGCTATCGATTGATGTTTTCAGGTTGTACAAGCCTTAATTATATTAAGTGCCTTGTAGATAAAGTCAACTTGTCATATTGTTATCACTGGGTTGACGGTGTTGCTGCAAGTGGAACATTTGTGAAGAATCCAAATTCTGAATGGGCTACTGGAACAAGTGGTATTCCAGATGGCTGGACGGTACAAGATGCAAGCTAAACCACTTGCAATTAAATAAAACAAGCTAATAAGATTGTATATGTATTACAAATATAGTTTACAGAAGAAACAGGTATCAACAGATAGCGGAACAACATGGTATGATGTGTCACCTCTGGAAATAAGGCCAGGTGCTGTTTTAGGGTCATATGAAACATATTCTGATTGTATGTCAGGTCTTCCTGTTAGGTGGGTGAATATTGACATTTCAATAGACTATGAGTGTGTAGGATATGATAAGTATTATATGCAGAAGAAACAGGTGTCTTATGACAGTGGCTCCACATGGACTGATGTTACACCACTTGAGACGAGGGTAGGTGATGTTTATGAATATAATTCATCTGATTGTGGGTGGTTGCCACCACCAACATCTCAATATCTAACGTTTAAAAGCATTGAGAATAATAATGTCTTTAAATTTTCAAATACAATAGAATATTCACTTAATAGCGGTTCTACATGGAACACCCTAACGTCAGGAAATAGCGTTACAGTAAACAGTGGAGACACTATTATGTGGAGAGCATCAGGACTTACAATAGAAGACTATGGCGGAATTGGAAGATTTACTTCAACAAAGAACTATAATGTATATGGTAATATAATGTCACTTGTGAGTGGTAATAATTTCGCAAACGCAACTACTGTTGCCAATTATAATTTTTGTCAGTTATTCTATTCTGGAAAGGTGATACATGCTGGAAGTCTTATACTTCCAGCCACAACATTGGGAAAGGGTTGCTATATGTCAATGTTCTATGGTTGTTCAGGACTTACAGAGACACCAGCACTACCAGCGACAACATTGTCAGATTATTGCTATCAGTCGATGTTTCTTAATTGTAGAAGTCTGACAACTGCGCCTGAGTTACCTGCCACAACATTGGGAACGGGTTGTTATCTACAGATGTTCCAGAATTGTTCAGGTATTACTACAGCACCAGAACTACCAGCAACAACATTGGCAGAGCAGTGCTATTCGAACATGTTCCTTAACTGTTCAGGTCTTACTACAGCACCAGACCTTCCAGCACCTACATTGGCAAAATACTGCTATTCGAGCATGTTCGCAAGTTGTGTAAACATTAACTACATCAAGTGTCTTGCAACAAATATATCAGCAAATGGTTGCACACAAAGTTGGGTTAGTGGCGTTGCCGCAACTGGTACATTTGTAAAGGCAGCATCAATGACAAGTTGGAGAAGCGGTGCTTATGGCATCCCTAAAAACTGGACTGTACAAAACGCATAAATATACATAAAATCAAGATAAGATGATAACAGAATACAGACAGGATAAATGTAAATACACATATGACAAGTTGAAGAGTGTCATATATCTTGTAAGTGAAGACCATGTAAAGAATATTTACTGTGATGGTTATGACGGTCACATTGACGGTCTTACACAGCTTCCATTGAGGCTGAACGGCTTCGATATAAGGTTCAGTGAGGAAACTTCGATTGATGAGAGATACCTTTTCACAAAGACCGTGACACTTTCAATGCATGGCTATGTGGACAAGACGATATTCGGTGGAAGATACTATGTGATACTTGAGAGCATGGACGGTACTTTTTGGATGGTGAACGTTGATTTCCCTTCAAGGGTCACATACACCTTTAACCTTTCAAACAACACCTACCAGACTGATTTCACACTTGCGTCATATTCTAACTTTCCCACATTGAGGCTTGATGAGAACTTCGAGGCTGTTGCACCTCCATGTCTGGGCTTCAATACATTCGGTGTGGAGAGCCTGAAACTCATTGAGAGGGACTATGCCGACATTAACACTGGGAACATGACAGTAACAACCTATGGCACATCTTTCAAGGACGTTGAGTTCATGGGCGATTCCTGTTCATTCCAGTCACAGTTCGATGGTTTCAAATGCACCGATACCCTTTCATTCAACATTCCATTCGATGCATATAAGTCATCATGGCAATACAACCTTCTTGAGTTCACACAGAACAGGTATGCTGCCATTATAAAGCCAAAGTCAAGTGAGAACACCATATTCGCTGGATTCCACTTCGGACTTGAGCCAAACTACACAATCCAGACATCTGATAATAGTGGTGAGAGCGATGTCATAACCATAAACATGGTTGAGATGTCAGACAACGGAATGACAGCCGCATTGAGATGGTCTGATGAACAGACAACTGAAACAAGATGGGTCTGGGTCAAGAAAGTAGGTGAAATCATATGCTGGGAGTGTGTGGGCAAGGGAAAGGCAAGATACCTTGTCCAGAGGGAGGTTATGGCAAATGGTCTTTCAACTGGAAGATATAAGGTGCTTGACGGATATGAGGATGAATATTCAATGCTCAATGTGGTGGGAACGTTCGATGAGACCGAACTGTTCGACAACAATGCTTGTGATGGAGGCTCATGCAACATGAATACAGATATTCCTCTTAACATCTCATTCGACAGCACAGGATGCTCTTCCTATACCTTTTCAAGTGAATGTGACTGGCAGGTAAAAAATCTTAACGCAAATTGGTTAACTGTATCACCCATGTCTGGAACTGGTGGAAAGTCATATACCATTCAGGTATGCAACAGCACAACGGACGTTGATTCGACATGGTTCACCATTGAGACGGATGGAGGTGTTAGGACAGTGAATGTGTCTGTCAATGATAAATCGGCATTCCTGAGACCGTCATATGTCAATATCGACTGTCTTTCACAGACCGTCAACTTCGCCTATTCCCCAAGCTGTCCAATCACAATCATCGGACATGATGACAGGACAACATACCAGATAGCAAATGGAAGGCTCGTTATTCAGGTTCCACGAAACAGCACAACCTCAACCACCACATACAACTACACTGCAAGGGACTGCAACGGTGTTACACAGACGGTACATATCTATCAGGACAAGACCTATGAGAGATGGGTCAACACTGGAAACTACATTTGTGAATCAGGAAACTCATATCAGGAACAGGCAAGGTACACTGGAACCACACAGGCTACAACCAATACACTAACAGGTGAGAGAAGGGCAGGGGAGTTAATAGAGAGTGGAGACACAAGGTGTTCAGACTTCATTACAAAGTGGGAGTACAACTCAGCATATACAATCTGTATTGATGGTGATGAGTGGTCTGTTGAAGAGGAATATATATCCTATGACAACGGAAGCACATGGAACCTCACTGGAAACATAAGACCACTTGAACTGGTTCAAACAGGTTCGACAATATGTGAGGAGACACCGACCTATGAATGGAGGCTTACAGATAAGTGGGTGTGCGAAAGTGCTGAATGAATAATATGTTTATTAAAATAGATTTAGAATTATGAGTTGCAACTGTGAAGGAAATACTTATCATATCGGCATGGGCTGCTGCACACCAGTGGTAGCCAATGCTGATAATTATTACACCAAGTCAGAAGTTGACGAAAAGATTGATGAAATCACAATTTCTGGAGGTGGGATTACAACAGGAGAGGTGCAGAGCATGATAGATGCCTCTGTAAACCCCATAGAAGGCGATATAACGGCTTTAAATGGTCAGGTGGAACAATTGTCCACAGACATGGAAAACAAGGCTGAGAAGAGCGATATTCCAAGTCTTGAAGGATATGCTACCCAACAGTGGGTGGAAGGTAAACATTATCTCACTGAACATCAGTCATTGGAGAATTATTATACCAAGGGAGAGGTTGATAGTATTGCTGATGCCAAACTTGATGCTACAGCATATACCCCAACAGACCTTTCAAACTACTATAACAAGCCAGAGGTTAATAATTTATTGTCAAATAAGGCAAATACAAGCGATTTGAGCGCATTAAACACGACCGTTGAACAGTTATCCACCTCACTCGAAAATAAGGCTAACAAGAGCGAAATTCCGAGCCTTGCAGGATATGCAACGGAACAGTGGGTTGAAGATAAACAGTATCTTACAGAACACCAACACCTCAAGACCATAAACAACATAAGCCTTGTTGGTGACGGGAACATAGAGATTGGGACAGGTGGAACCACAGACCTTTCAGACTATTATACCAAGGAAGAGACAAATGACCTCCTTTCAGATAAACTGGATGCAACGGCATATACACCAACTGACTTGACAGGATATGCTACCCATCAATGGGTTGAGGATAAACATTATCTCACTGAACATCAATCACTTAACGGATATGCCACTCAAGAATGGGTTGGAAATCAGGGCTATCTGACAGAACATCAGACGTTGAAGACCATCAATAACCAGACAATAGTCGGAGAGGGAAACATCACAATCACTGCCGAAACACCTGATTTATCCAACTATTACACAAAGACCGAGGCTGACAACACGTTTGCAGAACAGGAATTGCTTGATATTGTAAACAACAGGGTTAACACTCATACAGGAAATACAAATATTCATGTAACGGCAACCGAGAAGGAAACTTGGAACAATAAGGTCGATTCATCAACGCTTAATAACTATATGCTGAAAACACAGATATGGTGTGGAACACAAGCGGAGTATGATGCAATAACGGAAAAAGATAATGAAGTAATTTATTTAATACATGCCTAAGATAATTGGATGCGGAAGCGAGATAAATAGTGTATATTACAGTGGGTACACCATAGAAAGGATATATGCCTGTGGTGGACAGTTGGTATATGGTGAGGAGCCTCAGGTTGGACACAAACTGAGGATGGACTTCGCTGATGGAAGGACGGCATATCTTCCATGTGATTCCACATCGGCAATTACAAATGATGAGGTTCAGAAAGACCATGTGATAGTGGAGAACGGAACGACCTATGTTGAGCCATACACGCAAATAGTCAGCATTTCAATCGGAGACTGTGTAAAGACGATTGACACAGGTGCTTTCAGTGGAATAACCAGTCTTCAGACAGTCCAAAGCTATGGTGCAAACGTGGAGACAATAGGAAACTATGCATTTTCAGGATGCACAAGCCTTCAAGCAATATATATAGGTTGCAGCACAAAGACGATAGGAACTGGTGCTTTCAATGACTGTAAGAGTGTATCTGCCCTTAACATCTGTGCTGGAGTTGAGACAATTGGAACAGGTGCATTCAGGAACGTGACAGGCTATAGCGGAAACGTTGATATACCTGCAAGTGTGACAAGTATCGGTAGATATGCATTCTTCAACATGCCTAATGTCAAGAACTTCATAATCAGACCTACAACTCCACCGACACTTCCGAATAACAGTTATGCCTTCCATATAAACACAGGAACATTCCCGACTGCACCATTGAAAGTGAAGGTTCTGTCAACATACAAGGTTGCTTTGGGATGGGAATTATATGATTTCTGCATGCAACAACTATAATAAAATAAAAATAAATTCAAAAATAAAATAACATGATATACCCAGATTGTGATATGAAAAGGTGGGAGTCTTGCGACAATTCTGTTGTATTGGCAAATGCTGATTACTATTATACCAAGGGGCAGGTTGACAAGAAACTTGAAGAAGTTGATGGAATGACCGAAGATGAAGTTCAGGCTATGATTGATAACTCAATCAAGAACAAGGCTGACAAGTCATCGCTCGATGACATCGCTTCACAAGTGGCACAGAACACGACAGCGATACTCAACACATACACCAAACAGGAAACGAACGCATTGCTTGCAGACTATTACACAAGGCTTGAGACAAATCGTCTCTTTGCAAACTATACAAAAGTTGAAGGTGACACACTGTCATTGAATGATAATAACATTACAATTTAATATATTAAATTATGGCTAATATATCAAAAATCAGATTAAGCGGCACAACCTATAATATTGTTGATGACAGTGCTGTACACTCTCTTGAGGGCTATGCATTGGAAGCAAACGTTCAGACCGCTATTACAGCTGCAACTGATGCACTTGCACAGAGCATTGCAGCACAAGGCTATCAAACAGCCTCAGACGTTCAAGATGCCATCACTGGCAAGGCTGACACTACTGCTGTCACTCAGAGCATTTCAAACGCTGTTGCTCCTTTATTCGGTGCTGTTGAATATGATTCGGAAACCAACAGAATTAACTTCAAGCATGATTCGACTGGAACAACTCTTGCATATCTTGATGCAAGCCCATTCCTTGTTGATGGATTCTTGGATTCAGTTGCAATTCAGACCATTGAGGGAAGCCAATATCTTGTTTTCACTTGGAATCAGGACAGTGGAAAGCAGACCACAACCAACATTCCTTTGTCAGATATTTTCTCTCCAGATGATTATTACACGACAGCACAGACACAGAGTTATGTAACTGGTTATACCTATGACAAGGCAACCATCGATGAAAAGATTCAAGACAGTGGAACGTTTGACCCGACTCAGTATTACACCAAATCTGAGGTTGATACTGCTTTAGGCGGAAAGCAAGCAACGTTGGTATCTGGAACAAACATCAAGACCGTTGGAACTCAGTCATTGTTAGGTTCTGGAAACATTGCCGTTATGACTGCAAGGGTTGGTACTGGCAATGATGCTGAGACACTTATATTTGATTTTGCCTAATCAAAAACAAATAACTATAATTGGAGGGGATGAGGAAATTACTCATCCCCTTTTGCATATGTTTATTAAAGAAGATTTTCTTTATAGATAAAATAAGTTAACTTAAAATCATTTTATAAAATGGCTAATATAAATAAAATTAGGCTGTCAGGTACAACCTACAACATTGAGGATGAGAATGCTTCAAAGACTGTTGAACTTACACAAGCCCAATATGATGCTTTGGAAGTCAAAGAGCCAAACACCTACTATGTCATAACCGATGCAACGGCTGTTGATATTGCAAATTATTATACAAAGACTGAGACAGATACAGCATTGGCAACAAAACAAGATACATTGGTCAGTGGAACAAATATCAAGACCATCAACAATGAAAGCATCTTGGGAAGCGGAAATATTGATATTCAAGGTGGTGGAATGGATGATGATACCCAGCAACTTATCTCAACTGCACTCAATGACCTTAATGACAGAAAGGCAGACTTAACAGAACTGTCAAAATATCAGAAAAAGGGCGATTATGTTGTTACATCAACGCTTGCAGATTATATGACCAACGATGCATTCGATGAATATGCAACGGCAAAGGAAAGAATTATATCTGGAGCATTGAACGACCTTAATGACAAGTTCGGAGGTCTCAGACTGGTTAAGATTTCTCAGGCTGAATATGATGCCCTTGCAACAAAAGACAGTTCCACTTTATACATCATTTCAGATTAAAAAAATAATATCGATATTAAAAATATAATACAATTATGAGTAAAAATTATTTAACTTCGTTTAATACATTGGCAGAGTATCAGGCTGCAACAAATCTTGACCTTCCAAATGTATCTCTTATCAAGGCTGATGGCAGCATCAAATATAAGAATGTCTTTGCTGGAGCCGTTCTTGGTGACATCCTTATGTGGGATTCAACAAATCAGAAACTTGTAAAAACCGTTGGTGCTGAATGGTCAACTGAAATATATCCGTTGTCACAGTATGAGCCAATTGCAATTAACGTTTATCCTGCTGGCCAAACATCTGATGGAAAGGCAAGGTTCATGGCATTGAAATGGGCTTCAAACACCTCTGATACTGGTTCAACATCAAATGTTGGTCTTGTGTGGGGAAATGACGGTGATAACCTCACATCAAAAGACAAGACCTTATTCAATGGTAGGGAGAACACAGACAAGGCTCTTGCATTGGCAGATGGAACAACCGCAAACACTAAGGCAGCATTCGCAGCCTTTGCAGCAGTGAACAGATTCAGAACAAACGGAACGAATGCTGGTGATTGGTATGTCCCTTCTTATAAGGAATTATCACTGTATCAAGCAAATTATGCTGACATCAATGCAAAGATAACCGCAATCAAAAATGCAAGTTCAAGCATCGTTAACACCGTCAATTACAACCAGTGGAGTTCTACTGAGTCCAATACCAGCAGCACCGCTTGGAGGCTGAGCAGCTATGGTAGTTGGGACAGCATCAGCCGCGGCACCAACGCTGTTAGGGGCATGTTATCTCTTTAATAACTAATTTTATTCTAATTTAATTTTATGATATGAAATTAGGAGAAAATGATATAAAACTATATCTGGGAAGTGCTGAGGTGGATAAAGTCTATCTTGGCACAAGCCAGATATATCCATCAACACCACCAACACCAGTTACAAGGCAATGGGTATCATATACAGCAGGAACACCAATCAATGACATTACAGATAATGTCTATGGAATAAGAATTACATTGGATAATTTGATTGAATTGTTTGGCGGTGGTGCAATACTTTATATTGAGTTTAATGACTTTGCTATAGTTATCGATTATGAAAACTCTCTTGCTTATATAAGAGATGAAACTGATGAAACACCAATTGAATATGATTTTCAAAGCGATTTTGAAGTCATTTTATCCGATTATGGCTTTAATGGTGAAACCATAATTTTTATGTATCTTAATGGTTCTGATGGTTCTGATGATAGAACGCTTCTTTGTGATATGGAATTATACATGTAAAGAAATATTACTATGATTAAATATAACAATAAAACAATAAACGACTGGTACTTTGATAATAAGAATGTAATCAAGGTATATAAGAACAATGCCGTTTGCTATTACAAGATTGTAAGTGGTGGTGGAACACCCTATGATGAGCAATATCTTACCATTGAATCATTGGAAGATAATAACACCATTTATCTGAAAGCATCAAGCGATGGAATTGCAAAGACGGTATCGGCATCAACTGATAACGGTGCTACTTGGACAGAATATACCTCATCATCGGCTGATGACAATGGTACAGCATTAGCAACACTTAATACTGGAGAAAAACTTCTTGTTAAGGGAGAAAACAGTACTTATGCAACAACAACCTCAAATTATAACCAATTCGCTTCAACGGGACAATTTGAGGCCAAAGGTAACATTATGTCACTTATCTATGGCGATAACTTTGAAAATCAGACAGAACTTACAGGTGCATATAATTTCTGTTCATTGTTTAGAAATCCAAATGTAGTTTCAGCAGAAAATCTTATACTTCCTGCCACAACATTGTCAGAGCATTGTTATCAATATATGTTCGTTGGTTGCACAAACCTCACAACGGCACCTGAGTTACCTGCTACAACATTGGCAAGTTATTGTTATGGAAATATGTTCAGAAATTGTACAAGTCTAACAAAAGCGCCTGAACTTCCTGCTACAACATTAGCAAGGGAATGTTATCAATATATGTTCGTTGGTTGCACAAACCTCACAACGGCACCTGAGTTACCTGCTACAACATTGGCAAGTTATTGTTATGGAAATATGTTCAGAAATTGTACAAGTCTAACAAAAGCGCCTGAACTTCCTGCTACAACATTAGCAAGGGAATGTTATCAATATATGTTCGTTGGTTGCACAAACCTCACAACGGCACCTGAGTTACCTGCTACAACATTGGCAAGTTATTGTTATGGAAATATGTTCAGAAATTGTACAAGTCTTAACTACATTAAGT
>Ga0256404_1000849_pt1 | contig 78064 bp, 72 predicted proteins | sample RumenRJG_01DNA_FD_185990 | JGI IMG/M metagenome (GOLD analysis project Ga0256404, IMG submission 185990) | Bovine rumen microbial communities from Lethbridge, Alberta, Canada - RJG_01 | ecosystem: Host-associated > Mammals > Digestive system > Stomach > Rumen | place: Canada: Alberta | collected...
CATCAAGGCTGCAATGACGAACAAATTGAATTTTCTCATACTTAATTATTATTTAACAGGGTATTAAAAAAGTTCTTCCTCACAGAAAATTGATTTGACCCTGCAAAGATAAGGATTTTTTAGAAAGAAACAAGTTTTTTTTCCAAAAAAAATGCAAAAAAGAGGATGTGCCTATTTTGACACATCCTCATTTCTTTTAATGCCGAGCGCAGACTACCCCACCCTGACGGGCTCCCCTTGCTCGAAGGACTGGAAGTCGACTCATCTGTTTTATAGTCCATCAGCACCGACTGTCCGCAGTAGCGCATCAGCCAGGCGATGTCGTCGTTGGTCATGTTGAACCAGTTGAACTTGCGGGCTGGCAGAGACGGAAGGTCTATCTTCTTTTCTGCGTCATCTTTGTTAGAGGTATAGCCGACGGCCTCTCGCACGCTGTTCAGCGGCCACTGGAAGAAGTTCACCACCTGGGCCATTGCCGTGGCGACACAACCGGTAAGCGTCTTGGTGCCACTGATATCCGGGCATTGCTCCTGGTAGATACCATACTGATTCCATTTGGTATTCAGCAGTGGAACCAGTTCTGTGCGCTCACTGGCACTCCTGGTCCCTGCACGACGGCCAGGGGCAGAAGACTTTTTCAGTGACTTGGCAATCCCTTCATAGTAGTCAAGGAGCCTGTGCCTCGGTGATCTCTCCTGCCTGCATCATCATGCTGCTGAAGAGACACATCAACAAAAACGAAATCTTTTTCATTTACTCGTTACTATTTTAATGGTTAATATTTGCAAAGACTTACTCCTCCATCAACTTGCGATAGCGGATGCGTTTGGGTTCTTCGAGCCCCAGGCGCTGAGCCTTATTCGTCTCGTACTCAGAGTAGTTGCCCTCGAAATAGAAGACACTCCCCTCGCCCTCGAAGGCCAGGATGTGGGTGCAGATACGGTCGAGGAACCAACGGTCGTGGCTGATGATGACGGCACAGCCGGCAAAGGCCTCAAGACCTTCCTCAAGAGCACGGAGGGTGTTGACGTCGATATCGTTCGTGGGCTCGTCGAGCAACAGCACATTGCCCTCCTGTTTCAGGGCGATGGCCAGATGGAGACGGTTGCGCTCACCACCGGAGAGGACGCCACACTTCTTCTCCTGGTCGGCTCCGCTGAAGTTGAAGCGTGACAGATAAGCCCTCACATTGATGTCACGTCCACCCATGCGGATGGTCTCATTGCCTCCGCTGACGACCTGATAGACGCTCTTGTCAGGGTCGATATCCTTATGCTGCTGGTCGACGTAGGAGAGTTTGACCGTCTCTCCGATATCGAAGGTACCGGCATCTGCCTGTTCCAGTCCCATGATAAGACGGAAGAGCGTGGTCTTACCGGCACCGTTGGGACCGATCACACCCACAATGCCATTAGGAGGCAGGTTGAAGTTGAGATCGCTGAAGAGCGGTTTCTCCGGATAGGACTTGGCGACGTGTTCGGCGACAATGACCTTATTGCCGAGGCGAGGACCGTTGGGGATAAATATTTCGAGTTTCTCCTCCTTCTGCTTCTGCTCTTCGTTGAGCATGGTCTCGTAAGAGTTCAGACGGGCCTTACCCTTAGCCTGACGGGCCTTCGGGGCCATACGCACCCATTCGAGTTCGCGCTCCAGTGTCTTACGGCGCTTCGAGGCCTGCTTCTCCTCCTGGGCCAGACGCTGAGACTTCTGTTCAAGCCAAGACGAGTAGTTACCCTTCCAGGGGATTCCCTCCCCACGGTCGAGTTCGAGTATCCACTCAGCCACATCGTCGAGGAAGTAACGGTCGTGGGTGACGGCAATCACGGTACCCTCGTACTGCTGGAGATGCTGTTCGAGCCAGTCGATAGACTCAGCGTCGAGGTGGTTGGTAGGCTCGTCGAGCAACAGCACGTCGGGCTTCTGCAGAAGCAGTCGGCAGAGGGCCACACGTCGACGCTCACCACCGGAGAGGTTCTTCACGCTCCAGTCGCCCGAGGGACAGTTCAAGGCAGCCATGGCACGGTCGAGTTTCGAGTCCATGTTCCAGGCGTCGGTGGCATCAATGATATCCTGCAACTCTGCCTGTCGCGCCATGAGTTTCTCCATCTTATCGGGGTCTTCGTAGTACTCGGGCATGCCGAACTTGACGTTGATGTCATCATATTCTGCCAAAGCGTCATACACATGTTGCACGCCCTCCATGACATTCTCCTTGACGGTCTTCTCCTCATTGAGTGGCGGGTCCTGCGGCAGGTAGCCGACAGAGTAGCCCGGACTCCACACGACATTGCCCTGATACTGCTGGTCGAGTCCAGCGATGATCTTCATCAGCGTGGACTTACCGGCACCATTGAGGCCAATGATACCAATCTTCGCACCATAGAAGAAACTGAGATAGATGTTCTTGAGCACTTGCTTCTGGTTCTGCTGGATGGTCTTGCTCACGCCCACCATCGAGAAAATCACTTTCTTGTCGTCTACTGTTGCCATATATATAATAATGTGTAAGTTCGAAAAAAGGAAAGCACTGCCCCTGTAAGCCGGGTTCTGTACCGTTTGCACGGCGTCTGTCATTTATCTAATCCCTGAGTCACCCCAGGGCTTAAGCGTTCTACCCTCCGCCGCATGAGCCCCGGCCGTGTCGCATTGCTGCTCAGACCTTCGTCAACTCGGGCGGGCAACCCTCTCTCGGGACGGTATACATGAACTTGCAGCCTCCAGCGGGCACAGCCCAATGATCACCCATTGGCTGGTGGTCTCTTACACCACCTTCTCACCCTTACCCCGTCCGAAGACAAGGCGGTCATTCTCTTCTGCCCTCACCTACTGTCGCCAATAGCTTCCATTTTCAGAAGTGGAGCGCCCTATGCTGCCCGGACTTTCCTCTCGTGCCTAATAGCACCAGCGACAGACCGTGACAGTACTTTCGGTTGCAAAGTTACACATTTTAGTTGAAATACGAAAGCATTGCAATAGGATAATTGCAAATAATCAACTAAAAACATATCACTCTCTTAAATTTGTCAGTAATTTAAGATTCCAACTGTTAACCGCAAAGAGCCGTTAAGCATTCAAGGCGAATTGTTAAATTGGGACAAATATTTACGACAATTTGTCACAATCCGAAAAAATGCACCTATATTTGCACCCGAATTCGATGAAAACCAGTGAAAAGAAGAATAAAGAACATTTAAAACATTAAACAAATGAATGAGAATATGAAAAAGATCGTCAATGTGGCAACGCCAGCCATGTGTGCCGTTGCCTTGGTACTCTCGGTAGCCGCTTTCAACAAGACCAATGCTGCCAATCCCTCTTCACCCAACCCCGTTGTCAGTTCGGCTCCTGCCGTACAGCCTGTAGACCTGACCTATGCCGCGGAAAAATCCCTGCCATCGGTCGTGTATATCAAGAACACACAGAACTCGAAGGTGCAGACGGTTGAGTATAGTGATCCCTTTGAGGATTTCTTCTCCGACCCCTTCGGCGGCTTCTTCGGTCGTGGCCAAGGTAACGGTGGCAAGCGTCAGCGTCAGGTGCAGACCCCTAGGCGCACGGCTGCTGGCTCAGGTGTAATCATCTCTACCGACGGCTATATCGTGACCAACAACCACGTGGTGGACGGTGCTGACGAACTGACAGTCACCCTGAACGACAACAAGGAATACTCAGCCCGTATCATCGGCACCGACGCCACGACAGACCTTGCCCTCATCAAGATCGACGGTAAGAATCTGCCGGCTATCCAGATTGCCAATTCTGACGACGTCAAAGTCGGTGAGTGGGTACTGGCCGTCGGTAATCCGTTAGGACTGAACAACACCGTGACCGCAGGTATCGTATCTGCCAAGGCCCGTTCGATGGGTTCTGGCGTCTCTTCGATGATTCAGACTGATGCAGCCATCAACCAGGGTAACTCGGGTGGTGCATTGGTAAACACCAACGGTGCGCTGATCGGTATCAACGCCATGATCTACTCCCAGACAGGTTCGAATATCGGTTATGGCTTTGCCATCCCCACCACCATCATGAACAAGGTGGTGGCCGACATCAAGCAGTACGGCAACGTACAGCGCGCCATGATCGGCATCAAAGGTTCCGACGTGAACGTGTATGTTGATGCTGAGAAGGAGAAGGGCAACGAGGTGGATCTCGGCACGATGGAAGGTATCTACATCGCAGAGGTCGTGGAAGACGGTGCCGCTGCTGACGCAGGCCTGAAGAAAGACGACGTGATCACCCACATCGACGGACAGAAAGTCACGAAGTTCGGTGAGTTGCAGAACATCATCGCCCAGAAGCGTCCTGGTGACAAGATTACCGTGACCTATCTGCGCAACAAGTCGAAGAAGAACGTCACACTGACCCTGAAGAATGAGCAGGGCAACACCAAGGTCGTGAAGAATGCCGATCTCGACGTGCTGGGCGGAAACTTCCGTGCCATCACCGACAGCCAGAAGGAGCAACTGAACATCGGCTACGGCCTGGAAGTGATGAAGGTCAGCGGTGGTAAACTGAAGGATGCCGGTGTACCGAAGGGCTTCATCATCCAGCGCGTGAACGACAAGAGCATCAAGTCGATTGAAGACCTGCAGAACGTTGTGAAAGAGGCCTCTACAAGCAAGGAGCCGGTGCTCTACATCCAGGGCATCTACCCGACTGGCAAGAAAGGCTACTTTGCCGTGCCACTCGAAAATGACTAAGCTTGGTTTGTAGTTGACAGTTTATAGTTTAGAGTTTATAGATGATATGCAGGTTGGCCATTTTAAGCCTCCAAAGTAATCATCTATAAACTCTAAACTTTAAACAATAAACAAAAAAAAATACATTTTTTTCGCTTTTTCTTTGGTTGTTTCATGAAAATGCCATAACTTTGCATTTTGGCTACAAGAAACCAACCAATGAGACAACTGAAAATCATAAAATCGATTACTAACCGCGAGAGTGCCTCGCTGGAGAAGTACCTGCAGGAAATCGGCAAAGAAGAGATGATCTCTGCCGAGGAGGAAGCAGAACTCGCCCAGCGCATCCGCAAAGGAGATCAGAAAGCCCTTGAGCGGCTGACCAAGGCCAACTTGCGATTTGTTGTCTCAGTAGCGAAGCAGTACCAGAACCAGGGCATGAGCCTGTCCGACCTCATCAACGAGGGCAACCTGGGACTGTTGAAAGCCGCAGAACGGTTCGACGAGACCCGCGGTTTCAAGTTCATCTCGTATGCCGTGTGGTGGATCCGGCAGAGCATCTTGCAGGCCATCTCTGAGCAAAGCCGTATCGTCAGGTTGCCTCTGAACCAGGTTGGGTCGTACAACAAGATCACCCGTGAGATCAGTAAGTTCGAGCAGTTGAACGAGCGCCGTCCTTCAATGGATGAGATTGCCGAGAATATTGACCTGCCGACAGAAAAGATCGACGAGGCGATGAGCATCAGCGGGCATCATGTCTCCGTAGACGCACCGTTTGCCGAGGGTGAAGACAACAGTCTGCTCGACGTGATGGTGAACGAAGACATCCCTCCGACCGACAAAGACCTCGTGATGGAGTCGCTGAAATCAGAGATCCAGCATGCGCTGAATGTCCTGTCTGAACGGGAGCGGAAAGTGATTGAAGACTCCTACGGCATCAACTGTCAGGAACTCACCCTCGAAGAGATTGGTGCGAAATACGGCCTCTCGCGGGAGCGCGTCCGCCAGATCAAGGAGAAAGCCATCCGGAAACTGCGCACCTGCACGAAGAATAAAATATTAAAGACATATTTAGGATAATGAAACCCATCAGACACTTGATATTTGGTACGGCCCTCACGGCGCTGTTCACCTTGATATATTCATCTGCACAGGCAAAGAACATCGTTGAGAAGAAGGCCTATATGTTCGGATTCTCTGCTTCATTCAACGACTCTATCGTCTACTTTACCAACATCCAGGAGATTGACAGCGTGTGGTTCTCACAGAAGAAGAGCCTTCTCGCCGGTCGAAGCAGTTACTCGATGCAGTTGCGCAACTACTGCACAGACAAACTCAACGAGGCTCATCGCACGTGCATCGTCATCGGCGACAAGAAGCGGAAGAAGGTAGAGAAGAAGTATGAGAAGATGAAGAAGATGTACACTCAGAACAAGAAGACGACCTACGACGTCCGTTTCATCCCTGAGGAAGACTTCAAGTTTGTGGCTGTCGACATGAGCCAGAGTGAAAGCCAAGAGACGGCACCGAAACCAGAAAAGAAGAACAAGTCACCCAAGGATAAGAAAGGAAAGACGGGTGGCAAGACGCCTCCTCCATCCAAAAAATAATCCCCGGTATTACCGAGGATTATTGATTTCGAAGAGTTTCATTCTTTCTTCCAATAGCGCATACTGATGGTCCTCGATAAATGAGGTACAGACACGCAGGCCCTCCTGTTCAGAACCACAGGTAATCAGGCAGATGGCCGAGACACCATAGTACATCAACTCATGAGCCAACTCTCCCGACGTCATACCGGGATAGCCAATGGTGAAGTAGAAACCGTCGGCGATAGGTTCGTCGAGGTCCTTGTCATACACCACGTAGAAATTATGACGGCAAAAGATCTCCTTCAGTTTCCTGGCCCGTTCACCATAAACCGAAATCTCCTTGCGGAAATCATATCTCCCTTCATAAGCAGCGGTAAGCATTGCAGCCAAGGCATACTGGGCACTATGGCTCGTGCCAGAACTCAGCGCATAGAGCATGCGGGTTGAGAAGACAGGGCCAAACGGCAGTCCTTCGTAACGGTTGGCGAGATCGTCGAAATGGCGATGGAACAAGGCATCCGAGATACAAGTCACGCCAATACGTTCCCCCGCATAACTAAACGCTTTCGAACCGCTGATGAGCAACATATAATTGTCTGTGTAACGGGCGACCGTAGCCTGATAGGGTGGTTGGAACGGCGTGGAGAGATCCTTTCGGAAGTCCATGGCGAAGTAAGCCAGGTCTTCCATCACGATCACGTCGTATTTCGTAGCCAGCGTGCCTATCACCTTCAACTCCTCCTCCCGCAGACAGATCCACGAGGGATTGTTGGGATTGGAGTATACGATGGCGCAGATATTCCCTTTCGAGAGATAACTCTCAAGTTTAGCACCAAGTTTGTCACCGCGATAGTCATAGACATCGAACGTCTCGTATTTCACGCCCATCACCTGCAACTGCATCTTCTGCACGGGGAAGCCCGGATCGATAAAGAGGACCGTATCCTTACGATGGTCACATTGTGAACAGGTAAGGAACGAAGCAAACGTTCCCTGCATCGACCCAGTGACAGGCACACATCCCTCAGGTTTGATGTCTATGCCAATGAAGGCTTTGACGAATTGCGAAGCAGCCTGTTTCAGTACCGGAGCACCCTGGATATCAGGATAGGAATGGGCAATGCCGTCTTCGAGCGCTTTGATCTGGGCGTCGACACCTACCTGAGCGGCAGGAAGGCCAGGGATGCCCATCTCCATCTTGATGAACTCTACCCCACTCTGTTTCTCGGCCTTGGCGGCTACCTGTTTCACCTCGCGGATCGTGGCTTTGGCAAAGTCGTTGATGCCCAGATCGGCCACAAGACCGTCAACGATTTCTTTCTTAATTGGAGTTTCCATTTCTATTCTTCTATTTTGTTTATAGTTTAGAGTTTATAGTTTATAGATGATAACCATGCAAGCCATTGAATCTATATCAGCCTATAGAAGTAATCAACTATAAACTATAAACATTAAACTATAAACAATAAACTATTAAATCTACTTCTGCGCCTCCTTACCGATGGCGAGCGCCTTGATGTTGGCCTCTACGACAGCCTCACCCTTACGGCCGAAGACACGACGGATGGCGTCTTCGAGTTTGTCGTACTCAATGCCGAGCGCCTTCTGAGCCGCGCCCAACAGGATCACATTTGCACTACGGGGCACGGCGTTGTCCTTTGCCGCCTGCTCTATATCGAGTACAATCACATTCTTGATCTCGTTGAGATCCTGCCTGATCTTCTCAATATCAGGATAGTTGGGGATATTGACGAAAGGCGTGCTCGACGTGATGATCCAACCGTCCTTTGCCAGGAACGGCAGATAGCGAAGCGCCTCCATGGGTTCCATCGAGATGATGACATCGGCACCACCGAGGGGAATCAGGTCGCTGGCAATGGGATTGCTCGAGATACGCAGATTCGACTGCACATCACCACCACGCTGACTCATGCCGTGCACCTCAGCCTGCTTGATATAGAGGTTCTCCTTCATGGCGGCCTCGCCGATGATGGTGGCGATAGAGAGGATTCCTTGTCCTCCTACACCGCAAAGTATAATATCTGTTTTCATATTGTAAACCAATTACTATTTCGCTTTCTTCTGCTTGAGATGACGCTGGAGGGTCTGCATGCACTCACGACGCGGGATGATGACACTCACACCGTGATAGTTGATCTCGTCGCGGATGGCCTGCGTAATCTCGGGCATGTTCTTCGGAATGGGGTTCACCACCTTCAGATGATCCTCAGAGAGACCGAGTCCCTTGCAGATTGCCTCGAACTTGTTTGTTCCTGCAGAATCCTGTCCGCCCGTCATGGCCGTCGTCAGATTGTCGGAGATAATGACGGTGATGTCCGCATTCTCGTTGATGGCATCGAGCAGACCGGTCATACCCGAATGGGTAAAGGTAGAGTCGCCGATGATAGCGAGAGCCGGCCACTGGCCTGCATCCGAAGCGCCCTTGGCCATCGTGATCGACGCACCCATATCCACACAGGAGTGGATGGCCTTATAGGGAGGCAGAAAGCCCAATGTATAGCAACCAATATCACCGAAGACACGGGCGTTGGGGTAGTCGCGCAAGACCTCGTTGATAGCCGTATAGACATCACGGTGACCGCACCCCTGACAGAGTGCCGGCGGACGTGGCGTCACGTCCTCACAAGGCGCATAGTTTTCACCGTTCTCCAGACCAAGAGCCTTCTTCAGACAGTCGGGATTGAGTTCTCCCGTACGAGGCAGTTCACCCGTCAGACGACCCTTGATGACGGCATTGCCGGGCATCACACCTCGCACCTGGTCTTCGATGAACGGCTGACCCTCTTCAGCAACCAACACTTGCTCGCAGTCGTCGGTCATACGACGAATCAGTTTCTTCGGTATCGGGTATTGTGAGATCTTCAGCACGGGATAAGGGCATCCGTTGGGATAGCACTCCATCAGATAGTTGAAGGCAATACCGCTGGCGATGATGCCGAGTTTATGGTCTTCACCATCGATATACTGATTGTACTTTGAGTCTACGGCCATCTGCTCCAACAGAGGTTGCTGGGCCGTGACGATGTCGTTTCTCCTACGGGCAAAGGCAGGCAGAAGCACCCAGTTGCTGGCTGGAGCATCATAGTTGAGGGCATTCTGCTCACGGGGCGTCTCCTTCACCTCCACGACGGCACGACTATGAGCCATGCGGGTGGTGACACGCATCAGGATGGGGAGTTTCAACTGTTCCGACAGGTCGAAGGCCTCCTGCATCATGTCGTAGGCCTCCTGCTGAGAACTAGGTTCCAAGGTAGGAATCATGGCGAACTTACCATAGAAGCGGCTGTCCTGCTCGTCCTGCGAGGAGTGCATCGACGGGTCGTCGGCCACCAGCACCACCAGACCACCATTTGTGCCCGTCATTCCTGAATTGACGAAGGGATCGGCACAGACATTCAGTCCCACATGTTTCATACACACCAGCGCCCGCTTGCCCATATACGACATGCCGAGCGCTGCTTCCATGGCCGTCTTCTCATTGGTAGACCAACGGCGATGGATGTTTCTCTCCTTAGCGATGGGCGACTCCTGGATATACTCGGTAATCTCCGTCGACGGAGTGCCGGGATAGGCATATACACCGCTCAGGCCTGCATCGATGGCACCCTGGGCTATTGCCTCGTCGCCTAATAATAACTTTTTCATATAAGATTACAATGTTTCGAAATTTATGCCCGCAAAGGTACGACTTTTCAGCCGAATAAACAAAAAAAAGCGGCCTTATTTGCATAAAGCCGCATTTATATTCATTCACCATTCATTTCAGAAGGAATATCCGACAGTCATGAGCACTTGGTGGCGATTGAACTTCACATTAGTGGCGCCCACACTCTGACCGGGCTCGAAGGCCTGCATGGGATAGAAGTCACCACTGACCGTGCTGTACTGATAGGCGACGTCGAAGTTCCAGCCGCTCACCTTGTAGCCCATACCGCACGTGATGCGATGGGTGTCTTTCCAGTTCACGTAGTCTGTCGTCGAGGCGTAGGCCACGCCAGGAGAATCGAGGAACATATCGCGCACGCCGTCCCTCTCATAGGCTGACGACACATAGTTGTAACCGACTCGCAACGACAGATCGGTGTCGGGCTTGAATTCAATACCAGCCTTCAGCAGGTGGACGGCCTTCAGGGATTTCTCCGTATTAGGCTCCATCGCCTCATCACAATACGAGCGCTCGGTACCATAGTAATTTGTATCGTCAGAGATAATGCGGTTCATCGCCGAACTATAGTCAGACACCTCATAGCCTGCACCCAGAGCCACATTGGTGCCGATGGTATGTCCGAGGCTGACACCGAACTTCCACGGGGTATAGTAACGGAACTTGTAACTCTCGCCCGAGTGCCACGAGTCTTCGAGACCATATTCTGAGTCATTGTTAAAGTCGGTTGAATTATCCGACCTCAGTTCATACCACGTTGGCGTTGAGATATATAGACCGATTCGGAAAGGTGATGCTTCTACAGGTCTGAAGATGATGCCTGCCTTCACGTCGATACCCGTTCCGTCTATCTCGCGACTGTCCAAATAGTCCACATAGTCCTCATTGCCGTCATTGCCACCAGGGTTACCCTCGCCATTAACCAGTCGCTCGGTATAGATGGAGAAGCCCTTGTAGTTCACGTCGTGGATGCCGACGGTCACACCCCAGTAGAACCGGTCGTTCTGGTTACCGCTCACGTTGAAGTCGAACTCGCTGATCCATCCCCGCTGAGAACGGTCGAACATATAGTTGTCGGCAGTATTGTAGAACATCGCATAGCCATCACCGTCTTTATCGAGGTTCAGGGCATTCAGGTTCAGATAGTCAGCCTGGCTGAAGGTCTGAGCCCGGTAGTTACTCTTCTCGTTCTCATAGCCGATCACCTCGTCGTTGTTATTGAAATCCCAATAGTATCCACCCTTCCTGACATCCTCGAGATCAGCCTTGTGGTACGACAGATAGTTCTGCGAGGTGTTACGCAGGCTGTTGGCTGCCGAAAGAATCTGGTTGAAGTTGCGGCTTTTGTGGAAGTTGAAGCCCACATTGACGAACGAACGACGGCTGACGCGTGAGGAATAGACCATTCCCAGTTGGTCGAAACTCATCTTCGTACCATTCTTTCCGTCGAACTCCTTCGCACCAGACTGTGTGACGACACCGAACGAGCCACTCACCGTGGAATGGCGGAACAGGCCGATACCAGCAGGGTTTGTAGACATCGTCGAGATTTCAGCGCCCAGGGCTTCCATAGCGCCACCCATACCCACATAGCGGGCCGTACCGTTCAGATCACTGCCCAACACGCGGGCACTCTCATAAGTATCCTGTGCAGAGGCCGGCAGGACTGCTGCCAGAGCCAATGCTGCAATATATAACTTCTTCATCTTCATGCCTTAAATATACATTATGAATTATATATCGTATATCATGTAATCAACTGTAAACTGTAAACCGTCAACTGTAAACAAAAGAACTACCTTCTTCCACCCATACGGCTACCGCCACCGCCGCCTCCACCACGGGAGCCACCGCTGAAACCACCGCCACCGCCGCTGAAACTGCCGCCGCTACGAGAGCCACCGCTGAAACTGCCGCTATTGCGCGAGCCGTTGAAACTGCCCGAATTATAGGTACGGTTACCATAATTTGAATTATTATAGGTACGCGACGAGCGATCCACCCGACCATTGCGGCTGTTGCCATTGACGGTCCTGTTGCGCAACGTACTCACCCGGCTACTGTTGGCATAGTTCGACGAGGAACCGCTCCTGCGATAGCCTGCGTAAGTCCCGCCGTCGCGACGGATAGTGCCTGCGCCGATCCTGTTGGCATAAGGCCGGCTCACACTACCGCCATACCATACCACACCGCCATAATAGCCCCAGCCACGATAATACCAGGGATCATACCAACTGCTATAGTAGCCGTAATACCAGGGATCATACCAGCCATAATAGCCCCAGCGGCTATAGTACCAGGGGTCGTACCAGCCCCAGCGACCGTAATACCAGGGGTCGTACCAGCCATAGCGAGTGTAGTACCAGGGCGAATGCCAGGCCCAGTCGTAACGTCCGGCATTGTAGCCAGCCCAGAAGGCCTCATTGTCCGTGAGCCTGTAGTCTTCGAAACGGCTCATCCGCTTCGTCAACTTGAAATCCTCGTCAGAGACCGAGTCACTGGCCAGCGAGTCGCTGGGATAGACACCCTTCTCCGGACTGAAGACGATGATGTCGTTCGCCGTCGTATCATTGTCAAGCACCTCAACAGTACTCCTGCCCCGACGATTATACTCATCTATGCTACGGTCGCTACCCGAGTAATACACATCGGTAGGCATACCGTAATTGTCCGTCACCTTCTCTGCACTCTTTTTCTTTGGAACGAAATAGAGGTCATCAACCTGCGCCACCATCGACAACGGCAGCATACCGGCGAACATGGAAATCAGCAACAGTTTCTTCATTTTCTAAGCATTTTAATTGGTTCACGGTGCAAAAATACTGCGAATTTACTTGCAAAAGTACGGAAAAACCCTAACTTATGATAGGATTTTCCCTATTTTTTGTAATTTTGCGGTAAAAATTAACATCCTTATGAAATATTTTGAGGTAGAATTCACCATTTCGCCCTACTCCGCCGACGCCTGCGACCTGCTTGCCGCCCTTGCCGGAGACGCAGGATTCGAGACGTTCGAGGAGACGGAGACAGGCCTCCTCGGCTATGTCCAGCAGTCACTCTTCTCGGAAGCAGCCTTGCAGGAATCTATCGCCGACTTCCCCTTCGAAGGAGTCAGCATCCGATACGACGTCCGCGAGGCCGAAGACCGCGACTGGAACGAGCAATGGGAGCAGGAAGGTTTTGAGCCGATTGTGGTCTCGAGGAGTGAGGAATGTGGAGTGAGGAGTGAGGAGTGTGGAGTGAGGAGTGAGGAGTGTAGTGCGAGTGGTGAGGAGTGTAGTGCGAGGAGTGAGGAGTGTAGTGCGAGGAGTGAGGAGTGTGGAGTGTGGAGTGAGAATACTTTTGAGGGAATCATTATTCACGACGGCCGCCATCTACCCTCAGAGGTATCCTCTCACCTCTCGCCTCTCGCCTCTCACTTCTCGCCTCTCACCTCTCACCTCTTAGAGATCGAGATCGATGCCCGCCTCGCCTTCGGCACAGGCACCCACGAGACTACCCGCATGATCTGCACTACCCTCCTCGACCTCTTCTCCGCCAAGAATCCATCTCCCTCAGCCTCTGACAAATCTCTTTCCTCTTTCCTCTTTCCTCTTTCCTCGAAAGAAAAGCCATCCATGCGAGTCCTCGACTGCGGCACAGGCACAGGCATCCTCTCCATCTGCGCCCTGAAACTGGGAGCCACTGAGGCCGTCGGCTACGACATCGACGAGTGGAGTGTGGACAATGCCCGCCACAATGCCGTCATCAACCGCGTAGACGACCGCTTCACATCCCTGCTCGGTGACGCTACTATATTAAATAAGGTGGAAGGCACGTTCAGCCTCGTGATGGCCAACATCAACCGCAACATCCTGCTCAACGACCTCCCCCTGTTCCGTCAGAAGATGGCCCCAGGCGCCGTTCTCATCCTCAGCGGCTTCTACACCGCCGACAGTCCCCTGCTCATCGACAAGGCAGCCACACTCGGTCTCGCCCTCCGGCAGCAGCAAGCCAACAACGACTGGGCCTGCCTGACCTTCAGGGCGTGAAATCTATAATCAAATACAAGATCGGCCTCTGGCGCGCTTACTTGCCGAAGCCGATGGGATGGTTCAGCAGGATGATGCTCGTGTCGGCCAGTTTCAGTTCGCGCTTGATGGCGTCCTTGTCCATCATCGCCCGTGCCACCGTGTGCAGACCGAGTGCCGTGCAGGCCAGATAGATGTTCTGCGACACATAGCCAGCGTCCACACCTCCGTAGCGGTTGTTGTCCATCCGCTCGTTGTCTTTCGTGCTCACGAGAATCAGGCTTACGGGAGCCGTCTTGGCAAAATCCTGCCCTGCTGCAAGGCTCGGTCGGATGTCGGTCATGGTGACGGGCTCCAGCGTGTTCTCCTTAGGCATATAGCGGCAGACGCCGTACTGGGAGCACACAAACACCTTGATGTCCTGCATGTTGACGGCCGAGGGCGCTGTGATCTTGCCTGTGGCGGGGTCGCTGATGCCGCAGGCTGCCCAGAGGATGGTCGACACGGTCTGCAGGTCTACCTCCTGTTCCGTCATGTCACGATACGAGCGGCGCTGCTTCAAGGCGTCGCCGAGCGTCATGGAGAGTTTCTGTACTTCGGGTTGTGGTAACTCGATGGCACCCTGTGCCTTCACCGTTGTGCCCATCATCAGCAGGGCCAGCATGGTCAATAAAGTCTTTTTCATTTCTGTTGGTTTTTTATGATTACACACACTATTTCGGATTTACTTCATCCTATTATATTTTCTGATCTTCTCCAGCATCGCGTCATACCACACTTTGGAGCCCGGTTTCTGATAGCGGCCATTACCTGTGGCCGACGGTGTGAAATCGGTTCCGCACTCTTCTGTGATGGTGACGATGCCGCGCTCAGAGAGTGTGAACAGATCGTCGCCCTCTACGGCCTGGATCACGGTCAACGGATCCCACATCCTCTGCCCTGTATCGCATTTGTAGTTCATATATACCTGCTTGATGGGGTGGATGTCAGTCCAGTCGATGTCGCTGATCACTAATTCAGGTCTATAGTCAATCTCATTGCCCACCTCCATGGGAGAGAATACAACATCCACATCGCGAGGCCAGGAATTAAAGAGCAGTTTGGCATAGGTCGGATCCTGAAGGAAATTATAGTCGGGCTCGTGCGACGCGGTGAACACACCAGCCATGATATAGAGGCATTTCACCTTCTGGCGCACCAGTTCTACGCCCGTGAGCAACGAGACGTCGTCGGGGCCGGAGTGCAGCAGTTGAACCAGGCAGGAGACAAAGCCCGTGGAGCAGATGCTGACCGAATGGTCGGGCTGCGAAACGAGCAACTGCCGGTAGAGTTGCCATCCGTTGGGCAGAGTAGAACAGTCGCTGACGGTTCTCTTGAACATCAGTTCCCCATTATCGGTCTTATGCTTGTAGAGATTCTTGTAATCGATAAACACTGTAGGATTCACGATGCCGCCCCGCTCCACGCCGATGGGCACGTCGCCGTGACCGAAGTAAGTGTTCATCACGTCAGCCAGAGCACCATATTCCTCACCATGTCGGTCCACCACGACGCCGAGCAGTTTGCAGCGCCCTTCGTCTGTGTAGTGATGGAGCATCTCCAAGGCGATGAGGTCATCGGTCGAGGAGCCGATATCCGTATCGAGTATCACGAGAGGAACGCCCTTGTATTCTGCTGGTCCTGGCTGTACGGGGTTGTCGTCAGCGTCGCCCGTACACGATAAGAGTAATGATAAACTGCAAACATGGACGGCGATCAGCATCCATTGCATGATTTTTTTCATTGTCAGTACTGTGATAGTTTTTTACGTTTGAGGCCTTCGCTGGAGGGGAAAGCAAGCCCGCCCCTGAAAAAAGGAGCGGACTTTTGCTATACAAACAAAAAAGAGGATTTCTTATCGGATGCGGTCCAGCGAGCGCACCAACTTCTCATCGGCATTGATGGCATGACGGGCCATCAGATAAAAAATGAGGGCGATGGCAGGCAGGACGGCTGGCCATGAAGGCCGGAAGTCGACGGTACCCCACGTCTTGTTGTCGACGGTCTGCGCCACAACGAAGAAGCAGATATACCATCCGACGATCAGCAGCACGTTGAGCGCGCAGAAGAGCGCCTGGATCTTGCGGTTGCGGAAGATGAAGATGGTATAGGCGCCGAGGGCAGCCGTCGGCAGCAGGATGGCGAACAGGGGCCAGGTGTCGAAGTGGCGGTGACCCAGAGGGTCGGTAAACCACAGGTTGTACACGCGGGCCACATCGAGTCCTGCCGCATTGTAGGAGCCTATCTGCATGCAGAGGCAGACGACGGTCAGGATGACGGCCGCCAGGAGGAAAAGGGTCTGTTTACGCTGCCACATGGGGAGACGGGGTTAGAAGTTGTTCTCCTGGTTCTCACGGGCGGGGTCACGCCAGTAGACCTTGTCCTCGATGAACTCCTGCGTAGCCAGCAGCGTGGGCTTCGGCAGTTTCTCGTAGTAGCGGGAAATCTCGATCTGCTCGCGGTTCTCGAACACTTCCTCCAGCGAGTCATTATATGAGGCGAACTCGGCGAGTTTCTTGCTCAGGTCTTCCTTGATCTGGACGCTGATCTGGTTGGCGCGCTTGGCGATGATGGCCACGCTCTCGTAGATGTTACCTGTATCGCGGCAGAGGTCCATGATGTTGCGCGATACGGTGTTGATGGGTGCTTTTGATTTCTTGTAATCCATGATGATATTTATGATTTACTGATTTACGATTTTATTCCTCGTTGGTGACTTCCTTGGTGACTTTCTTGCACTTGACGATATACTTCTCCGCCAAGGCGACGTTCTTCGAGTCGGGGAACTCGTTGATGAAGCCGTAGCACTCATCCTCGGCATCCCTGTAGCGGTCGACGCGCTTCTCGTCGGAACTGTTCTCTGCCAACTGGAACTTGCTCTTCATGATGAGCAGCATGAAGTCCTCGCGCAGACTGCAATAGGGGTAGTTCTTCAGCGTGTTCTGGGCGGTGATGATGCTGGCATTATAGTTGCTCTCCTCGTTGGAGTTGATATTGCCGAAGTAGCCGCCGAGGTTATAATAGAGTTGGGCCGAGAGGAACTCCTTCTGGATGAGTTTGTCGGTCAGTTCATACAACCGCTCCTGGGCCTGCGACCTGAGGCGGGAGTCGGGAAAGAGGTCCATGAACTGCTGATAGGCCGTGATGGCGCCATTGGTAGGCGACTGGTCGAGACGCGGCTCGGGCGAACTCTGGTAGAGCGACTGGCCTATATAGAAATAGGCGGGCTCGACATAATGGCCACGAGGATAACTCGACGTGTACTTCCTGAACGTCTCCGAGGCAGCCTCGTAGTCCAGGTTGCAGTACTGCGCCATAGCCAGCAGATACAGACTCTCCTGAGCCTCGTCGCTACCCTTCTTCATCGTCACCAACTCCTGCAGCAGACTGGCTGCATGCTGGTACTTGCCACGGGCGAAGGCCTCCTTGGCATATTCGTACTTCGCCTCGTTGTCGCCATACTTATAGACAGCGTTGAACTCCGATGCGCAACTGCACATCAGAAGGGTGGCGAGTGATGCTATGATGACTGTTTTCTTCATTTCGGGGTGCAAAGTTACACATTTTCTATAATTCCACCAAATAAATTAAGGATTATTTGGTAGTTCTTCGATTTATTCGTACCTTTGCAGTCTATGAGCAAATATATCTTAACATCAGACTACCAGCCTACGGGCGACCAGCCAGAGGCCATCCGTCAACTGACGGAAGGACTCGAGCGTGGCGACAAGGCCCAGGTGCTGCTCGGCGTGACGGGTTCGGGCAAGACCTTCACGATGGCCAACGTGATAGCCAACTGGAACCGCCCTACCCTCATCCTGAGCCACAACAAGACGCTGGCGCACCAACTCTACGTCGAGATGAAGGAGTTCTTCCCGCAGAACGCCGTCGAGTATTATGTCAGTTATTATGACTACTACCAGCCCGAGGCTTATCTGCCGACGACGGACACATATATCGAGAAGGATCTGGCCATCAATGACGAGATAGACCGTCTGAGACTCTCTGCCGTATCGAACTTATTATCAGGTCGTAACGATGTAATTGTTGTATCATCAGTTTCATGTATTTACGGTATGGGAAGCCCGGTGGCCTTGCAGGAGAATGTCATCGAACTGCAAGTGGGACAGAAACTGAGTCGCAATGCTTTGTTAAGGAAATTAGTGCAGTCGCTCTACGTGCGTAACGACCTCGACCTGCAGCGCGGCAACTTCCGCGTGAAAGGAGATACCGTCGACATTGCGATGGCCTATTCAGAGGTGGTGCTGCGTGTCACATTCTGGGACGATGAGGTCGACGCCATCGAGGAACTGGACGGCGTGACCTACGACCGCATCGCCAGATTCCAGGACTACCGCCTCTACCCCGCCAACCTCTTCATGACCTCTGAGGAGCAGACGAACATCGCCATCCACGACATCCAGGACGACCTGATGAAGCAGATTGCCTTCTTCGAGGAGATGGGCGACGGCATCAAGGCGCAGAGGATCAAGGAGCGCGTGGAGTACGACATGGAGATGATCAAGGAACTGGGCCACTGTTCGGGCATCGAGAACTACAGTCGCTACTTCGACGGCCGGAAGGCGGGCGAACGGCCTTACTGCCTGCTCGACTTCTTCCCCGACGACTATCTGCTCTTCATCGACGAGAGTCACGTCTCCGTGCCACAGATCAACGGCATGTACGGCGGTGACCGCAGCCGCAAGCAGAACCTCGTGGAGTACGGTTTCCGTCTGCCAGCAGCCTTCGACAACCGCCCCCTGCGCTTCGAGGAGTTCCAGCAGGAGGTCAATCAGGTCATCTACGTCAGCGCCACGCCGGCAGACTTCGAACTGCAGGAGGCAGAGGGCATCGTGGTGGAGCAGGTCATCCGACCCACAGGCCTCCTGGACCCCGAGATAGAAGTGCGCCCCAGCGAGAACCAGATCGACGACCTGCTGAACGAGATTCAGATCCGTAAGGAACGCGGCGAGCGCGTGCTGGTGACCACGCTGACCAAACGGATGGCCGAAGAGATGGCCGACTACCTCGTGAGACACGGTGTGCAGACGAACTATATCCACAGCGAGGTGAAGACCCTCGAGCGCGTGCAGATCCTCAACGACCTCCGACTGGGGAAGTATGATGTGCTCGTGGGTGTAAACCTGCTGCGTGAAGGCCTCGACCTGCCCGAGGTGTCGCTCGTGGCTATCCTCGACGCCGACAAGGAAGGCTTCCTGCGCAGCCATCGCAGCCTGACGCAGACCGCAGGCCGCGCCGCCCGTAACGTGAACGGCAAGGTGATCATGTATGCCGACACCATCACCGCCTCCATGCAACTCACCATCGACGAGACGCTGCGGCGAAGAGAGAAACAGATCCGCTACAACGAGGAACACGGCATCACGCCTAAGCAGATCGTGAAGAACATCAGCCAGGCCGCCCTCCAGCAGGACAACCGCGCCGACACGAAGGAACTGCGCCGGGAGTTCGGCATCACTGCCGCAGACTCGACGATGGCCGCCGATCCTATCGTGGCCCGCATGACCAGACCCCAGATGGAGAAGTATATCGCCGAGATCCAGCAGCAGATGAAGGAGGCCGCCAAACGCCTCGACTTCCTCCAGGCGGCACAGTATCGCGATGAAATCGTCCGACTGCAGAAAGAATTGGAACTGAAGTAAAGGTGAAAAGGTGAAAAGGTGAAAAGGTGAAAGAGTGAAAGGGTGAAAGAGTGAAAAGGTGAAGATGCGAAAAGGTGAAAAAGTGAAAAAGAAGGATGCGAAACGTTAAAAGTATTTGATACAACTATGATTTCACCTTTTCACCCTTTCACCTTTTCACTTTTATTCGTACCTTTGCACCCATATTCACATAAATACTGAAAAGATGAAACAGATTTTGATAGCCCTGCTGATGGTGATGCCCTTGATGGCATCGGCCCAGGACAACACATGGGAACGTGTCGAAGTGGTAGAGCAACCCAAGGAGAACCCCGACGCCAAGTATCTGGAACCCAATGCCGTACCAGAGGTAGATGGCAAGGTGGTGTTCCAGACCACCCTACGCGCTGAGGGCAAGACTGCCGATGAGATCTATGACATCCTGCTCAAGCAACTGACGAAGATGACCACCGAGCCCAATCAGATCGGCGGCAGCGTGGTCGTGGTCAATGACCGTACGAAGCACGAACTGGGTGCCGTCTTCCACGAGTGGCTGGTCTTCAAGGACAACACGTTCAACCTCGACCGCACGCAGATGAACTACCATATCCTGGTTTCCACTCGCGACGGCGAAGCCGATGTCACCATCAAGAACATCACCTACGACTACGACCTGGATCGCAAGCCGCAGCATTACACCGCCGAGAAATGGATCAACGACAAGAATGCCGTGAACAAGAAGCACACCAAACTCTACCCGATATCGGCTAAGTTCCGCCGCAAGACCATCGACCGTAAAGACTTCATATTCAACAAGTTTAACGATCTCATTAACGAGAAATGATAAGCAAGGATCAGATACGCAACTGGCTGAACATCATCTTCATGCTCCTGGCAGTCGTCGGGGTGATCTACTATCTGAGCAAAGACCGGACGGTGGGCACCTATATCATCCTGATTGCGATGTGCTTCAAGATTGCCGAATCATCTTTGAGAATGCTGAAGTGAGAGGTGAGAGGTAAGAGGTGAGAGGTAAGAGGTAAGAAATAAGAGGTGAGAAATAAGAGGTGAGAAATAAGAGGTGAGAAGTAAGAGGTAAGAGGTGAGAGGTGAGAGATATGACTGAAGCAGAGAAGAAGATGCGATTCAATCAATGGCTGAGGGTGATAGTGTTACTGTTCGCCCTTTCACCTTTTCACTCTTTCACCTTTACTTTCGCTCAGGACACTTACAACCAGATAGACGAATACGGCAACGTGACGCAGCGTACTGACAACAAGAACTTCAACAAGCACAACAACGACACGACGCGCAACAAGGAGGTGCCCAAAGGCCTCCACGCCTGGACCATCGACCGCACCTTTGGCGACAGGACCCCCGCTGTGCCCGATACCCTACCACACCTCTTCATGAACACCACGTTCAATAGCGGCATGTACGGCGAATACAGTCATACTGGCAGCAACTACACAGCCCGCCAGAGCCGTATCTTCTTCAACCGGCCCGCTACCGAGGTCTACTTCTTCTCCCAGCCTTACAGTTTCGTTGAGAAGCGACCGGAGAAATTCCTCTTCGTCAACACCCTCTCGCCCTATACCACCATCCTCTACGACAACTGTGGTGACAAGACCAGCGGCGAGGATCATATCGACGCGCTGTTCGCCATCAACGTCAACAAACGGCTCAACTTCGGCTTCGACCTCGAATATGCCTACGACCGGGGCTATTTCCAGAATCAGAACCAGTCGCATTTCAACGCGACGCTCTTCAGTTCGTATATTGGCGACAAATACAACATGCACGCCTTCTTCACCACCAGCCATCAGAAGGTTGAGGAGAATGGCGGACTGGAGAGCGACGAATACATCACACACCCGGAACTCTCCACCGAGTCGTACAGCGAGAACGAGATACCCACGGTGCTCTCAGATACCTGGAACCGTAACGACCACCAGCACCTGTTCTTCACCCACCGTTATAACCTCGGATTCTACCGCAAGGTGAAGATGACCGACGAGGAGATCAAGGCCCGACAGTTTGCCGAGGCCTCGAAGAAAGAAAAGGAAGAGCGCGAGGCCAAGCAAGCCCTTGAAAACGGCGAGGAGCCTCCCCAGAAGCAGATGCCCGAGGGGCGCCCCAGCGGCCGACCTGACCACGCCCGCGTCATGGGTGCTGAGCCGAAGGCCCTGCTCGACTCCCTGGCGGCACAGGCCGTCGATACCACCCGCATCAAGATCGAAGACCAGGCCACGCTCGACAGTCTGATGCGCGCCCAGGCCATCCAGGACTCCATCGATGCCACCATGAAAGACGAGTTCGTCCCCGTCACCAGTTTCTTCCACACCCTCGAATGGAACAACTACCGCCATATCTACCAGGCATACACCTCGCCCGAGAAATACTATCTGAACCGCTATCTCGACAAGGCAAACGAACTGAATGACTCCATCAACGACGTGACGAACCACCGCATGCTGAAGAATGTCTTCGGCATCGGACTGCTGGAAGGATTCAACAAATACGTGAAGGCAGGCCTCAAAGTGTTTATCTCCCACGAGAACCGCTATTTTGAGATGGTCGACACCGTAGGAAGCCTCGCCACCCGCAGCAGTTGGAAGGAGAACGACATCACCATCGGCGGACTGCTCAGCAAGACCCAGGGGCGCACCCTGCACTTCAACGCTGGGGCAGAGGCCTGGATCGCTGGCGATAACATCGGGCAGTTGCATCTCGATTTCAGCACCGACGTCAACTTCCCCCTCTTCGGCGATACGGTACGCCTGGCGGCGAAGGCCTATTTCCATCGTGACAACCCGGGCTTCTTCCAGACCAAATATCACGGCAAGCATGTATGGTGGGACAACAACGACCTCTCAGCCGAGACCCGGACCCGATTAGAAGGCCGATTCTCCTATGAGAAGACCAACACCATGCTGCGTGTAGGCATCGAGGAGATACAGAACTACACCTACTTCGGCATGAGTTACGACAATACCGACAACAGGCATACGGACCTCACTACCGGCGTCTTCCAGGAGTCGGGCAATATCAATGTCATGATGGCACAACTCCACCAGAACTTCCGGCTCGGTCCGTTAAACTGGGAGAACGTCATCACCTATCAGAACAGCAGCAACAAGGAGGTATTGCCTCTGCCCACGTGGAATATCTTCACCAACCTCTATCTGAAATTCAAGATTGCCAAAGTGCTCGGCGTGGAACTGGGTGCCGACGCCACCTGGTTCAGCAAGTACTACGCTCCCGACTTCAGCCCGCTCATCAGCCAGTTTGCCATACAGAAGAATGCCGCAAGCCGCGTCGAACTCGGCGGATATCCCTTTGTCGATGTCTATGCGAACATGGTGCTGAAGAAGGTGCGCTTCTTCCTGATGATGAGTCACGTCAATGCGAACTCCGGGAGCCGCATGCAATTCCTGACCCCCCACTACCCCACCAACAGTTCAGTGATACACTTCGGCGTGTCGTGGGTGTTCTTCAACTAAGGAGAAGTCAAGGCATCAGGCCAAGAGCAATCCGACGGCGACACAGAGGCCGTAGATGAAGATGTTGCGGGCCGTCTCGCCCAGACAGAGGTTCAGCGCCTTACCCTGATAGGTCTTCTTGATACGGAGATACGTGAAGACATGCAGCACGAAGTACAATAGCGGGAAGACCGTTGCCAGCAGATGGCCATTCAACCAGAATGTGCCCCCCAGGATCATGGCTCCCACGCCAACGCCCAGATACAGTTGCAGCCCGGCCTCCGGACCCAGTCTTACGACGAGGGTCTTCTTCCCGGCCAGACGGTCATTATCCCTGTCGCGGAAGTTGTTCACGATCAGCAGCGCATCAATCACCAGTCCGCAGGCTACCGACGCCAGGAACACCTCCCACGTCATATCGTGTATCTGCACGTAGTAGGTGCATCCCACCGGTATGAGCCCGAAGAACACGAGCACCAGCACGTCGCCCAGTCCCTCATACGAGAAGAACGTCGTATAGAGGAAGGCGAACACCACGCAGAGGGCCCCGATCAGGATCATCTCCAGTCCGCCATACCACGCCAAGGGCAGCCCGATGACACAAGCGGCGCAGGTCGTGGCGGCAATGGCCTGCTTCATCGCATTGAGCGTCACCCACCCCTGGGCACACGCCCGCCGAGGTCCCAGACGCGTCTCCGCATCGTCGGAACCATTCACGAAGTCGAAGAAGTCGTTGATCAGGTTCGCATCGATCTGCATCGCGAAGGCAAAGAGCAGACAGAGCAGGGCTGCCGTCCAACTAAACACATCACCGTCATACTGCCTGGCATCCACATAGGCCAAAGCCGCGCCTATCATCACAGGCACAGCAGCCCCCGACAACGTCTTGGGTCTGGCGGCCAGCAGCCATGCTTTGAGAGAATTCGTCTTGATTCTTGATTCTTCCGTCATATTTTCTCCATTTTATTTGCAAAAGTACGCAGAATTTCGTATATTTGCAAGCATAAAACCAACTTTTTATGATACAAAACGTTCCAAGCCTTGATTTGGTAGAGTTCATTGAGACCAAGATCCTGCCCCAGTATGCCGCTTTCGACGCCGCCCATAACATGGAGCATGTCACCCGCGTCATCCGCCACTCCCTCGAACTGGTGAAGGTGACGGGCGCCGACGTGAACATGGTCTACGCCATCGCTGCCTATCACGATCTGGGCATGTCGGGCCCCCGCGCTGTCCATCAAATCACCGGCGGGAAGATCCTCGCTGCCGACGCCAGGCTGAAGAAATGGTTCTCGCCCGAGCAACTGAAAGTGATGCGTGAGGCCGTCGAAGACCACCGCGCCTCCGCCTCCCACTCTCCGCGGAGCATCTACGGGAAGATTGTGGCCGAGGCCGACCGCGACATCGAGAAGGACGTCGTCATCCGCCGCACCATCCAGTACGGTCTGGCCAACTACCCGCAACTCGACCATGAAGGCCACTGGAAGCGCTTCAAGGAACACATGGACAACAAATACTCGAAAGACGGATATATCAAACTCTGGATTCCCAACTCGCCGAATGCCCTTCGCCTCAACGAACTCCGAAACCTCATCGCCAACCCAGCCGAACTGCGCAAAGCCTTCGAAAGGATGTTTTCAGAGGTAAGTGGAGAGAGGTAAGCCTCTTACCTCAGATACATATAATATATGTACGCGAGGACAGCGATCAGCACCAGCGTCACCACCGTTCTCACCATACACGACACCACGCGCTTGATGATCAAAAAAGCAATGATAATTGCTGCGAGCATCGCAGCATAATAGCCAATATTCTCCATTTATCTGAACAGTTTTCTGAATGCCATAGGAACGGGTGTCTCAAACTCCATGGGCTCGCCCGTCACCGGATGATGGAAGCAGAGCAGCCAAGCGTGCAGGCAGAGCCGTCCCAGAGGGTCGTCGCCATTACCGTATTTGGAGTCTCCACACACAGGATGCCCCATATCAGCCGAGTGCACGCGGATCTGGTTCTTCCGTCCCGTCTCCAACTTGAACTCCACCAGCGAGTGCTCCGTGGTGCGGTCCATCACATAGAAGTGGGTCACCGCATATTTGCCGCCATTATCCACGGGCGACGAATAGGTCACGTAGGCCTTGTTATCCTTCAGCCAGTTGGCAATCGTCCCCTCGTCATCCGCCACCTCACCAGAGCAGACGGCCACATAGCGGCGGTCGTACACGATCTGATGCCAGTTATGCTCCAGTATCTGTTCCGTCTCGATGTCCTTGGCGTAGACCATCAGCCCGCTGGTGTCGCGGTCCAGCCGATGCACAACGTGGGCGGTACACTTCTGCCTCGACTTCTTGAAATAGTCATCGAGCACCGACTTCACATTCAGGCTTGAGTGCCCTGCTGCCATCGAGAGTATGCCGATCTCCTTCTCGATCACGATCAGCCACTTGTCCTCGTACACGATCTTCACGTAGCGGCTCTTGAATCCCTTCTGGTTCCGCTTCGTATTGCTCACCGACACCTTCATGCCCCGCTCCAGGGGGAAGTCAAACTGGCTCACGGTCTTGCCGTTCACCTTGATGCCCCGCCCTTGCAGCGTCGCCTTGACTTTTGAGCGGGTCTGACCCACGTTTTTCAGCAACCACTCCAATAAAGGCAGCGGTTCCTCAACAGTATAGTGCGTGTAATCGCCCTCGCGGTTATGGTCTGAACTGTATCTCATTTCCTCTGCAAAATAATATCTGACAATTTCACATGATCCCTAACATTGACTTCACCATCATCGTTCAAATCACCAAAAAGGATGGGATCAGGGAACATGAAAGTCTTGGTAGCGGTCTCTGACCTGTAACAACCTTTCTTGACAGCAAAGACAGATACCGTATATGATTTAGGATTAGTGATCTGTGCACCAGAATGAGCCCCCGAACCATCTATTTCAATAAAGGATTTAAACTCGACGCCCTCCGTATCGCTACTAAACGATAACTTACCGCCGGCACAATTGATGACAGGCTTGGCACACTTGACGACTTCTCCGTCGTGGATTGAACTAATACCTGAGAAATTACTCCACGGAACAGTATTAAAATAGGTATTGTAAGCAACACCATACACGTGGAGAGTCAGGTTTGTGTATCGGGAGTCAAATGAAGTGTCCTCCGTCGATGGTATACTCTCTGCCAGACAATACACATCAGTCAGACTACTGCAGTCGTAGAAGGCCGACTCACCAATAGAGGCCACACTGCTTCCGATAATGACGTAAGAAAGCGAGGTACATCCATGGAAGGCAGAAGTACCGATAGAGAGAACGCCATTTCCTATTGTTACGTTAGTCAGAGAGGTACATAAATAGAAAGCGAACTGGCTGATAGCCTCCATTCCGTCACCGATGGTCACAGATACGACGGAACTATAGGCAAACGCCCTGTTTCCCATGCTGGTTACTCCATTGCCAATGCTTACGGAAACAAGTGATGAACAACCGCTGAAAGCCTCTGCGGCAATAGCCTTCACATCATAGGTTACATTATCATACTCTACTTGCTCCGGAATCACCACATCGCCAGCATACCTTAACGGGTGCTTGACAACCGTAGCGCAGTTTTGCTCTACATCCAATGCATAATAGACACCGTCGATTCCAACCGTTACTGCAGCACTTGCCGTCATGAACAACAAGGTAAATAGGAATAATAAACAAATTCTTTTCATATGACTCAATATTAAACAGACTAACATAGTGCAAAGATAAACATTATTTTTGGAACCGACAAACTTTTACGCCAATAAATTTGCCAAAAACAAAAAGTAGGCCAGGAATTACGTCCCGACCTACCTTAATGGTTGCCTCACTAGATATTAGTAGAATTTGAAGTAGCGGCGGGCGTTGTTGTAGGAGATATCCTCGACCATGCGCGAGAGCGTCTCCATGTCTGCCGGCAGCAGTCCCTTCTCGACATCGTTGCCGAGCAGGTTGCAGAGGATGCGGCGGAAGTACTCGTGGCGCGGATACGAGAGGAACGAACGGCTGTCTGTCAGCATACCCACAAAGCGAGACAGCAGACCGAGCACAGAGAGGGCGTTCATCTGGCGGATCATGCCGTCCATCTGGTCGTTGAACCACCAGCCGGAGCCGAACTGAATCTTACCTGGCTCGCCACCCTGGAAGTTGCCGAGCATCGTGGCGATCACCTCGTTGGCACAGGGATTTAATGTGTATAATATGGTACGCGTCAGTTTGCCCTTCATATTGAGTTTGTTCAGGAATTTCGACATCGCCTTGGCGGTGTTGAATTCGCCGATGGAGTCGAAGCCCGTGTCGGGACCGAGTTTGTTGTACATCGCCGTGTTGTTGTCGCGGATGGCACCATAGTGGAACTGCTGGGTCCAGTCGGCGTCGGCATCCATCTCAGCCATCACGGTGAGGAAGCAGTTCTTGAACTGACGCACCTCTTCGTTCGACAGTTGCTGACCGCGCATCGCCTTCTCGAAGATGGTCTCGATCTGCGAGTCGGTATATTCTTCATCGTAGAACTCTTCGATACCATGATCAGAGAGTTTGCAGCCATTGGCGGCAAAGAAATCATGACGATTCTGAAGCGCATCGACCATATCAGAGAACTTGGTGATGCTGACACCACTCACTTTTGAGAGTTGCTCGACATAGGCAGCGAACTCAGGCTTCTCGATGTTCATGGCCTTGTCGGGGCGCCATGCAGGGATCATGATGGGATCATCCTGAGCCTTATGCTTGGCATACTCGATGTGGTTGTGCAAGTCGTCCACAGGGTCATCGGTGGTGCAGACACACTCCACGTTGTAGTGTTTCATCAGGCCACGGGCGGAGAACTCAGGCTGCTTCAGTTTCTCGTTACACTCGTCGAAGATCTCACGGGCTGTCTTCGGAGAGAGTTGCTTGGTGATGCCGAAGGCGGTCTTCAACTCCAGATGTGTCCAGTGGTAGAGCGGGTTGCGGAAGGTATAGGGGACCGTCTCAGCCCACTTCTCGAACTTCTCCCAGTCGCTGGTATCCTTGCCTGTGCAATACTTCTCGTCGATACCATTCGTACGCATAGCGCGCCACTTATAGTGGTCGCCACCCAGCCACAATTCGGTAATGGACTTGAAACGGTGATCGTTGGCCACCATCTCAGGAATCAGGTGACAATGATAGTCGATGATGGGCATCTTAGCCGCATGGTTGTGATACAAGTCCTGGGCCACCTGGGTCTCCAGCACAAAGTTATCGTCATTAAACTGCTTCATAATTTTTGTTTGTTATTACGTTTTTAAGTTCAAATTTTCCGCAAAGTTAGTGATTATTTTGTGAAAAAGCACTATCTTTGCAGAAAATATAAACGTAAACGTTTGCTTTCACCTATGCGCAGCAGAGTATTATTGATATACACAGGCGGTACCATCGGCATGAACCGCAATCCGCAGACGGGAGCGCTGGAGCCCTTTGACTTCGAGCACCTGCTTCTGCATGTGCCGGAACTGAAGCAGTTTGATACTGAGATTGACACTTTCCAGTTCGCCCCACCCATCGACTCCAGCGACATGACGCCAGCCCGATGGACAGACATCTCCCACTGCATAGCCGACCACTATGGCGACTACGACGGTTTTGTCGTGCTTCACGGCACCGACACGATGGCCTATACCGCCTCTGCCCTCTCCTACATGCTCGAGAACCTGACGAAGCCGGTCATCTTCACAGGCTCTCAACTGCCGATAGGCCAACTGCGCACAGACGGTAAGGAGAATCTGATCACAGCGGTGGAGATTGCTGCTGCCAAAGACAGCGAGGGCCATGCGCTGGTGCCAGAGGTAGGCATCTGCTTCGGCGGCCATCTGCTTCGCGGCAATCGTACGACCAAACAGAGTGCTGAGGAGTTTAACGCCTTTGAGTCGTTCAACTTCCCCCACCTCGTGGATGCCGGCGTGAATATCACCTACCATCGTGAGCGTATCCTGAAGCCAGACTTCTCAAAACCCATGACGCCCCACTTCCGACTTGACAACAACGTCATCATCTTCTCCCTCTTTCCAGGCATTCGCGAAGACCTCATCCGCCATATCATCCACACACCGAATCTGAAAGCCATCGTCATGCGCACCTTCGGCTCTGGTAATGCCCCGCAGAGTCCTTGGCTGCTCAACGCCCTCCGCGAGGGTACGAAAAACGGCAAGGTGATCGTCAATATCAGCCAATGCCTGCAGGGAGCGGTCGAGATGTCGCGCTACGACTGCGGCTATCATCTGCAGGAGGCTGGTGTCATCAGTGGGCGCGACATGACCGTAGAGAGTGCCGTCACCAAACTGATGTTCCTGCAGAGTCACTATAAAAACGACCCGCAGGCCGTGCGCCAACTGATGGAGCAGAGCCTGCGGGGGGAAATAACGATGTAAATGGATTAGAGGGCAATCAGCACACCGAGAGTGGGAATGAAGCGGCCCCAATCCTTGACGATTTGGTACTTGGCATCGAGGAAGATCTTCCATTTGTCGTTGACGGGCAACTCTGCACCGGCACCGACGTTGAAACCAACCTTAGCGTCGGTCATGAAACCAAAGGCATTCTCGCTATGGCCAACGAAAGCGAGACCGGCAAGAGGATAGACGTTAATGGCATCGCTTGCTGGAATGACATACTCCAAGTTGACGTTGATGTCGGACATCGAAATACCATCGTGCTTGAAGAAGTGGTCTACCTGTGCATCGGCACGGAAGTTGGTGAGGATCTCGTACTGACCCTTTATACCGATACCGAAATTCTTGTAGTCTGAGTGGATACCGTAACTGAGGCCTGCGCCTACAAACATATCACCCTTCTCTGCAAACATGGCTGTTGAGAACAGCATCATGCAAGCAATCATCATCATCTTTTTCATAACTTTTCTCTTTCTTTTAAATGTTACAATCAATTGAATTTAGTTTTAATCGGATGCAAAGTTATAAAATAATTTGTAAAAGCACTATCTTTTGACGATTTTTTTTCTTTTTGATCCCAATTATTTATGATAGAAGAAGAATCTGAAGGATACGCTCTGCCGTACGGCCATCCCAACGTTCAGGCAGCGAACAGTGCTTCCACTGACCACTGACAAGTCGGGCTACAGCCTCTTTCAGTTTGTCAGGATCTTCGCCCACGAGGACATTGGACCCCACGGAAACCGTCTCCTGATGCTCGGTGTAATTGTTAAGAGTGATGCAGGGCACGCCATTGAAAGTGGCTTCCTCGGCGACGTTGCCCGAGTCGGTGATGACACCCTTGGCGTTGGCGGTGAGCCAGCCAAACTCGAGGTAACTCAGGGAATTGAGAATGGAGAATTGAGAATGGGGAATGATGATTTCATCGGAGGTGGTGATGAGGCGGGATACGACCTCGGCGGCTTCTGGGCGCAAGGGGGCGATGACGGGCGTAGAGCCAGCGGCGGAAATGAGGGCGGTGAGCATCTTTTTCAGATGGGCTTCGTCGGCCAGTAGCGCACGGCGGTTAAGTGTGAACACCAGATAGTTTTTCTCCTGCAGGTCTGGAAGCGAGGCAGGACGACGAAGACGATCGCGATTGAAGCGCAGCGTATCCATCAGGATATTACCGACCATATAGGTCTGCGACTGTTCGGACTGTTCACGAGTGGCGACTCCTGTGCTACGTACACCAGCCGTGAAGAGGTAATCGGAGAGGGCATCGATGACGAGCCGGTTGATCTCCTTGGGCATCGTGATATCAAAGGAGCGTGTGCCAGCCACAAGATGAGCCAGACGGATGCCCCGCTTCTTTGTCACAATGGCAGCGGCCATCGTAGAGGCGAGATCATCGACGACGATCACCACATCGACAGGATGCTCATCGAGGAAACGGTCGAACTGCGCCATCACCTGACTGGTAATCTCATTCAGACTCGTACTGACGACACCTAAGTAATACTTCGGACGCTCGATCTGAAGATCGTCAAAGAGCGAAGGCTCAAGCGTAGGATCATCAGCGCTGCCGGCATAGACCAGCAGACAACTTGCCTCAGGACGCTGGCCGATGGCACGGACCAGGGGAGACACCTTGATGAAGTTTGGCCTTGCTCCGGCCAGAATACAAATAGTCTTTGTCATAATTCCTTAATTTTTGTGCAAAGATATGTATTTTTTTCCGAATTATTTGGATTATTACAGAAAAAAATGTACTTTTGCATGCAAATACTAAACAGTCAGGAAGATGAGAAGTAATAACTACTTTAAACTACTACTGAGCATGCTGATGGCATTCATGTGCCAGACTGTGACAGCCCAGCAACTACAAGCCTCCCGTTCGCACCTGTCTACCGAAGACGGCCTGTGCAGCAATGCTGTATCGATGATCAGCCAAGACGACCTCGGCTTTATCTGGCTCGCCACCTGGAACGGCCTGTCGCGCTTCGACGGCTATGAATTCTATAACTACAAGACAGGCAACTCCAGTTATATCAAGAACCTGCATAACCGTATCCTCGACATTGTCATCGACCAGTCGCAGAATGTCTGGATGCACATGTACGACGACCGCGTGTTTGTATTGAATCGCCATACCGACCAGATCATCAATCCCTTCGAAGGCTATAGCGGATACGAGGAATTCCGTACCAACTCGCCGCTGCTTGTCACCAGTTCGGGCGAGGTGCTGGTCAGTATCGCAGACAATAACCTCTACATGATGACCCTTGACCGTCGGGGGTTGAAAAGCGAGAAGATGTCTGCAAGAGAACTCAGCATCACAAGCATGGCCGAAGGCTACCAGAGCGATATCTGGCTGGGCACGAATCATGGCATCCATCGCCTGGATCGTCATAACCTGACACTCGAGAAGAAGGCGATCCTGCCCGACCAGCATATCTCGTGTCTGCACTCCAACGGCTACAACATCTATGCCGCCACCAAAGAAGGCAGCATCTATGCCTTCGCTTATGGACAAGCGCCCCAATTGCTGAGGAAGCCCAACGGCATGGGTATCTTCAGCATCTATGTAGACAGTCATGGACTCATCTGGTTCTGCGACGACCGGATGGGTGTGTATCGCCTGAATCCGGAGACGGGCAACGAGAAGTTCTTCCAGCAGACCGTACTGGTGCCGGAACAAGACGGTCGAGGCGGAGAATTCAACGAACACAATGGCGTCGTATGGATCAGGATGAATCACGGCGGCTATGGCTACTATAACCGCGAGAATGACGTGGTGGAGTACTTCCACAACGACCCCAGCAACCCCTGGAACCTCTCCAACACGGTCAATGCGGCCTTAGTGATCCAGGAGGGTGTCGTATGGGAATCCACCAGCCGCAGAGGACTGGAGAAACTCGACATCCTAAAAGACAACATCGTACGTGTCAGGCCCGTCGCCGATGCCATCACGACGCTGGAGAATGAGATCCGTGCCCTCTACTACGATAAAGAGCGGAAAGTGCTGCTGCTGGGCAACAAGAGCAGTTGCGTCTTCATGAACTATGACGACGGTCGGCAGGAGAGGGTGACGCAAGACTCACAGGGTAACAGTTTTGGCCGACTCTATGGCATCTCGAAGGACTCGAAGGGCAACTACTGGCTCTGTTCCAAGGACTACGGCGTCTTTAAGATGTCGCCCCAAAAGCATGGCGGCTGGCACATCGAGAAATTCTGCCATGAGGAGGGCAACCAGCAGAGCCTCAGCGACAATGACGCCTATTATGCCATAGAAGACAAGGCCGGCAACATCTGGATAGCCACCTATGGCGGAGGCGTCAACCTCCTGACGAAAGACGCCCAAGGCGCTACGGTATTCCTGCATCCAGGCAACGGCATGAAGGATTATCCCAAGAACAATACCTATCTGAAAGTCAGAACGATAGAACTCGACAAAGAAGGCAACATCTGGGCAGGAACCTCTGACGGCATACTCCTCATGTCGTACAATAATAAGGAAGTAAAGATTGAGAAGTTGAAGATGCCCCCGACAGGCGACAAGATGCTCATGAGCAACGACATCATCTGCCTGAAGCGCGACAGGAAAGGCCACATGTGGGTAGGCTCCAATGGCGGCGGCATCGCCTATACTCTTGGCAAGGACGGCGAGGGCAACTGGCTGTTCGAGAACTTCGGCTCCAAGGACGGCCTGCCCTCGGAGGAGATCCGCAGCATCACCTTCGACAAGCGCGGCAACGCCTGGTTTGCCACAGAGCACATCATCTCCACCCTCGACATGGAGCAAAAGGTCTTCACACTCTTCTCCAACCTCGATGGCATAGACGAGACCATGATGTCGGAAGGCGGTGCCATCACGCTGGAGAATGACGACATCATCTTCGGAACCCTCAACGGCTATTATATCGTTGACCGCAACAAACTCATGGCATCAAAGGGCTCGCTGCTGAAACTCCAGATTACCGACTTCTTCATCAACGGGGAACTGCAGAGCCCAAGGTTCAACGACAACTACGACTTCTACGTGCCTATGGCCAGAAGAGTCAAGTTACCCGCCGACTGCGCCAACTTCGCATTCCGATTTGCGGCCATGAACTATGCATTGCAACACCGAGTGCACTACCAGTATAAACTCGAAGGCTACGACCATGAGTGGCGCAATGCCGGCAAGGACCGCATGGCCTTCTACGACGATGTGCCTGCGGGCACCTATACCTTCAGGGTAAAAGCCTACCTGCTGGAGTCGCCAGACAAGTTCGATCTGCGAACAGTCGAGGTCATCGTGCCGACATTCTCGGCCATCTCCCATGTGACAGTATACTGGATTGGCGGCATCATCACCTTGGCTGTCCTCGTGTTCCTATGGTTCAGACACAGGAAGAAGAAGAAATGAATCGTTAAAAAATAACAAGATACAGCAACTTTCCGCCTTCCGCCTTCCGCATTCCGCTAAATTGTTGTATCTTTGCACCCAGTAAACGGGTCGTGCCGCATAGATCGGGATACTCTACATTAACAAATTCATTGGGACTGTTTCCCTTGCCAATGGCGGGCCACAGTTATCCTTCGGGAGAGCAGTAATGCCGGTGGATTACAACAGCAGGGAGCACCCTTATCGTGTGAAACAGGAGTTTTCACCAAATCATCGGCACGTACCCGGCTTTTTTATTTATTTAAGTAGAAGAATAGAGAAAGTGAATTTAGATATGTTTTCTGGAATCATCGAAGAGTTTGCCACCGTTGTGGCAATCAGGAAAGACCGCGAGAATATAGACTTCACGCTGACGTGCTCGTTCGTCGGCGAGTTGACGATTGACCAGAGCGTCGCCCACAACGGCGTCTGCCTCACCGTCGTCGCCATCAACCCTCCGACAGAAGAAAACGCTGGCGGCACCTACGTCGTCACCGCGATGAAGGAGACGCTCGACCGCACGAACCTCGGCCTGCTGAAGGTGGGCGACAAGGTGAACGTGGAGCGTTCGATGCCGATGAACGGACGGCTCGACGGTCATATCGTGCAAGGCCATGTGGACGAGACGGCGACATGTATCGCGAAGGAAGATGCCGACGGTTCGACCTATTTCACCTTCGAGTATCCGGAGAACCGTGAGATGGCGAAGAAGGGTTACTTCACCGTCGATAAAGGCTCCGTCACCGTCAATGGTGTATCCCTCACCGTCTGCAACCCAACGTCGAATACCTTCCAGGTGGCCATCATCCCCTATACCTTCGAGCATACCAACTTCTGCGACATCCAAGTCGGGACGGTCGTCAACCTCGAGTTCGACATCCTCGGAAAATACATTGCCCGCCTGCAGCAGTTGTAATCTGCAGACCAGAATTACAAAGAAACCTGTTTAGGAGGAAGGCGAACAGGTAAGAGATTTACGACTGGCGTTGCTAAACCAATAATTCCTTGGGGGCAGAGATGAGGGTGGAAGCACCATGCTGCAAGAGGAAATCACGGTCCCGGAATCCCCAAAGCACACTGATACAAGGCAGGTTGCTGTTCCGGGCAGTCGCTATATCTACGTCGCTGTCACCGACGTAGACGGCTCCCTCCTCCCCTACTCCTAACTGACGGAGTGCGGCGATGACGGTATCAGGTGCGGGTTTCTTGCGGATGCCTTCGGCTTCGTTCTCCCCGATGGCCACCTCGATGGTCTCGGGAAAGAAATGGCGGCAGAGTTCCTGGGTGGCAGCCATCATCTTGTTGCTGACGACGGCCAGATGACAACCTTTCGCTTTCAGGGCTGCAAGCATCTCTGGAACTCCCTCATACGGTCGCGTCGTATCGAGCGAATGCTCCATATAGTGCTGTCGGAAGGTGGCGAAGGCCTCATCGAACAAAGGATTGTCAGTCCCGTCAGGAACGGCCCGTTCCATCAGTATCCTCACCCCATTGCCCACAAAGCGTCGCACCTCGTCGATCGTGTGTTCGGGCATCCCATGCGTCCTCAGCGCATAGTTCGTGGATGCCGCCAAGTCCGTAAGGGTGTCCAGCAGCGTCCCGTCAAGGTCAAAGATGTACGTGTTATAGATAATCATCTCTTGCTTCGCTGAATCATCGTGCGTACCTTATTATTATATTTAGTGGCGGCGATAAGATCCTCCAACGGCAGATGCATGCGGTACTTCCAGTGGTTGTAGGGGTCGCTGGGCACGTTGATACGTTCATCGCGGGGATGCTTGGAGCGCAGTTCGGTGTCCATAGCCAGCCAGTCCTGCATAGAGAGAATGCAGAGCATCGACGGACAGTAGAGATGGCGTGCGATGATCTCCTCGGCCAGATGGGCAGGCAGGTGCTCTGGGGCACGACCTTGTTTCTGGAGCATGGAGACATAGTAGCGCTGTGTGCGCTCCGGACTCTCCTCCCACCAGAGCCGCAAGGGCGGCATGTCGTGAGTGGAGACGGTAGCGACGCTACGATAGGGGTTTCCATCGAGGTGCGTGAACTCGAAGCCGCTCTGTTTCGGCATCGACTGGATCTCGAGGGTGAGGATGCGAAGGGCATCGAGCACAGGCGCAACACAGTCGGGGAGCATTCCCAGGTCTTCGGCACAGCAGAGCATACGGGTATGGCCGAACACCTCTGAAAGGCGACACATGGCCGTAGCCCCCCAGAACAAATTATGACGCTGGTAGAAGTAGTTGTTGTACAACCGCATATAGGCATCCTTCTCCTCGGCAGTCAGAGCCTCATAGACAGGATCCAGCCAGGCGCCGATACGAGGATGGTACATCTCCGGCTGACGCTTATCTTCGAGGAAAAGCACATTGCTGACCAGCCGATAGAGGCCGTCGCGAATCCACAGGCTGTTCTCGTCACCCTTACCCTCGAAGGCTTCACATATCTTCTGCTGGGTGTCGTACTCCGCCTTCAGGTCGTAGAGACCGTAACTGCGGGGAATGAGGAAGTGCTCACGGACGTAAGGCACATGAAGGCCGAAGAGTCGCTGGAGCACGCGGTCGTTGATGAGAGGCCGCGTAAAGAGATCCTTGCGGAAAGGCAGTCCGAAGTATTCGATCTCACCCTGTGTCATCGGCAGTGCCGGCGAGAAATGGCCAAGCAGCCCGAAGATGGCGTCGGTAGGAATCTCCCAGATACGGAAGAAGCCCAGCACGTGGTCGATACGGATAGCATCGAAGTACTGCTCCATCCACTTCAAGCGTTTCTGGAACCAGGGGACGATCTCCTTGCTCTCCCAGTTATAGGTGGGGAATCCCCAGTTCTGTCCGTTCTGCGAGAAGTTGTCTGGTGGGGCACCTGTGGATGCGTCGAGGCAGAACAGATCGGGATGGGTGGCCGTCTCTACGCTGTCACGGTTGACGCCTATGGGCACATCCCCCTTCAGCACCACACCATGCTCTCTGGCATAGTCGGCAGCACCCTTCAGTTGCAGATGGAGATGGTATTGGGTGAAGTAGACGATGTTGACAGATAACGGTTTACCGTTTACAGATGGCTTGCTAGCAAACCAATCTGCGTAAGGGACAAGCCAATCTTGGTTTTCTTCATACCAGAGTTTGAACTCCCGAGAGTCCAAGGTCTGCTGACCACGCTCTTCATAAAGCACTCGGATATAGTCGAACTTCACACGCTGCACAGCCTCGTAGTCGGTATGGTTCATGGCATTCAACTCGTTCTGCTGGCGCAGGAAAACCGTCATATACTTCTTGTTACGCAACGGTCCGAGGGCATACAGGTCCAGATACTGAGGATGCAGGGCAAAGGCCGAGACGATGTTATAGGGATAGGAGTCACTCCATGAACGGGCAGCAGTGGTATCGTTGACGGGCAGGATCTGAATGACCTTCATCCCCGTAACCACAGCCCAGTCTACCAACAGACGGAGATCGCCGAAGTCCCCTACCCCACAGGAATGGCTGCTACGCAGTGAGAACACTGGTATGGCGACACCAGCAGCACGCCATATTTCCTCTTTCACCCTCAGGCTCTCACCATAGACCACCAAGACGGTCCCATCGGGAACGGCATTCTGCTCCGGCGGGAGCATGCCTTCGACCGTACGGTTGTCACCCTCTTCCCAGGCAACAAGCCCGTGAGTGGCATCGTCGACGATCACATATTTGTACTCCAAAGGCATCAGGATGGCATCGACATTCACCGAGAGCAACCACTCGCACAGCCCTATCGGCTCCATGCGAAGATAGCGTGCGGGATTCCAACTGCCTAAGGCTGGATGACTGCCCAGGATGGCAACAGACTGCCCCTGACGTATTTGTGGGGCTGAAACCCGGAAGATGATGGTCTTACGGTAAAGCGGCACTCGCTGCACACAGAGCGCATCACCGGAAGACAAACCAGACGTCACCTGACAAGCCTTACTGTAAAGATGATATTGCAGGGGAACCTCGCGCCAAAGGTCGGGCATGATATAGTTCTTCGTCGCGTCAAAGTAGTAAGTCCGAGGCACGCCTGTCCACTCACGTCGCTGTTCGTTGCCATCGGCATCAGCCACATAATAATAATAGGTGATACTTTCAACCGGATGCTGACGTGACTCGACTGCCGATGTTTCCAATTCCCAGTGCCATCCATCTTCTGTCATCATAGGCAGACGGCGCACCTTTTCCTTGGCGTCCTTACTCGTATAAGTGATGGCAACATAGAGGTTCTCGCCCCACTGTGTACCGTATTGAATGGCAAACTTAAGCTTCATAAATCACGATTTTAGTGCAAAGATACAAAATAATTGATAATTGACAATTGATAATTGATAATTATTTTGTAATTTTGCAGCAATTTTAATAATGAGGGAAATGAACATCATCAAGAAGAAGTACTATATCATACCCATCGTCATCTCCGTGCTGGCAATAGCAGGAGTGGTGGCCTACTATCTGACAGGCAGCCTGTCACGGTCGGAGAAGTGTGAGTATGTCTATATCGATGATAACGACAACCTCGACTCTGTGGCGATGAAACTCTCCCCGATAGCCAACGAGCATGCCCTGCTCAGTTTCAAGTTGATATCGAGGCATATAGGCTATAGCAAGCACATCAGGAGTGGCCGATATGCCATCCAGCCCGGCGAGGGTGTCATCAGTGTCTTACGGAAACTGAAGAACGGCCATCAGGAGCCCATTCGACTGACCATCCCTGAGAGCAAGACGACAGACCGTCTGGCTGGGGCACTCTCCAGGAAACTGATGATGGACAGTCTGTCACTCTCCATCCTGCTTAAGGACTCTGTCTTCTGTGCCAAGCAAGGATACGACACAGCCACCATCGTCTGTCTGTTTGTGCCCGACACCTACGAAGTGTACTGGAATACCAGTATTGAGAACCTCATGAGCCGTCTGAAGAAAGAGCATGACAAGTTCTGGAACAACAGTCGTCAGGAGAAGGCTTCTGCCATCGGTCTGACACCCAACGAGGTATGTACACTGGCCAGCATCATCGATGAAGAGACCTCAAACAATCCCGAGAAGCCGATGATTGCCCGGATGTACCTGAACCGTCTGGCCAAAGGCATGGCCCTGCAGGCAGACCCCACCATCAAGTTCGCACTCAAGGACTTTGCCCTCAAGCGCATCTACCACAATATGCTGAACACCGATAGTCCCTATAACACCTATCGGTATGCAGGCCTGCCCCCTGGTCCTATCAAGGTGGCATCTGTCGCTGGAATCGATGCGGTGCTGAATGCAGCAAAGCATAATTATTTATATATGTGTGCCAAGGAAGACTTCTCGGGCACCCATAATTTCGCCAGTACCTATTCTGAGCATCTGAGGAATGCGGCAAAATACAGCAAGGCCCTGAACGAGCGGGGAATCAAGTAAAAATCGAAGAACTGAAGAATTAAGATATATGGAAGAGAAAACGATCATCAACGAGAATGAAGAAAGGAAGTCTGTCAGTTTCATAGAACAGATGGTTAAGGACGATCTGGCCACAGGTAAGAATGACAGTAGGATACAGACCCGTTTCCCACCGGAGCCCAACGGCTACCTGCATATCGGTCATGCCAAGGCTATTGCCATCGACTTCGGACTGGCCAAGAAATATGGCGGTGAGTGTAACCTGCGCTTCGACGATACCAACCCTCAGAAAGAGGATACAGAATACATTGAGAGCATTGAGCACGATATCAAGTGGCTCGGCTTCGAGTGGGCCAACGTCTACTATGCCAGCGACTATTTCCAGGAACTCTGGGACTTTGCCGTATGGCTTATCAAGAAAGGCCGCGCCTATGTCGACGAGCAAAGTGCAGAGGTGATTGCCCAGCAGAAGGGTACCACCACCAGTCCTGGTACGAACAGTCCCTATCGCGACCGTCCTATGGAGGAGAACCTGAAACTGTTTGAGTTTATGAACAGCGGCAAGTGTGAACCGGGTACGCTGGTGCTCCGTGCGAAGATCGATATGGCTCATCCGAACATGCTGTTCCGCGATCCGCTGATCTATCGTGTGCTGAATATCCCCCACCTCCGTACAAGCAACAAATGGAATGCCTACCCCATGTATGACTTCACCCACGGACAGAGCGACTACTTGGAGGGTGTCACCCACTCTTGGTGTACCTTGGAGTTTGTAGAGCACCGTCCCCTCTACGATCTCTTCGTGGAATGGATGCGCGAGTGGGCTGCCGACTGTGGTCCTGAGGCTGAGAGCGGCAGCAGACTGCATAAGTTGTTCTCGACACTCTCCACTTATCAGGGTCCCCGTCAGACCGAGTTCAACAAACTTAACCTGAACTATATCCTGCTGTCGAAGCGCAACCTCAAGGCTTTGGTAGAAGATGGTATCGTCAGCGGCTGGGACGATCCCCGCATGCCGACAATATGCGGTTTCCGTCGCAGAGGCTATTCACCCGAGAGTATCGTGAAGTTTATTGATAAAATCGGCTATACGAAGATAGACGCCCTGAACGACATGGCACTCTTGGAGAGTGTGGTTCGTGACGATCTGAACAGTCGGGCCATCCGTGTGTCGGCTGTCCTCGATCCCGTGAAGGTGGTTATTACCAATTATCCCGAGGGGCAGAATGAGACTCTCACGGCCATCAACAATCCAGAGAACGAGGCCGATGGAACCCATGAGGTGGAGTTCGGGCGTGAGATTTGGATTGAGCGTGATGACTTCCAGGAGGTGGCAGAGAAGAAGTTCATGCGTCTGGCTCCAGGCAAGGAGGTCCGTCTGAAGAACGCCTATATCATCAAGTGCGACGAGGAACACTCCTGCGACAAAGATGCCGAAGGACGTGTCACCACCATCTATTGCACGTATGATCCAGACACTCGTAGCGGACAGCCCGGCGCGGACCGTAAGATCAAAGGCAAGACGCTGCACTGGGTCAGTTGTCATAACGCCAAGAAGGCTGAAGTACGTCTCTACGACCGTCTGTGGAAGGTGGAGAATCCTCGTGATGAACTGGCCCGTCTGCAGGACGAAGGTCTCACTTATGCCCAGGCCAGGGAACAGATGATGAATCCCGACAACCTGAAAGTCCTGACCGGTTGTTATATTGAGCCTTTTGCTGCCACTATGCCAGCACTCAGCCATCTGCAGTTCCAGCGCATCGGTTACTTCACCCCTGACCTGGACTCCACAGCCGAGCACCCTGTCTTCAACAAGACCGTCGGGCTTAAGGATACCTGGAAGAAGAACTAAACGATATTGATGCAATCAGACGATCTCGAATATTTCGACAGCGAAGAATTCCGTACAATCCTGAACCAATACGAGGAATCAGTCGAGTCGGAGCATCCCGTCTATATCGATGCTGACGACTTGGCTGATATTGCAGACTATTACCAATACAACGGCTTTCCTGAAAAGGCCAGGGCGGCCGTTAATTTAGCATTGGAATACAATCCTGAAGCAGTAGGTCCCCTGCTCTTCAAGGCCAGAGAGGCCATCATGGCCAATGACTTCGACACGGCGGAAGAATATGCGGAGAAGATTGAGGCTGTGGATACGGCAGAAGCCATCTATCTCAAAGGCGAGATCATGATCAGTCAAGGCAAGACGGAAGAGGCCGACCAGTATTTTATCGACCAGATGAAAGAGGTGATGCAAGACGAGTTGATGGACTATGTCTACGATGTTGCAAACATTTTCTCCGACTACAATCTCCACGACAAGGCATTCCAGTGGATGGCTCGTTCACAGGGAGACGACTCCGACAGTTTCAAGGAACTCATGGCGCACACGCTGTTCGGACTGGGGAAATACAAAGACAGTGAACGCATCTTCAATGAACTGATAGACCACGACCCCTACTCTATCCGCTATTGGAATGCCTTGGCCAGTGCACAGTTCATGAGGGAAGACTACAGTGCGGCCATCACCAGCAGCGAGTATGCCATTGCCATCGACCCGAAGGATCCCGAGAGTCTGTTGTCGAAAGCCAACTGCCTCTATAACCTGCAGAACTACGAGGAAGCCCTCGACTATTTCCAGCGATACTCCGAACAAGCAGACGAGGACGAGTTCGGTTACCTGTACCAAGGAACATGCCTCATCAATCTAGGACGGTATCAAGAGGCTGTCAGTATTCTTAAAAAGGCATTGGACACTGCCCCACCCGACTCGCAGTACCTTCCAGAGATCTATCAGGAGTTGGCCTTCGGCTATAGTGAACTGGGAAAGACAGAAAACGCTTTGCATTATCTGGACCAGACACAGTCATTGGATTGCGACCATGCCAACATGGAAATCATCAAAGGACACATTCTGTTGGCTAACAAGCAACCAGAAGAAGCATCAGAAGCATTCCGGGTTGCCCTCAAACTATCAGACAACTCACCAAGGACGATGCTGAGGATCATTGTCTCGCTCTACGACAATCAATACACCCAGACCTCCTACACCTTTCTCAAGCATCTGTTTGCAGAGATGGACGAGGATTGGAATGAAGGCTTTTCGTATATGGCGCTTTGTTGTCGGGATCTTGGCAAGGAAAAAGAATTCCTCCACTATCTAAGGCTCGCCTCGGAGAAAAACCCTAAAGAGGCCAAGACCGTCCTTAGTGGTCTCTTCCCCGCCGGACTGGATCCCAAAGAGTACTATCACTACATATTAAACAGATTGAACAAAACATAGAGACATGAATTTCATCACCAATATCCTGAACAGTCTGGGCTGGTATCCCACAGTGTTCATCCTCATGCTATTGGAGAGTACCGTCATACCCGTACCTTCCGAGTTTGTTGTCACCCCGGCGGCCTATCATGCGGCCAGCGGTTCGCTAAACGTATTTCTCATCATCCTCTTTGCTACGTTAGGTGCTGACGTTGGTGCCAGCATCAACTATTTTGTAGCCCTCTATGTAGGAAGACCGGTTATCTATAAGTTTGCCAACAGCAAGTGGGGAAAGATGTGCCTGCTGAATCAGGAGAAGGTTGAGAGAAGTGAGAAATATTTTGATGATCACGGCGTAGCAGCCACACTGACAGGGCGATTCGTGCCTGTGATCCGACACCTCATCTCCATCCCTGCGGGACTGGCAAGGATGAACTACTGGAAGTTCCTGCTCTTCACCACTATCGGTGCCGGAGGCTGGCATAGTGTGCTGGCTGCCTTGGGATGGTATCTGCATGCCATCGTACCTGAGGATCAACTGAACGACAAGATCAGCGAATATGCTGAATACATCAAGATTGCCATCATAGGACTGTTAGCACTCGCCATCCTCTATTTTGTGGTTAAGAAATGGGTGCTTAAGAAGAAATAGATAAAGAAACTTGCATAAAAATAACTTTTTTCCCGAAATTCTTCGTTAGTTTCGGGAAAAAGTTGTATCTTTGCCGATTATTATCAGCTTAGAAGATTATGGCAAGAACAAACAATCATCTGGTTATCATGGCAGGCGGCGTCGGGAGTCGCTTCTGGCCCATGAGCACTTCTGAGAAGCCGAAACAGTTCATCGACGTCCTCGGCGTCGGTAAGACCCTACTCCAACTGACGGTAGAGAGGTTTGGCGATCTGGTGCACCCAGAGAACATCTGGGTCGTTACCAATCAGAAATACGCTGCCATCGTCAAAGAACAGTTGCCCGGCATGCCGGAAAGCAATATCCTTTGCGAACCTTGTCGCAGGAACACGGCACCTTGTATTGCCTATGTCAGTTGGCGTATTAAGTCTGCTGATCCTAAGGCCAACATCGTGGTGACGCCCAGCGACCATATCGTCATGAATAATGCAGAGTTCCAGCGTGTTGTGAAGGAGTGTATGTTATTTACCAGCGAGACGGATGCCATCGTCACACTTGGAATGAAGCCCAATCGCCCAGAAACAGGCTACGGCTATATCCAGGCTGATCTGAGTACCAGTTCCCTCCGTAACAAAGAGATCTTCCGAGTTGACTCTTTCCGTGAGAAACCCGATCTAAAGACGGCCCAGGAATACATCAAGAAGAACTATTTCTTCTGGAATGCAGGTATCTTCATCTGGAACGTGAACACCATCGTCAATGCTTTCCGTGTCTATCAGCCTGCAATGGCTAAGATCTTCGAGTCCATGTTGCCCATCTATGGAACAGCCAAAGAACAAGAAGAGATTAACCGCCAGTTCCCAGAATGTGAGAATATCTCTGTCGACTATGCCATTATGGAGAAGGCCGAGGAGATCTTTGTTTGTCCGGCAGACTTCGGTTGGAGCGATCTCGGCACGTGGGGTTCTCTGCACGAACAGAGCAAGAAAGACCTCTACGGCAATGTAAGCATTGGTCAGGACATCAGCATCTTCGAGAGTCGTAACTGCATCGTCCACACCACCCAAGAGAAGAAAGTGGTCATCCAGGGACTGGACGGCTATATTGTCGCAGAAAAGGACAACACGCTCCTCATCTGCAAACTCTCAGAGGAACAGCGCATCAAACAATTCTCAGGAAACGAATAATCATTAAATATGGATAAAAAAGTTGCTCTTATTACAGGTATCACCGGCCAAGACGGCTCCTACCTGGCAGAATTCTTAATCGAAAAAGGTTATGAGGTACATGGTCTTTTACGCCGTTCCTCATCCTTCAACACTGGTCGAATCGAACATCTCTATCTCGACGAATGGGTCAGAGACATGAAGAAGAAACGCCTCGTCAACCTGCATTGGGCAGATATGACCGACTCTTCCTCATTGATCCGTATCATCGGCGAGACTAAGCCTACTGAGATTTATAACTTGGCTGCCCAAAGCCATGTAAAGGTTTCCTTTGACGTACCCGAGTATACGGCTGATACTGATGCAGTTGGCGTGCTTCGTCTGCTGGAGGCCGTACGTATCTGCGGACTGGAGAAGACCTGTCGTATCTATCAGGCTTCCACCTCTGAACTTTACGGAAAAGTGCAGGAGGTTCCCCAGAGTGAGAACACCCCGTTCTATCCCCGTAGCCCCTACTCTGTGGCCAAACTTTATGGCTTCTGGATCATGAAGAATTACCGTGAGTCATACGGCATGTACTGCTGCAACGGTATCCTCTTCAATCATGAGAGTGAGCGTCGCGGTGAGAACTTCGTCACCCGTAAGATCACGCTGGCAGCAGCCCGTATCGCACAGGGGTATCAGGATAAACTCTATCTGGGTAATCTGAATTCACTGCGCGACTGGGGTTATGCCAAGGACTACATCGAGTGCATGTGGCTCATCCTGCAACAGCCGGAGCCGGATGACTTCGTGATTGCTACTGGTGAATACCATACCGTCCGTGAGTTTGCCACACTGGCCTTCAAGGAGGTGGGCATCGAACTGGAATGGCGTGGTGACGGTGTCGACGAGAAAGGTTACGACAAGAAGACTGGTAAGATACTCGTTGAGGTCGACCCGAAGTATTTCCGTCCTGCAGAGGTAGACCAGTTGCTTGGTAATCCTGCGAAGGCTAAGGCGAAGTTAGGTTGGAATCCGCAGAAGACTTCCTTCCAGGATCTGGTGAAGATCATGGTCAAGCACGACATGAAGTTCGTCAAGAAGTTGTTCATTAAAGCCCAGATGGAAGAATGAGTTTAGACAAAAACAGTAAGATCTATGTAGCGGGACACCACGGACTTGTGGGTTCCGCTATTTGGAATAACCTCCTGCAAAGGGGCTATACCAATCTGGTAGGACGCAGTCACAAGGAACTGGATCTAACGGATCAGGTGGCAGTCAGGAAGTTCTTCGACGAGGAGCGACCTGAAGGTGTTGTCCTGGCTGCAGCCTTTGTGGGTGGCATCATGGCCAACTCACTCTACCGCGCAGACTTCATCATGATGAACATGAAGATACAGTGCAATGTCATCAGCGAAGCCTATGCTCATGGCGTGAAAAAACTGCTGTTCCTGGGCAGTACGTGCATCTATCCGAAGAATGCGCCCCAACCGATGAAAGAGGATTGCCTGCTCACCTCCCCGTTGGAGTATACCAACGAGGAATATGCCATCGCCAAGATTGCAGGTCTGAAGATGTGTGAGTCATATAATCTGCAGTACGGCACGAACTATATCGCCGTCATGCCAACCAATCTCTATGGTCCGAACGACAACTTCCATCTGGAGAACTCCCATGTGATGCCGGCCATGATGCGTAAGATCTATCTCGCCAAACTCATCCACGATGAGGAGTGGGATAAGATTGCCATCGACCTGAACAAGCGCCCTGTGGAAGGTGTAACAGGCGAAGGCCTTCTCTCACCTCTCACCTCTCACCTCTCACCTCGCCAAAAAGTCCTTGACATTTTGGCAAAATATGGCATCTACGATAACAAGGTGGTGCTCTGGGGCACAGGCACTCCACTCCGTGAGTTCCTTTGGAGCGAGGACATGGCTGATGCCTCTGTGCATGTACTGCTGAACGTGGATTTCAAAGATGTCATTGGCATTGAGAAATACTCATCTGTCCACTATGGTGCATCGACGGATGGGGCTGTAGACCGTAATCACTCTGCAGGTCGTGGTGGAGCCATCCCTTCTTTAGGTGAAATCCGCAACTGTCACATCAACGTCGGAACCGGTAAGGAACTGACCATCCGTGAACTCTCCGAACTGGTTGTGAAGGCTGTTGGCTTCGAGGGGACAGTCGAATTTGATGCTTCCAAGCCTGACGGCACCATGCGGAAACTCATTGATGTGTCAAAACTCCACTCCCTCGGCTGGACACACAAGGTGGAAATCGAAGATGGCGTTCAGAAATTGTTTGAATGGTATAAGGACAGTTTAGCATAAATGAAGAAGCCCGCCGGTTGGCGGGCTTTCTCATTACATATTCTTTTTCAAGGATTCTTTCCACTGGGCGTATGCGGCAGCATAGGCAGCACGGTCAGCCTCCTTCGGCTCAATTACCTGCAACTTATCCAGTGTAGCAAAGGCCTCATCAGCGTTAGCATAGATACCGGCACCGATACCAGCACCCTTGGCAGCACCTACGGAGCCGTCTGTGTCGTAGAGTTCGATGGTAGCACCACTCACACCTGCCAAGGTGTCACGGAACAACGGGCTCAGGAACATGTTGGCCTTACCTGCATGGATCTTCTTGATGTCCATACCCATCTGCTGCATGATCTCCATGCCATAGCAGAACGAGAAGACGATACCTTCCTGGGCAGCACGCACCAGATGAGCCTTGTTGTGCTTGTTGAAGTTGAGGCCGTTGATCGAGCAGCCGATCTCCTTGTTCTCCAGCACGCGCTCAGCACCATTGCCAAACGGAATGATGGTCACGCCCTCACTACCGATAGGCACGCTGGCTGCCAAGTCGTTCATCTCAGCATAGCCGATCTCCGGGGTAATGTTACGATGCGTCCAGGCATTCAGGATACCCGTACCGTTGATGCAGAGCAACACACCCAGACGGGTATGGTCTGCGCTGTGGTTCACATGGGCGAAGGTGTTCACACGGCTCTGCTTGTCGTAGTTCACATCACCAAGCACGCCATAGACCACACCAGATGTGCCTGCAGTAGCAGCAATCTCACCGGGATTCAACACATTGAGAGACAAGGCGTTATTAGGCTGGTCACCACCACGATAGGTAATCGGCGTACCTGCCTTCAGACCCAGTTCCTCAGCAGCCTCAGCACTGACCACACTCTGCTCGGCAAAAGTCGGCACGATGTCAGCAATCAGAGAAGCGTCGAAACCATAATACTTCATCAGGAAGTCTGCCACCTGATTATTCTTGAAATCCCAGAACATGCCCTCACTCAGACCACTCACGGTCGTGTTGGCCACGCCAGAGAGACGCATAGCGATATAGTCACCAGGCAACATAATCTTATAGATCTGGCTGTAGAGTTCCGGTTCATTCTCCTTAACCCACGCCAGTTTGGCTGCCGTGAAGTTACCGGGAGAGTTCAACAGGTGACTCAGGCACTGCTCAGCACCAAGATCCTTGAAAGCCTTCTCACCATAGGGCACAGCACGGGAGTCACACCAGATGATCGACGGACGCAAAGCCTTCAGGTTCTTGTCCACACACACCAGTCCGTGCATCTGGTACGAGATACCAATAGCCTTGATCTCCTCGGCCTTAGCGCCAGAATCTGCCATAATCTTTTTCAAACTCAACTTGGCATTATTCCACCACATCTGGGGATCCTGCTCAGCCCATCCAGCCTTGACAGCCATGATAGGAGCCTCCTTTTCGGGGAAGAAAGCCGTTGCCACACACTTGCCGTTATCGGCATTTACAAGCGATGCCTTCACTGATGAGCTACCGACATCAAAACCTAACAAAAGTCTATTTGCCATAATTTATTTTAAAATAAACAACTTATAATATTAATACGCTTTAATTGCAAATTTCCCCATTTTTTTTCAATTTTGCAATTATTTCAAGCAAAAAAGCAAATTTTTTACCAAATTTTGTGTTCAATTAAAATATTTTGTTTACCTTTGCACGATAGAATCCGAATCATTACGTAATAAACATTTCATATATGAAAAAGAAAATACTAATACTTGACGACAAAGAGACCATCGCGAAGGTGCTCTCCATCTACTTGATGAGCGACTACGACGTGCAGTGGCTCCCGGATGGATTGCAAGGAGTGAAATGGCTCCAGGCAGGAAACACGCCCGACCTCATCATTTCAGATATCCGTATGCCGGGCATGCGTGGTGACGATTTTCTGGAGTGGATCAAGCAGAACGAACTTTTCAAGCATATCCCTGTCATCATGCTATCCAGCGAGGATTCTACGAGCGAGCGAATCCGCCTGTTGGAAATTGGCGCCGAAGACTATATTGTCAAACCGTTTAACCCCATGGAGTTAAAGATCAGGGTCAAGAAGATCATTCCCTGAGTCATCATAAATATACACATATTATATAATATATATGATAGGTATCGTTTATCTTGGCAACAATCCCGAAACCCAGGAGCGTTTGAAATACATTCCCGGTCGGTTGGTTCAATTCACGACCAACTACAAGGATGGAGCCTCCGCCTGTGCCCCTCATGTCCGTAATGAGCATTTCATTATGTTCTACGAGCAGAGTGTCCAGGCAGAAGACATCACGGCCATCACATATATTAAAAAGAAATGCAAGAATGTCTACCTCATCCTGCTCACCCACCAGTTGACGTTGGATGACCGGAAGATGTATCAGAAATGTGGCATCAATGACACGATTGATATCAATGCCTCTATTACTGAACTCAACAAGAAGATCCAGTTCATCTCCGATCGTGAGATGATGTTGTTCGACGATGCCCCATCCAAGCATCGCATCTTGCGTTTTAAGATTCCTCTTTGGAAACGTCTGTTCGACATTTTCTTCTCCCTTTTGGGCATCATTATCCTCTCGCCAGTATTCATCATCACAGCCATTGCCATCCGTTTGGAGAGCAAGGGACCCATTATCTTCAAATCCAAGCGAGTCGGCACGAACTACACCATTTTTGATTTCCTGAAATTCCGTTCGATGTATGCTGATGCAGAACAACGGCTGAAGGAAGTGGCCAAGGAGGCTGGCAATCAGTATGCCGAGAAGGATCAGGCTGAGGAAGAAAAGGATCAGCAGAGTGTCATCACGGCACCTTTAGGCGAGGAAGCAGAGATGATGATGATGGACATGGGCATGGAGTCGGATATGATGATTAGCGATGACGAGGTCATGCTGGTCGGTGACGACTTCGTAGTGGCCGAATCTGACTTCAACAAGGAAAAGGAAGAGGAGAACAACAATGCCTTTGTCAAGATTGAGAACGACCCGCGTATCACCAAGGTGGGTAAGTTCATCCGTAAGTACAGTATTGATGAGTTGCCACAACTCTTCAACATATTGAAAGGCGACATGTCCATCGTAGGCAATCGCCCATTACCTCTTTATGAGGCTGAGAAACTCACCGTAGACTCCAGCATTGACCGTTTCATGGCACCAGCCGGCCTTACAGGCCTCTGGCAGGTCGAGGAACGTGGCAAGGGTGGCATGATGTCAGCAGAAGAGCGCAAGCAACTCGACATCACCTACGGACAGACCTACTGTTTCACCTTGGATATGAAGATCATATTCCGTACTTTGACAGCATTCATCCAAAAAGATAACGTATAAGACAAACATAAACCATAGCATAATGAACAAGATTAAACGTCTATTAATGATCGTAGCGGCCGCAGGTGTCGGATCCTCCGCTTTCGCCCAGTTCGACGAAAGTGGTATCGCGGCTGGATTCTTTGACTCTAGCAAGGAGAAAGATATCAACTTCTCGGAGTTCCATTTGCCACCTTTGTCTGTTTTGTTAGAAAATGCCAAGTCTACTCCACAGATTATGTCTCTAGAAAAAGCAAGACAGATTGCGGCTGCAGCAGTAGCTAAGCAAAAACGGAGCATTTTTTCCCATATTAGTGGCAACGCCGCCTATAGTTATGGCAAGGCAGACATGTGGGGAAACAACTCTTCGACCACTAGTTATATGATTTATCAGTTCCAAGGGTCAGAGACATCATATTGGAACGTTGGTGTAAGAGCAAGTTTTACTGTAGAGGACATTTTAGACTATGTGCCCTCTATTAGACGATCTAGGTTGGAACTAGACCAGGCAGTGATTGCAAAAGACATTGCATACGATCAATTAAAATTGCAAATTGCTACATTATTTGTAAAAATCACGAATGATTTAGTGACGCTGAAGACTTTAGGTGAAGCAGCTGCAGCCTATCAAGGTGCAGGTGCCTTAAATAGAGAAGAATTTGAAAATGGCAACATGGAAATTGAACAATACGCCCATACAAAATTGTATGAGAGTGGCCAAGTTCAAGGATATCAAACTATGCAAACTTCCATCACAACGGACATCATCACTTTGGAGATATTGACCCATACACCGATTATCACCAACTCCACAACTGAAATTACTTTGGATACTCATGTAACGAAATCTGACAAGGAAATTGCCAAAGAGAACAAAGCTGTAGAAAAGCGTATCAAGAAGGCTGTGGAAGAAGATGAGAAGAAGACAAAAGCCTTAGAAAAAGCAGAGAAAAAAGCAGAGAAAGCCGCAGCTAAAGCCGTAAAAAAAGAAAGTAAAACGAAATAAAAAGTAGCATTATGGATTTATTCAGATATATCGTTAGGTTCTTATACAAAATTCGTTGGTATTTGATTATACTGCCATTAATTGCTTTGGTAGTGGCTTGGTTTATGACCCGCAATATGGAGCGTATTTACAATACTAACACAACCATATATACTGGTATGATTACCGCCTATAATATTGAGGGAGGTTCAGGTACGGCAGGTGGAAATGCTCAGACTAACATGAGAAATCTCATGTTACTCATTACAACTGACGTAACCATCCATGAAGTATCCCTCCGTCTTTTTGCCCGTTGCATGATGTATGGAAACATAAATAAAGACAACAACTATATCTCGGCAGAACATTTCCGCCAATTGAATAATAGCGTTCCGGCTGATGTCAAGGCCCTGATCAATCACAACAGTGAAAATGCCACCTATGCCAACTTAAAGGCATACGAAAAGCCAACTCAAGATAATTACATCTTTGGTATCACAAACTATCATCCATACTTTGGCATTAACAATATTACGAGTCGATTAAAAGTATTACAGCTGAATCAAAGTGACATTATTGACATTGGTTATTCTGCCAATGATGCAGGCATCGCCTATAACACCTTAGATATTTTGAACGAAGTTTTTGCACGCCAATATGCTCAATTGCGTTATGGTGAGACCAACAATGTCATTAAATTCTTTGAACGTGAAGTTGCACGTCTTTATCGTATTCTGACAAATGCTGAAGATGATCTCATTCGTTATAATGTAGAGAAACGAATCATTAACTATAGTGAACAGACAAAGGTCTTGTCTGGGATGGATGGAGACCAACAAAAATCTGATAACACCTTATTAAAGAACCAAGCGACGACACGTGCTCTGATGGATTATTTAGAGCGCCAATTAGGTGACCGAGCAAAAATTATCAAGGCCAATAAAGATTTCACCAATCAAGTCACGGATATTTCTCGCATTCAATCCCGAATTTCTAATCTCCGTTTGATGAGTAGTGAAGGCGCTGGCAGTGGTGTGGAGTCCCAATTAGAATTAGCCAAAGCAGAAAAGATGCTCCAAAATGCCACAGATAATGTTCGTGGACTGATTAAAGACATTGAGGCAGGTACATATAGTACAGAAACAGGAGTAAGGGCCAACGAAATGATAAGCAAGTGGCTTGAACAGGTGCTATTATTGGAAAGAACAAAGGCTGAAATAGGAGCACAAGATATCATGCGCGCAAATATAGACAAGCAAATGCTCTACTATGCCCCTATTGGAGCGACCTTAGGCCGAAAAGATCGTCATATCAGTTTCATCGAAGGCAACTATATGGAAATGTTAAAAGCCTTGAATGCGGCTCGTCTTCGTCAGAAGAACTTGCAGATGACAACAGCTACATTACGTGTGCTCAACCCACCATTGTTCCCGATGAATGCTCAAGCGACCAACCGTATGATGATTTTGCTTGGTGCATTCATGTTAACCTTCGTGTTAACAGCATTATACTTCTTTATCATCGAGTTGCTGGATCGTACACTTCGTGACCGAATGCGTTCGGAACGTATTACGAAGATTCCAGTCATGGGATGTTTCCCGAAAGAGAGTACCCTTCGCTATCGTCGATTCAACAAGACCATATCTGACATGGCGCTCCGCCAACTGAGTAAGGCTTTACTCCCCCACTTTAAGGAAGGCCAGCAGAACGTCCTCAATTTGTTGTCAACTGATGCAGCAAATGGCAAGAGCTATATAGCTCAAGAATTAGAGAACTATTGGATTTCTATAGGCTTGCAAGTGCGTCGTTTAACCTATGATGAAGACTTCCTTGCCGAAGACAGCCGTTTTATCATGGCTAAAGACATTAAAGACATTTGTCCGGATATCCTGCCCAATGAGATCGCCATCATCGAGTATCCGAACTTAGATGACAACTCTATTCCATCAGGACTGCTCAATATGGGCACCATCAACCTCTTGGTTACGCGTGCAAACCGTACCTGGAAGGATGTGGATCAGAAAGCTCTAAAAGAACTTCAGTCCCAGTTGACAGACCAAAACACACTTTATATGTACCTCACCGAAGCACAGCGTTATGCAGTCGAGGAATTCGTCGGTCAGTTGCCCCCCTATACCAAATTTAACAACTTCGTATACCGCATGTCTCAGATGGGTCTGACCGCAGTAGAAAACAGTCACGCAAAGTAAATGGTAAGAGTATCTTCAAATAGGCTATCAGAATATACACATGAAAACGGAGGAAGAGTAGCATTACTCTTTCTCCTGTTTGCACTTGCCATATATGAATTCATCAACGCAGGCTTCAATGCGTTTGCAGTAATATGCCTCTCTCCATTAGCCATATTGTTTTGCTATGTGGCATTTAAATGGAAAATGGCAATATTTTGGGCTCTGATTGTTATCAATTGGTTCATAATGAACCGAAATTTTAACATTCCTTTTCCTAAATCATTAGCAGACGAATTGCTTGAACTTGTTCTAATTGCTATTGCCATTATAGATGTACGTCATTCACCCCATTTTGGTCGAGCATGGAATTTTATGTTATTTGCAGCTATGATTTGGATGGGGCTATGCATTCTTGAAATTTTTAACGACACATGTGGATTGGGGTTAAACTTTAACGCATGGTTTACTGGTGTTAGACTCATGGCCTTACATTTCATATGGATAATATTAGTAATCTCTCTATATGTTTCAAATCCAATCGTATTAATAACATATATAAGAGTGTGGGCTGTCTTGTCATTAATTTCTGCTTTCTGGACATGGAAAATGATCAATATTGGTTTTACAGAAACAGAACAAAGTTGGTTGTATAATAGTGGATATGTGACACATATTTTAAATGGAGGCACACTCATTCGATATTGGTCAACATTTAACGACGCAGCAGCATATGGATGTAATGCCAGTGCGTCAGCAATTGCGTTCTTAATATTTGGGATTACTTCAAAGTTAAGAATCGACAAATTGTTTTTCTTTATTACTTTTGTTGCTGTGACATGGGGAATGTTTCAATCTGGTACAAGAACTGCGATAATTACGATGATTGCTGGTTTTATCGTCTTTTTATTCTTATCAAGATCAACCAAAATTTTAATACCAAGTGTAATTATTGGAGGTTTCTTCCTAATTATTCTCATTTTCACCAATATTGGTAATAGTAATCAGCAAATGAGAAGAATGAGATCTGCATTCAAAAAAAACGATGCATCTGCAACTGTGCGTGACGTCAACAAGGCTTCCATTGCGAAATACATGAAAGACGCGCCGTGGGGTATAGGAATAGGTATGATGTCGGATAATATACCTGCCAATAACAAATTTAGAAAATTATCAGAAATTCCACCAGATTCGGAATATGTTTTTATTTGGGTAAGAACAGGCCCTATTGGCGTTACGGTATTTACATGCTGTATGGTAATGATGCTATTGGGCGGCTGTATCATTGTATTATTCAGACTTAAAAGCCCTTCACTCATTGGAATAGGTGGAGGATTGTGTGCTGCATTTGTTTCTATACATTTAGGAGGATACGTAAATCAAGTTCTGTATATATATCCAAATGGACTGACATTCTTTGGAGGAATGGCCATTGTCTATGTTTTACCTTACATTGAGCCAGAATGGATAAAATATGAAGAAAAGCGTTTGGCCAAAGAAGCAGAAAGAAAGAGACTAAGACTAGAAAAGAAATTAGCATCAAGAGTGTAATACATTGAAGATTGAATATTGAAACATTGAAAATTGAGATATCTATTATCACCATCAATTATAATGGACTGGAAGATACCTGTGCATTGATTGAGTCCATCCCCTTCAATGAAAACATGGAGGTGATTGTAGTTGATAATGCCTCAAAGAATCAAGAAGCAGAAACTATTGCTAAACGATATCCACAAGCCAAAGTCATCCAGAGCGAAAATAACCTCGGATTTGCCGGAGGAAACAATTTAGGCATTCAGGCAGCACAAGGAAAATATCTGTTTCTAATCAATAATGACACGATTTTTAAGGATTTCAATATCCAAGCGTTGATTGACAGAGTAGAATCATCGCCTAATATTGGTATCGTATGTCCCAAGATCCGATTTGCTTGGGGAAAAAATCCCATCCAGTATACAGGATATGCCAGATTATCCAGAGTCTCTGTTCGCAATCACGCCATTGGTTTTAATGAAGAAGACCATGGTCAATACGATAATGCCCACGCAACTCCATACGCCCATGGCGCTGCGATGCTGATTCGCCGGGATGCGATCGATAAGGTAGGACTTATGCCTGAATGTTACTTCCTTTATTATGAAGAATTAGACTGGTCTATGATGTTCACTCATGCAGGCTATCAAATCTGGTACGAACCAGCGTGTACGATATACCACAAGGAGAGTCAATCCACAGGCCAGAACAGTCCACTCCGTACTTATTACCTCACGCGTAACAGACTCTTGTTAGTCCGTCGTAATCCCCAAGAGTTTAACAAAACGTTGGCATACATTTATCTCATAGGTATAGTTGCCCTTCGTGACATCCTAAAGTATACCTTCATAGGACGTTATGATCTCTTGAAAGCAATCTTTAGTGCTCTTGGTCATTTCATCTATAAACTATAAACATCAAGAAAAATATGAGCATCACCTTTTGGGACATAATGATTTATACGGACATCATCCTGTTCATCATAGTGGCAGTCACTGTCATTTATCTGGGAATCTTTGCCGTAGCGTCTTTATATAATAAAAATCACGAATCCCCTCGTTCCAAGAAGCAGAATCGTATTGTCGTTTTGATTCCCTCGTACCACCAGGATGCAGTCATTGAGCAAGCCGTCATCTCTATCTTGTCCCAAGCCTATCCCCAACGTATGTTCGATGTGACAGTCATCTCCGACCACCAGGATGAAATGACCAATATGCGCTTGGCTCAATACCCCATCACACTCCTTACCCCAAACTTTGAGGAGAGTACCAAAGCGAAGTCATTACAATACGCTATTCTCAATTTGCCGGAGTTCAAAATCTATGATATCGCACTCATCCTTGATGCCGATAATATTGTAGAACAGGACTTCTTAGCTAAAGTTAACGATGCCTTTGAGACGGCTGCAACAAAGGCTATTCAGATGCACCGTATCTCACGAAACAGAGATACGACTATTGCCTTGTTGGGGGCCATCTTTGAGGAAATCAACAATGCCATCTTCCGTCGAGGGCATATCAATGTCGGTTTGTCATCAGCCCTAGCGGGATCAGGCATCGCTTACGATTTTGCTTGGTTCAAGACCAACGTCATGAAAGCCCGCACGGCAGGTGAGGATAAAGAACTCGAAGCCCTTTTGCTCCGTCAGGAAAACTATATCGACTATTTCGATGATATTTATGTCTATGGTGAGAAAAAACGCACCACGATGAAAATGAACCAGCAACACGGTCGTTGGGCCTCGGAGCAGTTCCACAATTTCATCAGGAACATTAAATTCCTGCCTGGAGCCATTTTCCGGAAACAATATGATTTGGCCGATAAAATTATCCAATGGATGCTTGTTCCCCGCACCACTATGATGGCTATTATTCTTGTCATGAGTGTTGTCCTTCCATTCATCTATATGACCCTTGTCATCAAATGGTGGATACTCGGAGCCATAGCCCTCTTTATCTTTGCCTTAGCTACGCCTGACTATCTGGTAGCAGAGATGTGGGAAAAAACGTTTTTACGTGATCCTCTCAAACGCTTCTGGAATTATTATAAACCTAATCTGTTCCGCAAAAAGAGATGATTTGGTCTGTTTTGCATAGCATCGACATTGTCCTATGGGTGATCATCGCGGGATCTGTAGCCTACGTGGTGTTCTTTGCGGTTATCTCCCTATTTTACGACAAAGAAGATTATATAGCAGCCCATGCAGCAGCCCTCAGCAATAGACAGTGCAGATTCCTTATTTTATATCCTGCCTATAAAGAAGATCGCGTCATTATCAATGCGGTAGAGAATTTCCTATTGCAAGACTATCCAGCAACGCATTATACGGTCGCCGTCATCTCCGACCACATGCAACCCGAAACCAATGAATATCTACGTCAATTACCCATTACCCTGCTTGAACCAGTTTTCGAAAAGAGTTCCAAGGCCAAAGCCATGCAATATGCCATCAACGAGGTCAAAGGCGATTTTGATCAGGTAGTGGTACTTGACGCTGACAATGTAGTCCGTCCTGATTTCTTGTCCCAGTTGAACATCCTTTGTACGGTCTATGATGCCATCCAATGCCACAGATGTGCCAAAAACGCCGATAACGATGTGGCCGTCCTCGATGGCGCCAGTGAGGAAATTAATAACACCATCTTCCGCAAAGCTCACAACCGCCTCGGTCTTTCTTCTGCCCTCATCGGCTCTGGTATGTGTTTCAAATATGAACTCTTTAAAAGAAATGTCTTTCAGCTATCCACAGCTGGAGAGGATCGTGAGATGGAGGCCCTCCTTCTTCATCAAGAGGTGTATATCAAATATGCTCCCGAAATTCACGTCTTCGACGAAAAGGTCAGCAACCAGGACAATTTCCAACGTCAGCGCATGCGCTGGATGACCGCACAAGTACAGAGCCTGCTCAGTAACCTACCGAAGATTCCCGGAGCCATCGTTCATGGCAAAATCAATTTTGTCGATAAAACTATCCAGCAAGCACTGATTCCCCGTTCCATCTTGATTGTCCTATTGGCAGGCATCTCTATCCTCATGACCATCTTTATGCCCTCCTGGTGCGAAAAGTGGTGGATACTCTTTGCCCTGATGGCTGTATCTCTCTTCATCGCCCTCCCCCGCCAGCTCCGCTTTCAGTCCTTTGCCAAGGTCCTAGCCATCCCAGGACTTGTCCTACGCATGCTCAAGAACCTTCTCCACTTAGACCGAAAGAACACAGATTTCATTCACACCCAACATGGTTAGACTATGAGTAACATCAAGATTTTTATCTGCGCTCATAAGGAAGTTCCCCTACCCCAGCACCCATACTTCCTACCAATCCAAGCAGGAGCTGCACTGCATGAACAAATTCCGGGTTACCAACCCGATAGTGAAGGAGATAATATCTCCACCAAAAATCCACATTTCTGTGAACTCACCTGCCATTACTGGGCATGGAAGAATCTCAAGAATGTAGACATTGTAGGTTTAAACCATTACCGTCGCTATTTCGACTTCCAGAAGAAATGGCCTCAGTTTTCTGCTGACAAACACTTCATATCAATAGAAGATTTCCTCAACCATCCCTATCAGTTTCCTGATTTGGAAAAGCTTCTGCAGAAATACGACATCATTCTCCCTGTCGCCCGTCACTGGCGAGTCAGTAATACTCAGCAATACGCAGATTATCATATTGCCAAGGACTGGGAAATGCTCCGTCAGATTATTAAAGAACATTCCCCTCAATACATCCCAGCCTTCGAAAAGACAATGGATTATAGCAACAAATCCGTCGGCTACAACATGTTCATCACCCATTGGAAACATTTTGATGCCTATTCAGAATGGCTCTTCGATATCCTCTTTGAAGTCGAACGACACGTTCCACCTATTGATGACCCCATCCAGAGCCGCATTTATGGCTATATGAGTGAACGCCTCATTAATGTTTTTTGCAAGCGCAACCAACTTCGCATTAAACATATTCCCATTATCATGCCATTTGATGATTTCGAAGATAATATAAACATATCAAATTGGCATGCAACATATAGGAACTTGATTAATGATTTTCACTACCTAATGAAGCGTTGATATTATCTATGATCTTATTAGCTATACATGTATCTAAGACAAGATAGCCTTTTGTATTCAAATGCATGAGCCCGCCATCATAGAGGTCTCTTTTATCCTTAAATCCATTTGGATTCCAATCTTTATATGATAATGTAATTACTTGATCATTCCATCCTTGCTCATCAAGCAATTCATAATAAGCTTTTCGATAATCCTCAATACAATTCATCTTTGACCACGTCACAACCATTGAAGCCAAATATTGGAGTTTCACTTTTCTGGATCGACGCTTGTATGAAAACAGAATATCATAAGAAGGGATTTCTAATATGATTGGTGTAATATGATACTCTAAGAAAAGATCTATAATCAACCTCATATTCTCTTTATAATACCCCTTACCCATTTTTCTGTCCGTATCATTGATACCTGCAGCAACAAAACAGAAATCTGGTCCCCATTCAATCACTCTTCTTATAGAATCATTTCTAAAAATACTATAATAGATATTCTTTGAGGTCAATCCACTTATCCCTGCAGTTTTTACAACGACCGGTCTTCCTGTTGAAAAACAGACAAGAGAATCTATAACGCATTTAACTTTCTTATGCCCATCCGCCCAACTATCTCCAATATATGCAATACGGATCGTTTCATCATGATGCCGCCTGACATTTAAACCACTTTGGGTTTTCGCAGGGGAATAATAGGGCAAACTTTTAACAAGAAACAAACATATTAGTATTGTTACAAATACTATTATTATCCAAAACATCCACTTCATACTTTTTTTGCAAAAATAAATAATTAATCAAATAATAACGATTATTTTCCATTTTTTTTCATTACTTTTGCAAAATAAATAGAATTATGCCAAACAAATCAAGAAATAATTATATTTCTATCGCCAAAGCTATAGGTATTATCCTTATGGTGGTTGGACACTCAGGGTGTCCATCAGCTATTGGTAGATTCATCTATTTGTTTCACATGCCTTTATTCTTTGTATGCTCTGGATACTTTTTTAAAGATATTGCAGACAAGACCTCACTCATGTCCTTTTACAAAAAAAGAATTAAAGGACTTTATCTACCCTATCTGAAATGGAGCTTACTATTCTTACTGCTTCACAATGTTTTCCGCCACTTCCATATAACAGGAAGTGTAATCTATCACACACAAGATTTCATAAGACAATTAATTAGATTATTGACCATGACAGATTACGAATTATTGATTCGACCGTTTTGGTTCATAAAAGAGTTACTATTCGCATCTGTCATTGTTGCATCTATTTCTATAATTCGTGCCCGCCTATTTCCTAAGATTAAAACATTCACACTTTTATTCTTTTCGCTAACAACTGCTTTTTGGACAAAATTCATACCACTTATTCCATTGATTGGTGATTGTTCTCTGCTATTCTTAAGCATCGCATATTTCTATTCTGGTATACTAATCCAGAAGTATAAACCTTCAATACCATTCACCACATCAATGATGTTTATATCTTTTTTTGTTGTACTGATAGGAAGCGTACTCTTTACAGGAAATATTGACATGAGATTTACTACAGCGAAGAACATGCTTCCATATTATTTATTATCGCTATCTGGAATCATCATGGTATTTTGCATATCAAAGAAGCTGGAAAAAATATCCATCAATTCCACCCTATTTTATATCGGGAATCATACTATGCCTATTCTCGCATTAAACTTATTGGCACTTAAGATTGGTAGTTTAATCAAAATATGGATCTATGGTTTACCCATTAATAATCTATCTTCATATACGGTTATCTACGAACACAATTCATACTTTTGGGTTATATACACGATTATTGGAATATCTATTCCCTTACTAGTTAATTTCCTATATAATAGACTCTTTTTGTGGAAATAGTTCATTTTTCTCGCATTTCTTTTGGGAATTATAAATAAAACCTGTATTTTTGCGCTAAAATTAGATTTCTATGGCAAAAGAGTGGGACATCATCATAACGAACCAAAGTAAGTTACTTAATATTGACTTGCATGAAGTATGGCGGTATCGTGACCTGTTGGTAATGTATGTCAAACGCGACATCATCACTTTTTATAAACAAACCATCTTAGGTCCTCTGTGGTTTATTATTCAACCACTCTTCACCACCATTATGTTTATGTTCGTATTTGGTGGCATAGCAGGTATCAGTACCGATGGAATACCACAGGCCGTATTCTATCTCGCAGGGCTGGTATGTTGGAACTATTTCCAAGATTGCTTAAGCAAGTGTTCTGATACATTCAATGCGAATCAGGCTATCTTTGGAAAAGTCTATTTTCCAAGACTGGTAGTACCTCTCTCTATAGTTATCTCCAACCTCATTAAGATGGCCATCCAGTTTATACTATTCTTGGTCGTTTATATATACTATTATGCATCCGGAGTTGATTTTCATATTAATGCAACGATTCTTTTAGTGCCTATCCTTATTGTTATGCTTGGTTGTCTGGGCCTTGGTTTTGGAATGATTATCTCATCCATGACAACCAAATACCGCGATCTAAGATTTCTCATCACATTCGGCGTTCAGTTATGGATGTATGCCACACCTGTCATCTATCCCCTATCAGTTATGAAGGAGACCTATCCCAAATACATTTGGGTATTAGTGGCCAACCCACTGACTGCGATTTTGGAAACTTTCAAATATGCATTCACGGGAGTCGGTGAATTCAATTGGCTATATCTGGGCTATAGCTTTGCTTTCACCATCATCATTCTTATTCTTGGTATCGTGATTTTCAATCGAGTCCAGCGCAACTTTATGGATGTCATATAATCTTTCCGACTATGAGTAATACTGTTATAGAATTCAACAATGTTGGCAAACAATACATCCTCGGTACCATCGGTACTGGAACTTTAAGCCAAGATCTTAATCGTTGGTGGGCAAATATCCGAGGCAAAGAAGACCCTTATCTGAAAATTGGCGAGACCAATGACCGTACTCAAAAAGGTGATAGCCGTTTTGTGTGGGCGCTTCGGGATATCAACTTCAAAGTAGAACAAGGAGATGTAGTTGGCATCGTAGGTAAAAACGGTGCAGGCAAATCCACATTGCTGAAAATCCTCTCTCGTGTCACCTCCCCTACCACTGGCGACATTAAAATAAAGGGGCGTATCGCGTCACTCCTTGAAGTAGGTACAGGCTTTCATCCAGAGATGACCGGTCGAGAGAATATCTTCATGAATGGTTCCATCATGGGTATGACAAAAGCCGAAATTAGAAACAAGTTCGATGAGATTGTCGACTTTGCTGGAGTTGCCAAATACGTTGACACCCCTGTCAAGCGATATTCTTCTGGTATGATGGTTCGCCTCGGCTTTGCCATCGCTGCCCATCTGGAGCCAGAGATTCTGGTAGTAGACGAAGTTCTTGCTGTTGGCGATGCAGAATTCCAGAAAAAAGCCATTGGCAAGATGCAAGATGTAAGTAAAGGTGAAGGTCGAACTGTTCTATTTGTCAGCCACAACATGGCTGCTGTTCGTAGTTTGTGCACCCGTGGGATTATGTTGAAGAACGGTATGGTGGACTATATCGGTAGCATTCCTGATACTTTGGATCATTATTTGAAGAGTGATGATGGAAGGCAGGAAGAAATGATTATTGATAATATCAAATGGAAAAAAGATTGTCTGACCATTAATAATATTGAGATTAACGGGACAAAGGAATCATATAGCACAATTAAAAGCCAACAAGAATCCTTACATGTCCATATTGAGGGAGAAACGACAGAAGATCTTACATATGATGTCATGCTTATTTTCCGCAATAAAGACGGGATGCCTCTCGCATCATTTGCAAATGGTCATTATTATGGAGACATTCAACATTTAAAAAAGGGATTTTTCTCTATAGACAAGCAAATACAACTTCCGAAGATTTTGAACAAAGGCATTCTCAAAGTGGACTTGCTATTTCATCATCCTATGGTAGAATTTCAATTAAAAGCACCAGCATGCTGTACTCTTGATTGCGAAGGCTTTCAGACAGAATTTGGTAAGTCATGCGATCAAGAGGTAAATGGCTTTATGGGTTTAAATAGTGCTTGACCTTAGATGTCGCCCATTCAAATACCAATGGTACTGACACTCCGCACACAAAATATACAAGCCAGAAAAGTTCATTATTCTCTGAAATGACCTTAAAATCGGCTAGCCGTTTTATTGGTAGTTGATATACTACTATCTTCAAGAGGTTAACAAGTTTGAAAACAAGCAAGTGCAAGACAAGAATAATCATCGTATGATTACCGATATAATACAACACATGTCGAATCGGTGTTCTTTCCAACAACTGAGAGAAAGTCAATGTCATAAAAACACCTATCAAGGCCAATACGACATACAACACTACACTATCCCAACTAAACCACAGCATATCCAAATAGTCATCGTATATAAATACTCCAATAATGACAACAAGCATAGCTATAACGCCTGCATACAACTTGATATCCTTAAGCTCATATTTCCCATAGACATAACCCGCAAAGAAAAAACTAGCACTCAGGAACACAATGGACAAATTCCATATAATAGGAAGTCCCCAACCATAATATTTTGAAATCATAGTCAATGCCAATAAAATGGCCAATGTGATAACATACTTAAATCTTGTATTAACACGTCGAATAGCATACACAATAAAAAAAACTAAAATGGAAGACAATAGTAATTGTTTGAAAAACCAAAATGGATCAGCCAACTGGTCATGACCTGTCATTGTAAATAAAATATGCAAAAGCCTATCTATAATATCACCTCCACTATAAAATCCAATATAATCCGAATTATACAGATGCCATGAAAGGAATAAGTTATGAAACAGCAAAAAGAAAATGCTCCATTTCACATATGGCAGATACAACCCTTTGATCCTCTTATAAACAAATAAGCGAATGTCAATTGTATTTACTGCAGGCTTCATAAAGAAGCCTGAGCAGAAAAAGAACAAGGGCATATGAAACATATAGATAAACCTATATAAAAAATCTGGACATCCAGAATGTCCCATTACCATTAACATAATACCAAGAGCCTTTGCTATAGCAATATAATTATCTCTCATTTCTATTCATTTTTCGCAAAAACAATTCCCTATACTGATTGAACTTCTCATAATAATGGCAAATTATTCCCCATGGGAATGGTGGTCTGTCATAGATTTCAAATGATGCGACATCAACATCCTCAGCCAAATTCTCCAATATCAGGTCGGACACAAAACGCCCTTGAATAAGCCCGGCTTTTCTAAAACCATACAAATGGCGTTCTTTGTATAGTTGAGGATGGAAAGTATAACAGAATGTCCCATATGTCTCAAACTCTGAGAAAGAAAAGGGGCTGATCTCTTCTGGAACTAAAGAATTCAATATCTTTTCAAACCAAGTATCACCTTTGACATCTGATTCCATTATTTTACCGATTAACTCACACGCTATCTTTTTACTAAAAATCATGTGTTCTGCGATATATGAACAGGGATTCGTTTTGCCCATTGAAAGAACCCTCTCCATTGTGTCAAAATAGGGCTTATGATACTCTGATTTCATTGTAAAGTACGGGTATCCATCTTTGTCAAACAAATCAATTCTTTTCAGTGGAACAGTATCAGCATCCCATGATAAATAATAATCAGTCGTACAGAATTGACTACACGAAAAACCAATTTTCAAAAATTGTTGAAAATACCATCCGACTTTAGTATGCGTTCTTCCTTGCTTTTTAAGAATCTGTTGAATTGTTTTGAATGTCAACCCATTTATTATCTCATCTTCAAAGAGTACTTCACATTGAGAGTGTCTTATGACTGACTTAGGAATAAATCTAGACATTTTTTCGTCTGTTATAATATAAATTTTAACAGGATCGAGATTCTTAAATATATAACTGATAGTTTTCTTTAAAAATGTGTAGTCTCTATAAACTGTAGGAATTATGATATTATATTTCTGCATAAACACCTTTTTTTTGCAAAAATAGCAATTTATTATTAAAAAACAAAATAAATACAAATAAATCAATTTAAAAATTGTAACTTTGCAAAAAATAACATATGGATGCAAAGATTTCAGTCATTATTGCTGTTTATAAATGCGAAAAGTACATTGAGAAATGTGCTCGCTCATTATTTGAACAGACGCTCAATGAAATAGAGTACATTTTTGTTAATGACGCAACACCCGATTCAAGTATAAACATTCTTAATAACATTATTAATGACTACCCAAGACGCAAACCTTTCATCAAGATTATTAGTTTAGATTCAAATGGCGGAGTATCCAATGCTAGGCGTATAGGGATTGCTCATGCTAAAGGGGAATATGTCATCCATACCGACAGCGATGACTGGGTAGATAGAGATATTTACGAACGTCTGTATCAAAAAGCCAAGGAGACAAATGCAGATATAGTCGGGTGCAATTTTAGGCATGAATTCTCTGATATGCAATACGACTTCCACCAAGATTATGCAGATGACATGGAAGATAATATCAGGCACCTAATTAATGGCAAGATCTTCCCGTCTTTATGTACGTCTTTAACACGAAGATCCCTTATTACAGATAATGACATCTCATTTCCGATTGGATTAAATATGGGAGAAGACTTATTCTTTAATCTTCATCTTTATCTTCATGCAAAGAGAATTGTCAGTATGGACTGGGCTCCATATCATTATCGCCACACAGAAGATTCTTCCTGCTTTCAACGCACTTCTGATTCTGTTGACAGTGATATTCAAATTGCTGGCATGATAGAAAGACTAATGCGAGGGAAAGGATTATATAACACATTCTCTACAGAAATCGAATATAGGAAACTATACTCAAAAATGCCATTAATAATCAATTTCGACAATTATAAGAATTATAAGAAATGGATTTCCATCTACCCTGAAACCAATAAAATGATAATGGATTTCAAGCAATTCAACCTCTATTTAAGAATTGAACTTTGGTTTGCAGCGCACAAATTGTTTTATGTCAGCAAAGCAATGCGGTACACCATCATTCTATTGCACAACATTAAAGGCTTCATCACTTATTAGTACACCATCTCTGTAATTTGAGCAAAAACGAACCGAACTTAAATAAGAATCTGTCTATATGATACTTATTTCTTAATTGTGGGGTTAATAACTGGGTTTGGCATTCTGAAGATTTCATCATTTTGTAATCCAAAAGAATACGATGAGGAATCATGACAGATAAGACTTTTTCTTTTTCCAAAAGCATTTCTTCGGGATTATGTGAACTTATGCCCTCTGAGTCATATTCTGCAACTATCACATCAACATAATTAAATGAGCAATTGTCAAATATAATCGTTTGTAGGAAGAATTTCCAGTCTGACGTAATCCTCAATGTTTCATCATAAGGATATTTCTTTAGAAGTCCTGTACGAATAAACGAGGCCTGATGTGGAATAGAGGCCGAAAAAAGATGATATAGAGACAATTCTCTGGTTGACTTTGTTGGTATCACTTTACCATCAATATTAGAAACGACATCACCAACAAGTATATCATCCTTTACGTCCAAAGCAGCCACCCGTTCCAACACATCTCTTGAATAAAAACAGTCACCAGAATTCATAAAGATACAATAAGAGCCATTAGCATGGGCTACTCCTTTGTTCATGGCATGGTATATGCCATCATCTTTTTCAGAGACCCAATAGCTTATATAAGGATCATTCGCCACCAGAACATCTTTACTTCCATCTGACGACCCTCCATCTATTACAATATACTCATAGTCATCAAATGACTGTTCAATAACACTATTTATCGTCTTTTGAAGACCTATCCGATTATTGTAGTTTATGGTAATTACAGAAAACAGCATATCTTCCTTTTTAATACGTTAATAATGAATCCACAAGACACGGGCGCAGTTTTTCAGAGAACTTTACCGCTCCGCGATCAGACAAGTGACATGCATCATTAAAGTCATTTGCCTCAAAACTATCGTCATACGTAAAATCTATGTATTGAATATGAGATTCTGGACATTCAACCTTAAGCTTCTCAATAAACTTAGCGATTTCCATCTGAACCACTTCGTTGATTTCTTTACGATATGAATTTGACTTTGGAGTGCTAATTATCAAGAATCTAGCACCAACAACCTTGCAACTTTCCGCTATCGTCAAAAAATTCTGATAATAATACTCAAACAATTCTTCATCAATATCCAAAGAAGTATCAACAATTGGTGGCAAAGCACGATTCTCCCAATCATTACTTCTTTTTGCCAATTCCAGTTTTATATAACCTAAAGAGTCACATTCAACGGATTTATTTCGACTCTGCCAAAATCTAGACATATAATTTAATTGCGAATTTAACAACTCTGACCAATACCAAAAGCCACCTACATGGAGATTCATGTACTTATAGTGCATACACCTGTATGTATCTGCCATGGCATCAATATTCTTCCTGGTATCTTTAGGGTTTTGCATACCACGACCAAATTCAAACTTTGAATAGTCCAATGGCATGACAACAACTTTAAGTTTTTTCATCATCTTAAAGTATTTCTTAGAAATTTCCGAATCATAAACGATATCTCTACCAGATATCGCGATATTGAAACAATTATTTCCAATGATATCAGGTCGAACACCTTCTTCAACATATGAATTCCCCATAAGTAAAATTTCGATCTCATTAATGTGCTTTTCCAAATAATCCCGTTTATATGAATAAGTATTAAGGAAAAGCAATAGCGTTAATTCTATACTTACAAATACTGTTGTAACAATTATTATATAGGTTGCACTATATTGAAGAAACTTTTTCATACACATCAAAACTGGAAATAGATGAACGTCTGGCTATGGCCTCTGAAACAAACAATTAGAACTGCTAATAAGACATAGATAAACCACCGAACTGGCCTCAAATTTAGAGGAGTGAAATTGGAAAACTGCAAAGCATGCTGTTTATCCCTTTGCAACCATTCCACAAAAAACATTATAATAGCCACATAAATAGCAGACTTCTCAAAGCCAATATGCCTGCTTTCAAACAAAGTGCTAAACATTCGCAATATAAATTCATATGCTTGGGATATATCTTCTGCCCTAAAAATGACCCAACCAATAACCACGAAAGAAAAAGTTAAGGCTATCTGAAAGAATTCCATCAAATTAGGCAGATATCTACCACATGCAACTATACTCTTATATTTTGTATTGATACCTATCATATTATAAACAGCCAATATAGAAGCATGGTATAAGCCCCAACAGACAAATGTCCAATTAGCGCCATGCCATAGCCCACTGATACTCCACACAATAAATACGTTACGAATAGTTTTCCATTTTGAGCATCGGCTTCCACCTAATGGGAAATAAACATAATCACGAAACCATGTCATCAAAGAGATATGCCACTTCCTCCAAAACTCAGGTATACTTCTTGAAAAATATGGGAAATCAAAGTTACGCATCAAATTAATCCCAAACAGACGCGCACAACCTATGGCAATATCAGAATAGCCAGAAAAATCACAGTAAATTTGGAATGTAAAAAGTATTGCTAATGCCACCAAAGAGATTCCTGAGAAATCAGGATAAAAGTCCCAATATTTGTTAACAATAAATGCACAATTATCTGCAACTACAATCTTTTTCAAGAAGCCCCATAACATTTGCCTTAGGCCATCAACTGCTTTTTGGTAATTGAAGTCACGAGACTTTTGGAATTGAGGTAAAAGATTAGTGGCTCTCTCTATGGGGCCAGCAACCAATTGCGGGAAAAAACTAATATAGGCAAAGAATTCAATAATATTATATGTCGGTTGTATCCTTTTGCGATATACATCTATCGTATAACTAAGAGCTTGGAATGTGTAGAAACTAATTCCCACTGGTAATATTACATCAATTGTAATAAAATCTAATTGATATCCAATACTCTCAAACAACAACTGCAGGTTATCCGTAAAGAAATTGAAATACTTAAAAAGACCAAGGATGCCAAGATTCAGAATGATATTAGTAGCACTAACTACTCTTCGTCTTGATACATTGTTCTCATATACATGTAGTAAAACGCCACTGATAAAACTACAAAAAGATGTTATAACTATCAATATTAGAAACCTCCAATCCCACCATCCATAAAAGAGATAACTAGCTATTACAACAAGGAAATTCTGCATGTTTCTTTTATGGGACAAGAACCAATAAAGAAAGAATACTACAGGTAGAAATAATATAAATTCAATCGAATTAAATAGCATAATACTCAGATAAAACTATTATTTGATGCAAATTTACTACTTTTTCTAAAAGAACACAAAAATTCCATTTTTTTTTAAATTTTATTTGCTACCTTTGCATCATTATTTCATTATATTACCCATCTTCAACATACCACTCAACATGAATGATAACAGCTACAAACAGTTTTCTTACTCCATAAACTGGCTGCGTTTTCCGCTGATCTTTCTCATCATTATGCTTCATTGCTATTCGGTGGTAAGATTAGAAGGGAGCCATGAAACATATTTCAAAGTGCTTTATCCGTTCTCACTTTGGTTGGGAGAGACTGGCGTTCCTGGATTCTTCTTCATTTCCGGCTTTTTATTTTTCTTAAGTAAAAAGACATACAGTCAGAAATTAGAGACCAGACTGCACACCTTGCTCATTCCATATTTTATATGGAACTTTCTGCTTTTAGCATTTTATGTGTCAGCCTTTGCCATGGGATATCCACAAGATATCAATGGTAAAAACATATCCGATTTCACTATTATCGATTATATCCGACTATTCTGGGACAGAGGTTCATTCGATAATGGGAATTTCGTTCCACTTCTTTGTCCTTTATGGTATATCCGCAACTTGCTGATTATGTCTTTATTATCACCCATCATATATTATATAATAAGGTGCGCACGCGAAGTCTTCCTTATTGTCGCCACCGTATGGTGGTTAATGTCATATCATAATGCATTTATATCCCAAACAATTCTGTTCTTTAGTCTTGGAGCCTATTTCTCCATTTTCGGTTTCAATCCTCTCAAGATAGCCTATAACAAGAAGACTGTCATTTTGGTTCTATTCACAGTATTTGCTTTTGGAGATATCATCTCTCACGTGATAGTAGCGACTCCTGTCAACTTGCAGATTCATCGTCTTTCTCTTATATTCAACATCCCAGCACTTCTATTATTGGCAGATTGGTGTACCCGTCAAGGTTATATATCTTCATTGTTGCCCAATGCTGCATTTATTGTTTTCTGCGTCCACTACCCCATCGTTGTCCTTCTCCGTAAAGCATGTATTTCCACATTTACAGACGCATCTGATTCGATTCACATTCTTCTATACTTTGTGTGCGTCATCATCTCAACAGTATTAAGCATTGGATTCTATCTCATGTTGAACCGTTTCTTCCCAAAGGTCAAAAACATATTATCTGGCAACCGATGAAAAAAAAGACACTATATACCACCCTATTACTACTAGTGACTTGCATCATTGCAGGTATAACATACGCTGCATATCAATTTTATGCTCCACCCTGTATGAGAGAACCATACTTAATGAAGCATCAGGAAGATACATTCCGTATTGCTTACATTGGAGACAGTTGGGCTTTCATGCACAAAAACCATGATTGTGACATGTCGAAACTCATAACGGATACTTTGCACCGACCTGTAAAGGTCCATTCGTATGGCATTTGTGGCTTAACCAGTAAGGAGATTTATGAGAACATGTATGATAATGCCGACTTCAAACACTTCCTACTAAAGAGGGCCTACGAATACTGTTTCATCTCTGCTGGTATCAATGACACTTATAAAAAGATGGACACCAGATACTATAAACAGAGCATGGACGGAATAATCCAGTTATTATTATACAACAACATACGGCCCATCATTCTTGAAATACCGGACTACGATATCCAAAAGGCATATAATTGGCAGAAATCATTAAGAAAGATACTTCGCGATATCTCAATGCATATCAACGACACACCTGTTGATTGCAAACAAATGTTCCGTGAAGCTCTTAATGAACTTATCGTCGAGAAAGGATACCAAGATCAGGTCAGTATCATTCGGTACAAAACTTGGAATAACCATTATAATGATGATCTGAAACGATTGTATGTACATGACGGGATGCATCTCAATGACTTAGGGTACGCAAAACTTGACAGCGTTATTGCCTTAGAGATTATAAACACTATAAATAGGACACATGGAAACAAATAACATTGCTTTTCAACGGCTTTCTGCAGCTATTGCATGGATCCGCTTCCCACTTATACTATGCGTGGTTATGCTCCACTGTTATTGCACAGTGCCACTACCACCAGGTGATCATTCAATATATTTCAGATTAGTCTATCCTTTTGGATTATGGCTGGGTGAATCTGGCGTACCTGCATTTTTCTTTATTTCCGGTTTTCTTTTCTATATCAGTCATAAATCATACAAAGACCGTATTAAATCTCGAATACACACCCTACTCTATCCCTATTTATTGTGGAACTCTCTATTCCTAATGATATACTTGATATTATTCCTATTTGGACATCCACTTGACATATTGGGTAAAAACATCAGTGATTACAGCGCTATAGACTATATCAGGGCATATATTGACCGTGGAGAGTATAATGAAGGAAATAACGGACCAATCCTTTGCACCTACTGGTATGTCAGGAATTTGTTCTTGTTATGCCTGATTGCGCCCTTATGGTTCTATCTCAATAAGTATCTAAAGTTACTTTTCCCCTCAGGATTAATCATCTGGTGGATGTCGCTTCATCATAATGCATTACTTGCAGAAAGTATTCTATTCTTCAACCTTGGCGCCTGTTTCGCTATTCACGACATAAATCCTTTGGAACTGGTTTGCAAAAGAAAGAAGATGTTTATCATATTATGGATCTGTATTTCCATAGCAGATCTGTCCACTCATAGCCTATTTAGTTTTGCTTGGGCATTCTATATTCATAGGCTCTCATTGATAACCAATATCTTCGCCTTTTTGATGATTGCAGATATGATTGTCAAAGGAGATAAGAAGAAAGTGAATCCATTTTTTGCAGGTTCTGTTTTCTGGGTATTTGCGACACACGATCATTTAGCAATCGCATTTCGCAGGCTCTGTATGACATATTGGGGCAATGTATCCGACATCGCTCATTTCTTCTTATATTGGCTGGCAGTTTTGGTGGTAACGGCTCTGTGCCTTCTCAGTTACGCCATTATGAAACGATTATTCCCAAGGTTCGTCAAATTTGCAACAGGAAACAGAAAATAGAAATCACCACGACTCCTATAGATAGATAATCACAAAGAACGAGGCTATCCAACCCAAAACACAGAACTGGATGAAATGATCTTTGACAAGAGATTTCGTAGGACTACCGCTCAGACCGAAGACAATCATGTTTTGCAGATATCGGAGCATGCCTGCCAATACCCAAGCTGAAGTCAAGTAGACATAACGGGTGCCCATCCTAGCAATCACCTCCTCCGACATAGTGTACATGATGTAACAGACCAATGTGACTGATGCAACGATAGCGGTTGATTCGTTGATGAATATTATGTTGTATCCAGTTATTGAAACGCGTGGTTTCTGTCCCGACTGCTCATAGAGACGATAGTCGTCATTACGTTTCGTCAGGGCCAGGAACAGTGTGACGAGAAAGGTCATCATCACTAACCAATGCGAAATCCAGGTGTCTGTCGCCAAACCACCAATCAATACACGCATTACAAAACCAATAGCAATAATCGACACGTCTAGGATGGCATATTGCTTTAGTTTGACACAATAGGCCATATTCATCAGCCAATATACTGCTATTATTATATATAAATAAGGTGTATTGCAGCTTTTAGCCAATGGCAACAATGCTAAAGCGCCTATCGTACATATCAGCATCAGAATGTAACCAGACCTGACACTCACGGCTCCAGAAGCGATTGGACGATGGCATTTCTTCGGATGCAGGCGGTCAGCCTCTACATCCTGCAGGTCGTTGAAACAATAAATAGAACTCGATATCAGGCAAAACGAGGTAAACACGACCAGCGTTGGCCCAAAATACTCTATTTTCAGCAAATTGCTGCTGAAGAATACAGGTGCAAAAACAAATGCGTTTTTGAGCCATTGCAGTGGTCGTAACAGTTGAATATACGATAGTACCTTCATCAGTGTGCAAATATAGTTATGGGGGAAACAAAATAGGGACTTCACAGAAATGACGTGATACCGGCAGCCAAGCCAATTACCCAATTAGGAGAGAGAGAAATTTATTTTTATTGAATATATTAGATAATATCCACGGAATCACCAAAGAAACGATAAAAATAATCAAGACTCCAAGAAATTGGTGACAACTCAAAAAATGATTGGATTCAGGATTTAGTAATAAAATAAAAACAATAATTTGATTGAAGAGATATATACCCATACTATTCTTATCCAAATTATTAAGGACATTTGATTGGTATGATGAAACAGAAAAGTTTTTTAACAAGATCATGGCTGATAAAGAAACAATAATTGAAGGAATCCGATAAAAGGTGTCAGAATAATCAAAGAGAGATAAAACAAATAGTGCCATTATGCCTATCAAGAAGAGAAAATATGCGACGCCTTTACTATTGTTCTCCTGCCTATATTTTGCATAGTAGAAACCAACAAGGAAAGCCGGTATATAGTATAATGTAGCCTCAATTCCTAAGACATAATGATGGCTGGTTATATTTTTCCATACATACAAAAGCATGAAAGACACTATTATTATCGTAAAGTCTATATATTTTGTACTAAACTCAACCCTTATGAGGTAATTAAAAAGTACCATTAATACAAACATCTCAAAAAGCATCATCAAGAACCAAAGATGACAAACACCCGTAAACATATTAATCCACGTTATTTGAACTTCAGGCATAGAAACTATCATCAAAATACCCCAAAAGAAATACGGAATCAACAAACGTCGAAACTTCTTTATCAGAAATGATTGTACATTTCTATACTTTCCTCTCTCTAGATACATATAACCATAAAGAAATCCTGATATAAATACAAAGGTCGTCAAACCTATTTTTACAGTCGGAAAAGATATCACTCTCCATAATGGGACAATTTCAGAACGCAAATACCACCATGTGCCTGAATAGAAACACATGCTATGAAATAAGACTATTAAAAACAATGAACAAACGCGTAATATAGATACATATTGCATCCTATCTGATTCGTATTTCATATCTCAGTCTATTTTGTTCTGCACCAAAAACATTCTCAAACTTGGCCGTCTTCATAGTCATCCATTCGAAGAACAACTTCTTCTAGTATCATTCCATAAAAAACAAGGCACTATGCAGATTGATATAGGATGGACATACATCCGGTTTGCAATAAAGCGGGAGATATCTGCAACCTGACAATAATCAAAGAAGACGTAATATTGATTACCTAACTTTATCAGAAGCCCCCTTTGGAACCATCGCGCCAGATTATTACGGTCGAAATCTTTCACCCATGACAACACTTGATTGATGTTGATACATCTCATCGGACACAAACGTTCCCTAAAAGTCAGAAAATTCATTATTTTACATTTTACAAACAACTCTGCAAAAATAGTGATCTTTGGAAACAAGACCAACTTTTTCGTTATTATTTCTAATAATACCAAATACGACTTCATAAATATATGATTACAAAGAACGACGCTATCCACCACAATACGCATAACTGGATGAAATGATCCTTAACGAGGGACTTGGTTGGGCTGCCGCTCAAACCGAAGACGATCATATTCTGCAGGTATCGGAGCAGACCTGCCAAGACCCAGCCTGAGGTCAGATAGACATAACGGGTGCCCATCATGTCCATCACCTCGTCGGACATGGTGTACATAATATAACAAACCAACGTGACTGACGCCGTGATAGCAGTGGCCTCGGAGATGAATTCCTTATTGTAGCCTGTAATCGAAACACGCGGTTTCTGTCCTGTCTGCTCAAAGAGCCGATAATCATCAAAACGCTTGGTCAAGGCCAGAAACAAAGTGACAAGGAAGGTCATCAACACCAGCCACTGTGATACCCAGATTTCCGCAGCCAATCCACCAATTAGCACTCTCATGACAAAGCCAATGGCAATAATCGTCACGTCGATAATGGCATACCGTTTCAACTTGACACAGTAGGCGATGTTCATCAACCAATAGCCACCCACTATTATATATAAATAAGGTGTATTGGGGCTTTTGGCCAATGGCAACAACGCGAAAGCGCCTATCGTACATATCAGCATCAAGATATAACCAGCCCTGACACCGACTGCCCCAGAGGCGATAGGACGAGTGCATTTCTTAGGATGCAGGCGGTCTGCCTCCACATCCTGCAGGTCGTTGAAACAATATATCGAACTGGATATCAGACAGAAAGAGGCAAATACGACCAACGTCGGCCAGAAGAAATCTCCTTTCAACAGATTGCTGCTGAAGAAGATCGGGGCAAAAACAAAGATGTTTTTGAGCCATTGCAGGGGTCGGAGCAACTGAATATACGAAAAAATCTTCATCCAAATTGAAATATCATCTAACTTTACCAAGTAAAATAGGGAAACGTTTGTCAAGCCATGAAATCGGCAAATAACAACCCATAAAAACAACAAGAGGAATAATAATATCAAAACAAGTTGGTAATAACATATCCAATAATTTCAACATCGGAATATGAATACCAAGAATCAACAATGTACCTTTTGAAAAGATTGTTATAAAATTGCTGAATGGCAGATAACTTGAAATGACAAACAACAAGAATGTCGCACAAACTGCTTCTATAAAGAAAAGAACATAAGAAGCACCATAATCGCTACTATTAATTGAACAATAACCATTAATCATGGGAAGAATAGTGAATAAACAAATAAATAGCCCTATCACATATTTAGGAATAATGGTAGGAGAGAAATTACTTTCTTTTAGGAAGATACCCATGCAGAAAAATGGTAAAGATGGCATAAGCCTTCCTATATACCATCCATGAAAAATGGTATCAACACTTACAAGGTATGTTTCAAAGCACATATATAGCAAAACAATTACTGACAGCACTTTATAATATCGTCTAAAAAAATCACAAATACTTATATCTCCAAAAAGAAATCTAAGCCCTAACAATGCCCAAAGGAACCAATCACCACAATATAATCCTTCTCCTAATCCATATCTATAATGAAAGAACCTAAACAGTAATTCTTTGGAAAGTAACTTATCATATGGAATCTCATTAATTGACAAAAGAAATACTAAATTTATAAAAGAACAAAAAATGACAGGTACACAAAATGATATAACTGTTTTTATCCATGAATGCGGTCTATAAAGATATCCTGAGATAACAAATAAGGCTGGCATATGAAATGAATATATATACCTAAGCAGCAATTCATTTGATGTCCAATGCCCTACAACCATAAGAAAAATGCATATAGTTTTAGACCAATCTAAGTATACAATTCTATGTTTTTTTAGATCCATCTTTACTGAAACTACATCTTTATTTTCACATATCCGTGTGCAAAGATAGTTGATTTGCATATAAAAAACAAATTTTGAATGCCTTTTTTTCCGAAACATTACAATTATTGTGGTTGAGGGAAACAATAACATCCCCGACCCGTCGTTTGACGCGCCAGGGATGGTGCCATGATTTGCATAAAGTGCATCCATGCGATTACAGCAACAAGTCGTCACGTGGATAATGAGAGAGTAACATAGTATACAGTTTACGCTTTACAGTCTATGGTATTCGGGCTGAAGGGAGGCATAATAGGTGGAAGCCATGAAGCAGGGACAGGCCTTGACGACATGGGGAAGTTCGTTATGACCTATGATACGGGCATCGGGGTACTCCGCGATGAGGTCCTTGAGGAGGGCGAACATCGCTGCCTTCTGAGCCTCGGTCCGGGTATCTACAGCACGGCCTTTCTCATCCAGACCTCCCTCGTAGCAGATGCCGAGAGAACAACTGTTGTAGTGGCGGGCATGAGCCCCACGGACATTCTCAGGGAGAATGGGGACGATGTTGCCGTTACGACGGATATAATAATGATAGGAGGGCTGGCCGAAACGGGCCATGCCTGTGGCGATCAGGTTGTCGACGCTGAAGGGCTTGTTGCAGCGCGTGGCGCTGCAGTGAATAACGAGCAGTTTGACTGCCGAATGCTTTAATTCTTTTTTAGACATGGGAACAGATTTAGATATAGTAACATACTAACTTTTTTAGACAGAAGGACATAAGAACATAAAAACATATAGTAAGATCTTCATACTACTTCTTCATGTAATCATCTGTAACCAGTAAACAGTAAACTAATCGATGCAGGATTGCATGAGGAAGGTGGAGACGAAGGCGGTAATGACCGTCAGGATGAAATTTGCAATTTTATTAATCGTTTCGCGTTTCATATAATTGAAATTTTAAGAGTTAAAAATGTTCTTTATGCAGGGCACTACCCTGCAGGATAATTGTCCTTTTCTTGGCGCAGAGAAAAGGACAAGAAGGGTAAGCAGGGCCGAAGCCCTGCTAAAGGTTAGCCGTTGCCACCTGTGTCGGAACCGGAGCCGGAGGCTGAAGTGTCATCGGGGGTGAGACTGGTGTCGAAGGTCTCCTCGAAGAGGACGTCCTTGACCAGGGTCTTGGCAATGACGAACTTCTGGGTGATCTTACCCTGCTTGTTCACGGTCTGGCCGACGACGACACGCTTGCTCTCGGGCTGGAAGAGGACACGGCGGGTGGTGATGGTCTGGGCACCACAGTCTTCCTTCTCGGTGGTACCGATCGAGGAGAAACCGACCTTGAAGATGCCGATGCCATCAAGTTTTACCTTCTGGCCGAGTTCGAAGAAGTGCTTCATGGCTGCACCGAGTTCGTCGAGCACGGCCTTGATGTCGGATTTCTTGACGGTGGCCTGGGTCTGGATAAACTCGGCCAGTTGCTCGGTCTCGATGAAGTGCTGGTCGTAGACCGCCGTGGCGAACCACTTACCGTAGGCCGTGGACTCGTCGTTGGAGTTCTGGATTTTTCTGAATTTCTGAGACATAATTTAGAAGTTAAAGAAGTTAAGAATTTAAAGAATGAGGGCCCTTTGTCTTATTTCACACAGATAACACTGATATCACA
>Ga0256404_1000850_pt1 | contig 78063 bp, 78 predicted proteins | sample RumenRJG_01DNA_FD_185990 | JGI IMG/M metagenome (GOLD analysis project Ga0256404, IMG submission 185990) | Bovine rumen microbial communities from Lethbridge, Alberta, Canada - RJG_01 | ecosystem: Host-associated > Mammals > Digestive system > Stomach > Rumen | place: Canada: Alberta | collected...
ATGCTGTCTTTCTGGGCGTTTATCGGAACCCGGGCAGCACTGATCTGCAGGAATGCAGCGGGAAAAGCAGAAGAGAAAAAGAATCCGCTCCTCCCTGTTGTTGCCGTTATGGCATCGGTGATCATCGGCATCGCCCTGATGCTCGTCTTCCCGGCTGCAGATGGATTCAACGCATAGAAAGAGTATACAAGGAGAATCAGGGTGAAAAAGAGAGTAATTCTGTCAATCGCCTGCACAATGGCGATGTTAATAATGGCCGGCTGTTCAGGAAAGGAATCAGGCACAGATTCGCAGCAGGTAAACAATTCCGCATCTTCAGAAGAAAACGCGACAATACAGGCCAATGAAAGCACAAACGAAACTATCCCAAGTGAAGCCGCTGATCCTGCGGCTGAAGAGAATCCTCCGGCCGTATATTTTACTTCCGACATCTCTCCGGAAGGTCTGGTGAAGATCTATGATACGCTCGGCTGGACGCCGGAAGGCAAGACTGCGGTCAAGATCTCTACCGGTGAACCGCCGGCAAGCAATTATCTGCGGCCGGAGCTGATCGGTGATCTGGTAAAGAAAGTGGATGGAACCATCGTGGAATGCAACACCGCTTATGGCGGTTCCCGCTCCAGTTCTGCCATGCATAAGCAGGTCGCGGAAGACCATGGCTTCACGACGATTGCTGACTTTGATTTGATGGACGAGGAAGGAGAAGTGGAGTGGCCCATGACCGGCGGGACGAGACTTGATAAGGTGATCGTCGGCAGCCATGCGGAAAATTACACTGACTGGGTGATCCTTTCCCATTTCAAAGGCCACGCAATGGCCGGCTTTGGCGGTGCGATCAAGAATGTGGGCATCGGCATCTCTTCCCCGAGCGGCAAGGTGTACGTCCATACGGCCGGTACAAAGACCAGCGGCAGCATCTGGTATAATGATCAGGATGCCTGGCTGGAAGCTCTCGCGGAGATGGTATCCGGCTTCAGCAGCCATGTAGGCAGAGAACATATCATTTACATCAATGTGATGAACCGGCTTTCCGTGGACTGCGACTGTGACGGAAACCCTGCGGAGCCGGATATCCACGACATCGGCATCCTGGCAAGTACGGACCCGGTCGCTCTGGACCAGGCCTGCGTCGATCTCATCTATCAGGCAGAAGGGAACGAATCCCTGGTAAACCGCATGGAATCTCTTCACGGTATCCATACTCTGGAGCATGCGGAAGAGATCGGCCTTGGCAGCAGGACCTATGAACTGGTAAATATCGATGACTGACATTTTGACAGTCCTCAGAAGAGAATGTATTTATATCTGGTACTATTTCGGGATCCAGTTCCGGCAGATCTTCCGGTACTGGATTCTCGGCATGCTGATCGGTTCCTTTATTTCTGTTTTCGCAAAGGATACGATACATGGTGTCTTTGCAGGCATGAAGGATAAGAAATGGGGTTTGTTCGGTATTATTCCAGCCTGCCTTCTGGGGATCGCCTCACCGCTCTGTATGTACGGTACGATCCCCATCGCTGCATCCTTCCGGAAACAGGGCATGCGGGAGGACTGGCTGGCGGCTTTCATGATGGCCTCGATCCTGCTGAATCCGCAGCTCATTATCTACAGTGTCGCTCTGGGAAAAACGGCCTTAGCTGTACGTATCATCACATGCTTCCTGTGCGGATGCGCTGCGGGACTGCTGGTTTTTGCATTCTATCGGAAAAAGGCTTTTTTTGATTTTACCGGATTTGAGGAACGAGCAAGCCATGATACCCACCCGAATCTGCTGATCCGATATCTGATGAATGTCTGGCGGAATGTCAGGGCAACCGGCTTCTATTTTCTTTTTGGAATTCTGCTTTCCGCACTGTTCCAGCGCTATGTGCCACAGGATCTGATGGTGCATGTATTCGGCGGGAATGAAGCCTGGGGCGTTCTGATGGCCGCAACGATCGGTGTGCCGCTGTACGCCTGCGGCGGAGGAACGATCCCGCTGCTGCAGCAGTGGCTGTGGGAAGGCATGAGTCTGGGAAGCGCGGCGGCTTTCATGATCACGGGACCCGCCACAAAGATCACGAATCTCGGGGCATTGAAGATCGCCATGGGATGGAAACGATTTGCGCTGTATATCGGCTTTGTGATGCTGTTTTCTTTCCTGTGCGGAATGATTGTGAACCCGGTTTTACGATCCTGAAAATGTTGAGCTTTGCCTTTGCCGCGGAATATCTGAAAGCTGCTTATTTATCCCTGCAGATCACGGGCAGATGATGTTCAAAATCATAAGTGTAGACATTGTCCGAGAGCCGTTCTTTCTTTTCTACGACGCTGCGGTTGACCTCACGGATCACTCTGCGGAGATCCGCGACATCGTCCACCTGCTCTTTGGGACGCAGGATCACTTCATGAACGGAAGAAGGAATGATATAGAGGTCCTTTCCGAGAACTCTTCCGAGGCAGTCCATGTACTCCGGAACGAGCAATACAGAAGCTCCGTAGCAGCGGGTGGCATTGGATATTACCATGGTGCCGTCATCATCGATCAGCCCTTCCGGCGTCAGCTTCACGCCGGTCTCCTCCGGTGTTTTTGCCTCTCCCCGATCCATAATGGATTCTGCCACCAGGGTATCGAGCGACCGGAACCAGATCGGCATCAGCTGCGGCATGTTTTTCACTGCCAGGGAGTGAAGCTCTTCAATACCCGTATGGTACATCCGCATCAGATCACGGGTGATGGCCGTGGTGTAGACGGAAGGACCGGACTGGATGTAAATGTGATAGGTCACGGCCAGGTCCTCGACCAGCCGGAAGGCCTTATCCTCGAGATAGTTCCTGCTGTTTTCATAGTTAATGAGGCGGGCCACGATCCTGTCCTTTACATTTTCAAACTTTTCGAGCGCGGAAGGGTTGCAGATGAGTGGATCCAGACCGACAGATTCAGGGTTCCGGAAGCAGATTCTGAAATCCGCGATCTCCTTCATAAGCTCCTCTGTCCGGGTCCCGGACGCATACTTTGCGTAGTATTCCTCCAGATAAATGTTGGGAGCGGCGATGCTTCCTTCCTCTTCGATAAACAGGGCATCGAGCGTCTCGTCGCTGGATTTGCAGACCTGCGAAATAAAGACTCTTTCGCATTTGAAGTCCTCCGGCAGGAACTGCCGGATGTGATCACTGATATAGGTTTTGAATTCTTTATAGTTCATGGTATTTGTCATTGGACAGACCTCCTTTTTTGCACTGTCCGCATTTTACGGACAGCGGAAACTGCGCCCTTCCCCATTCGCGGGGCGGGACGCGCAAAAGATCAATACGGGTTTATGAAAACCAAAACCCGGCCGGAACCGTAAACGCCGCGGTCCGGCTGATACTGCCCAATCACTCGGGAAAAACAGGAAACCATCGCAGAAGCTTCGCAAAGATCCCAAGAAATTACAATCGAACTTAAGATGGGTTTACAATACATAAAAAAGCGGTCGGTGTCAACACCGAAGCCGCATAATCGAGGTACTTTTATTGTATAGGCTTAAGACGGGCGGCTGAAGACAGATGAGCCTGCCTGCAGCTGGAGACAGGCGTCCGGACGGCCGCAGGGAGCTTACAGCTTAATAAACTCCCCGGTAAGGTCGTTGACGACTTCTCCGGCAATGATCAGTCCGCAGACCGAAGGCGCAAATGCCGCGGAACCCGGGACTGCCTTTTTAAAAGCTCCCGGTTCCGTATCCGGCGCGCTCTTCCCGCTGCTCTTTCCGGCAGTGCCTTCCGGTGACGCTGCCGCCGGATCCGGTATAGTACTTCCCGCTTCCTTAAACGGGATGCGCGGCACTTCCTTCGAGTAGACGACCTTCAGGGATTCGATCCCGCGCCTGCGGCATTCATGGCGCATGACCTTTGCGAGCGGACAGACCGAGGTCTGATAAATATCCGCGACCTCAAACAAAGCGGGATGGATCTTGTTGCCTGCTCCCATGGCGGAGATCACGGGCACGCCCGCTTCCCTGGCCTTCATGATGATCGCAAGCTTTCCGGTCACGGTGTCAATGGCATCGACCACATAGTCATAATTCCTGAAATCAAACTGTGCTTCCGTATCCGGAAGAAAGAAGGTCTTATGGACCGTAACACGGCAGTCCGGGGAGATGTCCGCGATCCTTTCCGCAGCGACCTCTGCCTTGAAGCGTCCGATCGTTTTATCCGTGGCGATGATCTGGCGGTTGATATTGGATTCGGCTACGGTATCGTGGTCAATGAGATCAAGGGCTCCGATGCCGCTGCGCGCAAGCGCCTCCACGACATATCCGCCGACGCCGCCGATGCCGAATACCGCTACCCGGCTCCTTTCAAGCTTTCGCATGGCTTCCTTCCCGTAGAGAAGCTCCATTCTGGAAAATCTTTCTGACATTGATCTAACCTCCATGGCTTCGCGGCTTTAAGCCCGGCGCCCTGTCTATGGAGTATACCATAAGCTCCGGTTTCATGGTATACTGAATAAGCTCCTGAAAAAAGTACGAATAGCCGCTGAACAGTTGCGACGCAAATAGAAGGACTGCTTTTTTCAGGACATCCGGCAGGGCAGCTTCATGCAAAGCAGCGTTTCCGAAAGGCTAAGCAGGGCTGCCGGCAAAGCCTTCAGTACCGGGAGACAATATGGCTGATTTTACAAAACGCGCAATCAAGGCATCCTTTCTGAAGCTTCTTGACGAGCGGCCCTTAAGCCGTATCACGGTCAAGGAGATCGCCGCGGACTGCGGAATTAACCGGAATACCTTCTACTATCATTATGAGGATATTCCGGCGCTTCTGATGGAGATCATCAAGGACAACATGGATGAGATCCTCCGGGAGTATCCGGCGTTTGATTCTTTTGAACAGTGCGTGGAGGCGGCGATCCGAACCGCGATCAGCAACCGCCGCGTCGTGATGCATATCTATAATTCCATCAACCGCAACCTCTATGAGCAGTTTATCTGGGAGCTTTCGAAATATGCGGTGGGGCACTATATTGATACGGCCTTTCCGGACCGGAAGATCAGCCACGATGACCGTGAGATGATCATCCGCTACTATAAATGCGAATGCTTCGGCATCGTGACAGACTGGCTTGAAAGCGGCATGAACGAGGATGCCGTCCGTTATTTCCGTCGTATCTTTGAGCTGAAGAAGGATCAGGCGGAGGAGCTGATCCGGCGCTGTGAGGAGGACTATACTGCTGCCGAAAAGCGGAGCGGCTGATCCGAAAAGGTGTTTAAAATTCAGACATTTGAAGCCATTTGCCTAAATTTTAGGCACGTGGCTCTTTTTGATTCTTGGCATTGAAAAATGATGGTAGTACATTGTACTGTGCAATGATAGCTGATGGTGCAAAGAAAAGAAATATAGCTGATTTTATCGTCGATCACAACAGGATCATTGCCTGTATCGTGGTCGTGCTTGTTGCTGTCTGCCTTTTCATCTCACAGTATGTAAAGATCAATTATGACCTCACGACCTATCTTCCCGATGACGCCCCTTCCAAGATCGCGATCGAAAAGATGCGGGACACCTTCGGTTATCCCGGCACCGGCCGGCTGATGCTGAAAGATGTCTCGATCTACGAGGCAAAGGATTATAAAGACAGGATCGAAAAGGTGGACGGCGTCGACCAGGTGATCTGGTGCGATCTGACCAATTCGATCTATACCTCCTCCGAGTTTCTGGATATGGACGGGCTCGAGGACTATTACAGGGACCGCTGCGCCGTCATGGATGTGACCTTCACGGAGGGAGACACCTCGAAAAAGACCCATCAGGCGATCGACGAGATCGAGGCGATCATGGGGGACAAGGGCTATATCGTCGGCATGGCCCCCACCAACAAGACCACGGAGGAAACCGTCGAGCGGGAAATGAACATGGTGCTTGGCATCTCTGTCGTGCTGCTCGCGCTGATCCTGCTCCTTACGACCACCTCGTACTTTGAGCCGGTCATTTTCCTGACGGTCATCGGCGCTGCCGTGGCGCTCAACAAGGGCACCAATATCTGGCTTGGCACCATTTCCTACATTACCAACAACATCATGGTCGTTATACAGATGGCGACCTCGATGGACTATTCGATCTTCCTGCTCGATTCCTATGAGCGCGAGCGTGAGAACGGACTCGCCAAGGTCCCGGCACTGAAAGCCGGTCTGATGACAACGATCCGCACCGTGCTTGCAAGCTCGCTTACGACCTTTTTCGGCTTTGTCGTGCTGGTTTTCATGAAGTTCAAGATCGGCCTGGACTTAGGCTTTGTCATGTCCAAGAGCATCATCTGCTCCCTGCTGATGGTGATCTTTTTCATGCCGGCACTTTTGCTGCTCTTTTCCGATACGATCGACCGGATGCGTCATAAGGACCTCTTCCCGGACTTTCATCTGTTTGCGAGGGTGGTCAATCACTTAAGCCCGTATATTCTGGTGATCGTGCTGGTACTGGCTCCCGGGCTCTTCATTTCCCAGAGCCTGAACGACTTCCGCTACGGCCCGGACGCAACCAGTACCGGAGAACGCATGGAGATTTACCGGAACACGCAGGAGATCAATGAAAAATTCGGCCGTTCCAACCTGATCGTGGCGATCTTCCCCAACGAGGGAAGCGTAAACGAGAAGGAGCTCGTCGATGAGCTTGAAGACAGGCCCTATGTCCGCAAGGTCATGGGAATGTCCGCCTATCTTCCTGAGGGCATCTATGAGGACATCCTGCCCAGGTCTCTTACGGAAATGTTTCATAAGGACGGTTATACCCGTCTGCTCATTTATATCAGGACCAAACCGGAGAGCGAGGCCGGCTACCGCTATTCCAAAGAGGTGGAGTCCATCATCCGTGCGCATTACGGGGCGGATGCCTATATTGCCGGCAATACGCCGACCACGATGGATATGCAGGAGATCCTGAATGTGGACTACACGAGAGTCAACAACATGGCCATCGTCTGCATTTTCCTGATCGTGGCGCTCTCCTTCAAGTCACCGATCATCCCGATCGCGGCGATGATCCCGATCATGGCGGCGATCTACCTCAACATGACCTTCCCGTATCTGGCGGGCAAGGAGCTGATCTTCATCGCCTATGCTGTCGTATCCTGCGTACAGCTCGGTTCCACGATCGATTATGCGATCCTCTGTATCGATAATTACAGCCACCTGAGGAAGGATATTCCCGATAAAAGGGAGGCTGCCGTCGAGATGACGAGGATCAGCTTTCCGTCCATGGTGACCTCCGGCAGCATTCTCATGGTCTGCGGATACGTGGTCTTCTTTATCTCTACAAGCCCCGCGATCCGCGAGGTCGGACATCTGATCGGCAGAGGCGCGATCTTCTCGGTCTTCTTTGTAACGACCCTGATGCCGGCCGTGCTGAAGGTGATCGACCGCTTTATCGTGACGGATTTCAAGGAGCGGAACCGGGAGCGCAGAGAGCGTATCCGGGGACGGATCCAGCAAAGACGGCAGCGTTGGTCGGAAGGCGCAGCAAGGCTGAAGGAAGCAGCCAAAGCGAGAAAGGACGCCGCCAGAAGAGAGGCGGAAGGACTGACAGATGAAGACGTTTCACCGGTTGTAAGCCGGAAGGACCCGGGAGGATCTCCTGCAGAAGAAAAGCCGGGGACGACCGGGAGTTTGAAAGAGGAAGAGACAGTCGGTCAGGACGTTATTGATCAGACAGCTGATAAGGAAGTAAATGATCAGGCAGCGGACAGGAAAGGAGGGCAGCCATGAGCGTAAACAGATGGAAGAAAATGATGAAACGGCAGACAGCTGCTCTTCTCTTAGCTGCGCTTTCCGTAAGCCATACTGGTGTCCTGACAGCATTTGCCGAGGGCGCGGATGTGAGCGAAAAGCTCTACATCAACATGGATTACGAAGGAGGCATTGACAAGGCAAACGTCGTAAAGGAGATCCAGTTTACGACCGGGGACAGCTATACGGATTACGGCAGCTACAATGAGATCGTCAACATGACCGATCATCAGGAGCCGGAGAAAAAAGAAGACGCCGTGACCTGGGCGAGACCCGAAAAGGGCAGCAAGCTTTATTTTCAGGGTTCGCTCGACCCGGAGAAGGTGGAGATCCCCTGGAATTTCCATGTGAGCTACAAGGTCAACGGTATCGAGACCGCGCCCGAAAGGGTCGGCGGCGCCTCCGGCACGGTGGAGATCAATGTAGACGCGATCCCCAATAAAAACGTTTCAAAATACATGCAGGATAACATCATCTTGCTGGTGCTGATCCCGATGGATACGGCGGATGTCTATTCCATCGACGCGCCGGATTCCATGGAGGCAAGCTTCGGCAACTACAGCGGGATCGGCTTTGAGGCCCTGCCGGGCAAGGAGGGGCATTTCACGGCCCGCGTCGGCACGGACTGCTTCGAGTCCATGGGCGTCATGATGATCATGACGCCGGTCACGGTGGGTGACCTTTCCAAGATCAAGGACCTGAAGGAGCTGAAGGACAAGTTCCGCGACAACTCCAATTCCATGATGGACAGTGTCGAGGCGATCATGGACAATGTTGTCAGCATGTCATCCCAGCTCGATAAGACCAATGAGATCTTGGACGAGCTTGCGAGCGGCAAGCGGAAGCTTGACGAGACAAGACCGGTCATTTTCAACGGAGTGGATGTTACACTGCAGGACCTGAGGGATTTTAACGCACTCTTAGAGCCCGTGAACACCTCGGTCCAGACCTCCCAATGGATGGTCTATGACCTCAACACAAGGCTGAACGATACCAACGCCGCGCTGCAGCAGACAAGCGGGGTCATGGGAACGCTCGGAAAGCGCCTTCGCACGCTTTCCCGTGAGATGTCCTCGGTCAATACCTTTAATATCGACAGCGTACAGGAAGACCTCATCGTTACGAGGACGGCACTCGACAAGCTGGCAGGTTCCCTCGTCCGGGGCGGCGTTGCCGCAGAGAACCTGAAGACCATCAGCCGTTCGGAAGACTTTCAGAGAGACAGTGCCGAACTGCTGTATTCCGCGGCGCTCGGAGATGCCGAATTTGAAGAAGAATATCTGCCGGCGGCAGTGATCGATATCATCAATGAGTCGGTGACAGATCCGGCCTCCATGACGCAAAAGCAGCTCGAAGCGCTGATCCCGCAGGTTGCGCTGATGCTCGATCTGTATGATCTTCTTTCAGAGCCTGTGAAGGAGTCCTCGTACAGCGGACGCGCAAGCCATGTCGGAACTCCCTCCGATTATTATGAGATCCTTGGCTCGACCGACGGGATCGGCAGCAGCTATACCGTGACCAGGGCGGACCTCTACAGCATGATCGGCGCCTTCCAGCAGGCAATGGCGGGTGACCCCAACGCCGTGGCAACGGCAGTAGGCAGGTTCTTTGCCACGAAGAATGTTGTGCCTGCAGATCAGGCCGCGATCGTACAGGGGATCTCCGCGCTGGCTTCCTCCGGAGGAGCGGCATCTCCTCAGTCCACGGCACAGGCTTCCCGTTTCATCGGCCGCATGCAGTCCATGCTGGGCTTAGAGGAGAGCATCACACAGCTTACGAACAATACCGCCTACGGTACAGCGGGCAGCAGCCTGAAGGACAGCCTTAACGAGCTTTCCGATGCCGGCACGGAAGCCCTTGCGAATGCGATCACCGCCTACTCCACGGCGGATTATGATGATGTACTGGAACAGGTAGACCGGGTGATCCGCGACATCGACGATGTCATGGACGCCGGCGCTTCGGTTTCCTATCAGACGAGCCGCCTGCTCGACAGCCTCCGCCGCGCTTCGTCGAGTGTGGATAATCTGACGGCAACACTGAACAGCTATTATGAGGATGTACAGACAGCACTTGCCAACGTTTCCAGCCTGATCGTGGAGACGGAGCAGCTCGGCGACCATTTTACCGAGACGGCGCAGGTCCTTAACAATACGCTCCGGGCAGCATCGGAGAACTTCAGCCGTGCCGGAGATGAGGGGATCGAGCTTGGACGCGAGGCAGTGGATAATACCGGAAACATGATCGAGAACACCCGGAAGCTGAAGGAAGCGGGAGCGGACCTTCGGCAGTCCATCAATGATGAGCTCGATGAGCAGGAAGCGGACAATAACTTCCTCAATATGGATCCGGATGCCGAAAAGGAATCCCTGACCAGCAGCAAAAATCAGGCTCCCACATCGATCCAGATCATCTGCCGTTCCGAGGAGATTTCCGCAAAAGAAGAGGAAAAGACGGACGTTCTGGCTGATGCGGAGATCGCTCCGGAGAAGACCACCTTTGCCGGCAGGGTCGCCAATATCTTTAAGACACTCTGGACGAAGGTCCTGAAGCTTTTTGGCAGAAACTGAATGTGCGTAGATCCGGGCATCGGGCATCTTCGCTCTATGCGCGGGGAGACTAAGCCGGATGTTCAGGATACACAGCGTATCTACATGGCTGTGCGGGCTATCGCATGGGGGCTTACTAATGAAAATGACAGGAATTATGAAAACAGGCTGTGTTTTTGCATGTGCGGGACTTTCCGTTCTCATGCTCAGCTTCACATCGGCAGCCATGACCCGGCATATCGATCTCGAGGCGGATCTCGACAACATCCCTGAGCATAACGCGGGAGAGGCATTTCTCCCGGATTATGTCCTGACGGACGATGATGATCAGATCACGGTAGATCTTGAAAGTACGCCGGAGACGACAGCCAACCCGACCATTCCCTGCAGCCTGAAGATCCGGATCCATTCGGACAACGAGTCTCTCGATGAGGACCTCGTGATTCGCGGTACCGGCATCCGTTCCACCTCGGTGGAGTATGTTTCCGAGGACAACGCGGAGGCGGAAGGCCGTCTCCTCGTCTATCCGTTTTACCGGCTGATCGCGCCGGAACCGCAGATCGATTACGCAGCGGGGACACTGGACTGGAGCGCGGTGCCCTATGCCGGAAAGTACGAATATCTGATCTCCTATACGACCAAAAACGGGGATACAAAGCTGAAACACGGAACGACAAAGCAGACCTCGGTCAGTATCGCCTCCCAGATCGCAGCGGATGCTGACGGCCGTGTGGGTGCTGCGGTAAGAGCGCTGGCTACAGAGGAAGAGGGCTACACGGAGGCTGTGCTTTCCGGCGGGACCGCCCGCTGGGAGGATATGAACTGGGCGGACAAATACCGCGTACGGATCAGCTTTACGAATATTTCCGGAAAACAGGTCAAGCAGGAAAAAACCGTCACCGGGACCTCCCTCGACGTACAGAGCTATATCAATTCTTCAGCGGATCACACAGTAAAGGTAACCGTCCGTGCGATCCCCCGCAGCAACGACCACGCCTATTACAACATTGCCCTAAGCGAGTTCGGCATCACCGGGGATGAGAGCGTGGATACTTCGGATTATGATGTGGACGACCCCTGGGAATTCCTCGCGGATTACAGCGCGGTAAGTGACGGGAACTTTGCCTCGTTCACTCAGACCGGCGCCAGCAGCGGCGTGACCGGCCTGAACGGCGGCGCGACCGCAGGTATCGGTGCTTCAGGAGGGACCGGACAGGGCAGCAGCTGGAAGAGAGTGACCTACCGCTGGCAGTACCTGGTAAACGGAGCCCCCTACAATGCCGGATGGCTGAAGATCGGGAGTTCCTGGTATTACTTTGATCCGGACGGGTACATGCATACCGGATGGCTCACCGACACCGACGGGAAGCGCTACTACCTTGAGACCAAAGTGGGCTCAGGACAGGGACAGATGGTGACAGGCACCCGGGAGATCAACGGCGTGGTCTGCAGCTTTGATGAAAGCGGCGCGCAGACCGGCTGAAAGAAAAAAAGAAACAGAAAATGAGAAATGCCCTGCGGGAAGACCGCAGGGCATTTTATGTAGAAGTAGGTATTGGCTCATGAAATATGCCGTAGCAGGCCGTCGGCCCGCAGCGACATTTTCGCTTCATTGACATCTCGTCAGAGGCTTTGCCTCGGCCCATAAAAGCGAAAATGGAAGCGGGGCGCTAAGCGCCAGTGGCGCTTGTTCAGCGCCGGTCCAAGACGTCCAGTGGACGTCTGCTCTGGACCGACCGAAGTGGAACGTAGACGGAGCGGAGCGTAGAGGTTTGCCTGCAAGGCATATTTCTGAGCTCTTCGTAATTATAAAGCAGCGATATCCGCAACGAGTGAATCGATCTCCTCCGGCTTTGTCGCCCAGCTCGTGCAGAAGCGAACGCAGGCATGATCAGCATCGATGCGGGATTCGAATTCGAAGATGTTGTTCTTCTCGAGGGCTTCCATCTGTTCGTTGGTCAGCACGACAAACTGCTGGTTCGTGCAGCTCTCAATGAAGGAAGGGATGTTCTTCCTTGCAAAGGCTTCCTTGATCCGCATCGCGTACTCGTCCGCCTTGTGGGCGATCTCCATGTAGAGCCCGTCCTTGAACAGGGTCAAGAACTGCAGTCCGAGCAGCCATCCCTTTGCGAGCATGCCGCCGTTTTGTTTGATATTGTTGCGGAAGCATTTCTGCAGCTCCGGATTGTTGATGACAACGGCCTCACCGAAGAGCGCGCCGCGCTTGGTGCCGCCGATGTAGAAGACGTCGGTAAGACGCGCAAGGTCGGAAAGCTGAATGTCGTTATCGGCTGCGCCAAGGCCATAACCTAAACGTGCGCCGTCAAGGAAGAGATAGAGCCCGTGCGCACGGCAGACTGCGCTGATATCTTCGAGCTCGCGAAGGGTGTAGATCGTGCCGAATTCTGTCGGGGAGGAGATGTAGACCATACCCGGCTGCGTGATATGCTCCGGGATCAGGCTGGTCTCATAGGCAACAGCGGCCTCTTCGATCTGCTGCGCAGTGATCTTGCCGTTTTGATGCGGCAGGGTCTCGACCTTATGGCCGGTATGCTCCACAGCACCGGTCTCATGTACGGCGATGTGTCCGGACTCCGCGCAGAGGACGGACTGGTACGGACGGAGGATCGAAGCGATCACGGTATAGTTTGCCTGGGTGCCGCCGACCAGAAAATGGATCCTGGACTGCGGATTCTTAAGGTATTTCGCGATCTCCTCCTTTGCGGCATCGCAGATCTCGTCGATGCCGTATCCGCCGTAGGCGTTGTCGTTGGTATCACAAAGAGCCTTGAGGATCGCGGGATGAGCGCCGTGGTTGTAGTCGTTGTTGAATCGAAGCATATCAGTGGCCTTTCTTATTAAATATAAAGTAAAGTATTATGTTTTCGCGTTTACATGATGCAAGGGTCAAAAGCCCGCTTTGCGAAGCGGCCTGCATCATAGTCAGGGGCAAAACACCTTCTGAGCCTGACTCGTTTACATGAAACTGGGTTCGCCGTGTTTTAATACGGGGACTATTGAATGACCGGACCGCCTTTCGAGGAGTCAGTTCTCTGACTGCGACTATAGCATAGAAGGAGAGTGAACTCAATCCAAATCGGACCGGAAATGGATGATCGATTTCTATGGCATAGTTTAAAATTTCAATGTACAATGGGATTATGAATAAATCGCGATTCAAAAAACGCATATTCGAGATCATTCAGATCGGCAATAACAGCGATGTGGCGAGCAGGGCGTTTGATATCATCCTGGTCGTGATGATCGTGGCAAATATCCTCACTCTTTTTCTGGAGACCTTTGACGGCCTTGCGGCATGGAGGCCTGCCTTCCGGACGGTCGAGACGGTCACGATCCTCTTTTTCAGTGTGGAGTATGCCTTAAGGATCTGGACGGCGGAGTACCTCTTTCCGGAAAGAAGCCGGCTTTCAGCTGTGTGGCATTTCATCCGTTCCTTTGACGGAATAGTGGATCTGCTTACGATCCTTCCCTTTTTCTGGATGTCGGGCTTCGTGGCTTTCCGCATGCTCCGGGTCGTGAGAATATTCCATTTATTCCGGGTAAACCGTAATTATGATTCGTTTAATGTCATAAAATCAGTTATATACGAAAAAAGAAATCAGCTGGCTTCTTCCATTTTTATTATTCTGCTTTTGATGCTGGCGTCCTCCCTCTGTATGTACAACGCAGAGCACGATGCGCAGCCGGAGGCCTTTGCCAATGCTTTTTCCGCGATGTGGTGGAGCGTTTCGACGATGCTTACCGTCGGCTACGGAGACATTTATCCGGTCACTCTGGCGGGCCGCATCATGGCGATCATCATCGCCTTCTTAGGCGTCGGCGCGGTAGCGATCCCCACCGGTATCATTTCCGCAGGCTTTGTGGAGCAATACAATAAGGCACAGAACGCGGCCGCATCCCTGGATGTTACCATCAACACAGTCGTCGTTGATATAGACAGCAAATGGATCGGGCTTACGGTGCGGGAGCTCGAAGAGCAGTACGGCGTGACGGCGGTCCTGGTTCGCCGCAGGGGGACACTGATGCAGCCCGGCGAACAGTACCGGATCGAAATGAAGGATATGCTCGCGGTGTTTCATAAAGATGGATGTCAGGATGGAAAGACAGCGCCATGATCCCGGGATCAAAAGGGCCTTTGTCTTTTACCTTATCAGAATGCTTATGCAGGAGGAGCTGTCGCATTAAGATGCCAGCGTACACAAATCCCCTTTTTCAGGCGCAGATGAAATCAGCTCCTCATAAGAATAGAGAACCTGCAGAGACATTTTCCGAAAATATGTAAATGTAAATAATATTTGTATTGACATTAACTGCAGAGTATGACATACTTTCTGTATCAGGATGTTGTAAATCACCGGAGGTATGTCGCTGCGTTATGAAGGATCATTCCGTTTTTTCCATATCTGATATATGCGAGGTGGCTTTGTTTACCGCTCTCGTTTCCGTGCTTGCACAGATCAGCATACCGCTTCCCGGCGGCGTGCCCCTTACGATGCAGACGATGGCGGTACTGATGACCGGGATCGTTCTCGGCAGCAGACGGGGGTGCGCGGCGTTATGCGCCTACCTGCTGCTTGGCGCGCTCGGCGTGCCTGTATTTTCCAATTTCGGGGCCGGACTTTCGAGACTTGTCGGTCCTACGGGCGGCTTTTTACTTTCGTACCCTCTGATGGCCTGGATCACGGGTGCCTTTGCGGAGCATGGCGGAGGAAGGCTCCTTCCGGCAGGCCTTGCTGCTGCGACCCTGATCAATTACTGCATGGGTACATTCATGTACTCCTTTTCGACCGGAAACAGCATCGGAGCTTCCCTTGCAGCCTGCGTGCTTCCGTTTATCGGTACGGATATTCTGAAGGCGGTGCTGGCCGGCTGGATGGGTTTCATTTTAAGAAGGGCTTTGAGCCGGGCAGGACTGCTGGAGAGAGCGGAATAGGGCTTTCTTCAGAGATATCCGAAGGCAGGCATGCTTCGGTAAGCGGGCTTTCAGCCATATGCGTGCGTTCGAACAGATCGGATATCGTAAATATTTTATAACACTCGCATTATTATTAGACAATTGTTATAAAACGTGATATAATAATTCAAAATTCTGTTTACTTTTTTCGATTGTTCTATGCGAGGTTACACAGATGACTAAGAATAATGTTTTGGCAATCCTGATGAAATCCGATGGTTTCGTTTCCGGTGAGGCGATCAGCCGGGATCTCGGGTTGAGCAGAACAGCGGTCAATATGGCTGTGAAAAAGCTGCGCGAAGAAGGCTATGAGATCAAATCCGTTACGAACAGAGGCTATCTGCTCGTTAACTCTCCGGATCTTCTTAGCCGCGGTGCCCTGATGGGTTATCTTTCCGAGATGCGGATGCGGGATATTGAGTGCTATGATGTGGTGGGCTCCACCAATTACGAGATGTCCAAGCGTGCTGTTGAGGGTGCGCACCAGGGTACGGTGATCGTGGCTGATGAGCAGCTGAACGGCCGCGGCCGCAAGGGACGTTCCTTCAGCTCTCCCGGAGGACATGGCATTTACCTGACCTATCTCATGCGTCCCTCGGCAGAGCTCAAGAAAAAGATCGCCAATTCCCGCAACAATCTCATCTGGTCGAGCATTACCGCCTGGACTTCGGTCACGGTCGCAAAAGTGATCGAACAAAACTGCGGTGTCCGTCCCGACATTAAATGGGTCAATGACCTCTATATGAAAGGCCGGAAGATCTGCGGCATTCTGACGCAGTCCAGCTTTGACGCCGAGGTGCTCGAGGTGCAGCATATCCTGATCGGTATCGGCATCAACGTCAGCGAAAGCTATGATGATTTCCCGAAGGAGATCCGTGACATTGCCGGTTCGATCCGCTCTGAAACAGGCGCCTCGGTTTCCAGGGCCAAGCTCACGGCAGACCTGATCCAGGCGATGGATGAGATGGTCAGCCGCTGGCCGGATGATATGGGAGAATATCTCGAGGACTATAAGGCCTGGAACATCGTGCCGGGCAGAGATGTGATCGTCAATTACGGTGACAGCACAGAGACCGTTCATGCCCTTCGGATCAACGATAACTTCTCGCTTACGGTACGCGATGCCTCCGGCGAGGAAAAGGACCTGATCAGCGGCGATGTTTCACTGAAGGTCTGAGCCGAATATGCCCGGCAGTTATCAGGACAGGCGGGCGATCCGTGAAAATATCTGACTTTTAACCACCCCGCAGCCGGACTGTGGGGTGATTTCAATACAGGGCAGTCTGCGAACCTTTGCAAGCTTGCCTGCAAATCTGCACTCGTGGTTTACAGAACTCAGACAGAACAAGCTATAGATGGAGAAAATGACGATGTTTAATGTCCATGATATCCGACGCGACGAACTGATGCTGACCGGGCCCTTTGCCGAACAGGGTTATGACTGGTGGTGGCACAGCTTTACAGGAGTTCATTCGGCCACAGGAGAGGAAAAAGCATTTTTTATAGAGTTTTTCGTCTGTAATCCGGCACTTGGCGGAAATCTTCCGATTTTCGGGCAGCTTCCGGAATCGAAGGAAAAGGGCCTGAAGCCCTCCTATCTGATGGTCAAGGCGGGCTGCTGGGGGAGAGATCACATGCAGCTTCACCGTTTCTTCGGCTGGGACGCGGTCCGGATCAAGGGCACCTCGCCGATCAGGGTGCAGGCGGGAGACTGCCTCCTAGAGGAAACAAAACTGCAGGGGTCCGTGGAGATCTCCCCTGATATGGCCGCCGCGCATTCTGAATGGATGTGTGACGCGGGATCCATGTCATGGGAGCTTGAAATCGATAAGCAGATCGCCTTCAATGTAGGCTACGGCGCGTCAGCGCCGCTCAGGGCCGCGAAGGCATTTGAAATGTACTGGCATGCGGAAGGAATGAAGACAGCCTTCACCGGCACGGTGACGGTGAACGGCGAGACCTATCTGGTGCGCCCGGAGAGCTGCTATGGCTACTCCGATAAAAACTGGGGCAGGAACTTTACCTCTCCCTGGGTGTGGCTGAGCTCGAATGACCTTCGAAGCCGCATCAGCGGAAAGAAGCTTTCCAACAGCGCCTTTGATATCGGCGGCGGAAGGCCGAAGGTGTTTATGGTCGCTCTGGAGCGGCAGCTTTTAAGCGCATTTTATTATGAAGGAAAGGAATACGAGTTCAATTTCTCGAAATTCTGGACCGGGACCAGGACCCGCTTTGAAAGCAGGGAGTCTGAGGACAGGATCTTCTGGCACGTACGCCAGTCCAATCTCCATACCGTCATGGATACCATGGTGACCTGCCTGAAGGAGGATATGCTCCTTATAAACTATGAGGCGCCGGACGGCACCAAACGGCATAACCGTCTCTGGAACGGCGGCAACGGGATCGGCAGGATCCGTCTGACCGACCGGCGTACGGGAAAGCTGATCGACGATATCGATGCCCGCCATATCGGCTGTGAGTATGGGGAATGGACATGATTGTATACTTGCTTTCCGAATGCGCGTGCATTATGATAAAAAGATGCAACTGTTCAGCACCTGCCTGATTTATTCCTAACGACATATGATCGGCATCGGTACACTTATCAATATTGCGGGAATTATTTCGGGAGGCCTGTTGGGCTTCCTCTTTGGTCGTTTCCTGAATGAGCGGATGCAGGATACCCTCATGAAGACCATGGGGATCTGCACGATGATGCTGGGGATCGGCGGGACGATGGAGAAAATGCTCACCATCGAAAACGGCGCCCTGGTCTCCGGCGGAAGCATGCTGCTGATCCTGAGTCTTGTGCTCGGGGCATTTGCCGGGGAGCTCATGGATATCGAGGGCAAGTTCACCGCCTTCGGAGAGTGGCTTAAGAAAAAAACCGGCAACAGCGGCGACGCCCGTTTCACGGACGCCTTTGTACTTGCGTCCCTAACGGTCGCCATCGGTGCGATGGCGGTGATCGGTTCGATCCGCGACGGTCTGTTCGGGGATTATTCTGTTCTGATGGTCAAGGCGCTTTTGGACCTTGTGATCATCATGATCCTGACATCGATCATGGGAAAGGGGTGTATCTTTTCCGCGATTCCCGTGGGTGTCTTAGAGGGCGGCATGACGCTGCTGGCCCGTCTGATCTCCCCGCTCTTAAGCGATACTGCCATGAACGGGCTTGCGATGGTGGGCTCTGTCCTGATCATGCTGATCGGGATCAATCTGGTATGGCCGAAGACCATACGTACCTCCAATCTGCTGCCGGCGATCCCGATCTCCATGATACTGGCAGTTATTATGAAGTAATGCTGTGCAGAGCGATCTGCATCCTAGTCAGGGCAAAATTCTTTTTGACCCTGGCATTATTTCTTAGAAGGAACAACATATGAATGCTGTAATCGTAGGGTGCGGCAAGGTCGGCCAGGAGCTGGCCCGCACGCTGGTGAATGACGGACATAATGTCTCGCTCATTGACAATAATCAGAAACCGATAGACCAGATCTCGGAAGAGCTCGATGTGATGGCGCTCCTCGGAAACGGTGCCGATATCAACATCCTGTATGAAGCCGGATTGAGGAATGCGGACATTTTCATTGCTGTCAGCACATCCGATGAGCTGAACCTGCTGACCTGTCTGATGGCGAAGCAGGAGACCAAGTGCGAGACCATTGCCCGTGTCCGGAATCCGCTCTATTCGAAGGAGACCAATTTCATCAAGGACCGCCTCGGACTCTCCAAGATCATCAACCCGGAGCATCTTGCGGCCAATGAGATCTATAACCTGCTGCAGTTCCCGGCCCTGAGCCGGATCGACCTCTTTGAGGGCAGCGATGTGACGATCTCCATGATGCATGTATATCCGGAGTACAAATTTGTCGGAAAGAGCCTGATGCAGATCCGGCGCGAGCTTCCGGGAAGCAATACTCTGGTCTGCGCGGCGATGCGTAAAGGCGAAATCATCATCCCGGACGGACGCTTTGAAATCCAGGCCGGCGACGACATCACCATGGTCGCGACCAGAGATGAGCTTCGGCGTTTCTTAAAGACCCAGGGTGTCCGCAATACACCCGCAGATAACATCATGATCGCCGGCGGCGGCACGATCTCCTATTATCTTGTGGAGAAGCTTCTGCGCCGCGGCAAGAAGGTACGTCTGATCGAAAAGAATGAAAAACGCTGTCTTGAGCTCTCGGAGATCTTTCCGGATGCGGATATCGTTCTCGGCGACGGCACGGACCGGCGCTTTCTGATGCGGCACGGCCTAAGCACCGCGGACGCATTTATCCCGCTCACAGGCATTGATGAGGAAAATATCGTCATCGCGACCTACGCAAAGAACACGACGCATGCGAAGATCATCACCAAGGTCACGCGGACGGATATGAATGATCTGATCCAGACGCTGAACATCGACTCGGTGGTCTTCCCCAAGCTGATGTGCGCGGATATCATTGCGCAGTATGTACGCGCGAAGAGTGCGGGTGCCGGCGGCAATGTGGCTACACTTTTCCGCTATCTTGATAATTCCATCGAGATCGTGGAGCTGGTCGCGTCTTCGGATCCGACGATCGTCGACCGTCCGATCATGGAGCTGGACATCAAAAAGAACCTGATCATTGCGGGCATCATCCACGGCAGGGACTTCACGGTTCCTTCCGGTAAGAACGTGATCCGCGAGGGCGATTCCGTGATCATTGTGACCACCAACAGGGGCATCTCTTCCCTGCGTGACATCCTGGCGTAAGAGGTGCCGGATATATGAATCCATATGTTATTATCAATATCATAGGATCGGCGCTCTGTCTGGAGTCAGTCTTCTTTATCATCCCGCTGATCTGTGCGCTGATCTATCATGAAAGCGTGCTGCCTTTTGTGATACCGGCTCTGGTTGCTGCGGCTGCCGGTGCTCTTTTCAGGACAAAAAAGGCGGAAGACGGCGGCATGCATTCGAAGGAGGGCTTTGTATCGACGGGCCTTACCTGGATCGCCTGGTCCCTGGTCGGTATGCTTCCCTTTCTGATCAGCGGATCACTGACCAATGTGTTCGATGCCCTTTTTGAAACGATCTCCGGATTCACCACGACCGGCTCGAGCGTGATCCCGAGTGTGGAGGACATTCCTCATAGCGTGCTGATGTGGCGCAGCTTCATGCACTGGATCGGCGGCATGGGGATCCTGGTCTTCATGTCCGCGATCATGCACTTTACGGGCGGTTCCCAGATGAAGCTGATGAAGGCGGAGAGCCCGGGACCGGTCGTCTCCAAGCTCGTACCCAAGGCGGGCAGTACAGCCAGAGTGCAGTACGGCATCTACACGATCATGACACTGGCAATGATCGTGATCCTGCTCGTGCTGAAGATGCCGCTGTTTGACGCGATCTGCATCACCTTCGGCGCAGCGGGCACCGGCGGTTTCGGCGTGCTGAATGACAGCTGCGCCTCCTACACCGTGGTACAGCAGATGGTGATCACTGTGGGCATGATCGCCTTCGGCATGAACTTTACCTTTTACTTTCTTCTGCTGGTCGGAAAGGTCCGTGAGGCCGTCGGGATGGAGGAGATCCGGCTGTACTTATGCATCGTTGCGGTCTCTACCGTCATGATCACCCTCAATCTGCTGGGACAGGGCGGCTTTCAGTCCGCGGGCCGGGCATTTCGGGATGCTTTCTTCCATGTCGGCTCCATCATGACTACGACCGGCTATGCTACCACCGATATCAATCAGTGGCCGCGGTTCTCCCAGGGCGTGCTCGTGTTCCTGATGTTCTGCGGAGCCTGCGCAGGATCGACCGGCGGCGGCTTCAAGATCTCCCGTATCCTGCTGATGGTGAGGGGATTTCGCCGTGACATGATGACGCATCTTCGTCCGGACATCATCAAAAAGGTACACATCGACGGCAAGGTCGTGGAAGAGAATGTAATGCGGAGCACCGGAACCTATACCTTCGTCTATATGGCCATTACGATCATCTCCGTGCTGCTGATATCGATCGAAGGAAAGGACTGGGCAACGACCTATACTGCTGTGGTCGCGACCTTCAACAACATCGGTCCCGGGCTCGGTGAAGTCGGTACTGTAGGAAACTATGCCTCCTTCTCGAATTTCAGCAAGCTGGTATTAAGCGCCGATATGCTGATCGGCCGTCTCGAGATCTTCCCGATCCTCGTACTGTTCAGGCGAAACACCTGGAGGAAATTCTGATGATCAAAGCCTGTATATTTGACCTTGACGGAACGCTCCTTGAGACGCTGACGTCTTTATGGTACTGTTCGAGCGAATCTCTCCGAAAGGAAGGGCTGAAGCTTCTTCCAAAGGAGAATTACCGCTACTATGTCGGCGACGGCGCAAGGACCCAGGTCGAGCGCTATCTGAAAGATACCTCCCGGGATGAAAACGCGGATCCGTCAATGCTTCATCCCGGTGCTTTAACACACGACCCCGGAGATCCTGCGGACTTTGAATATTATTTTCAAAGCTATATGCAGGAGCTTGACCGTCACGCCGATTACGAGGTGCGCCCTTATGACGGGATCCCGAAGCTTCTTAAGGACTTAAAGGAAAGGGGCATCCGCCTTGCGGTCTTTTCCAATAAACCGGATGCAGCCTGCGTGCGCGTGATCAGGACCTTTTTCGGCACGGACACGTTTGACCTTGTGCTGGGAAAGAGAGAGGAGTTTCCGAAAAAACCGGATCCGACGGCTGTAAGATATATTCTCGGGGAGCTTCATGCGGAACCTTCGGAGACGCTTTATTTCGGAGACACCAATACGGATATGCTGACAGGAAAGAACGCGGGACTGTTTACGATCGGTGTGAGCTGGGGATTTCGGGAGAGAAAAGAACTTGAGGATTCCGGTGCCGATGTGATCATCGACCGCCCGGAGGAAGCGCTGCAATATCTAAAATAAAAAAAACCCCATGAAAGGGAGGAACCCCGAGGATGCGGAGCATCCACGGGGCAAAGCATTATGAAAAAATTATTTTAGCATTGCAGTAACAACTACAGTAACTTTGTATGCTCATATGATACTTTTGAATCATGGACGTTCTATGTGATTAAAATGAATAATGTTTAAAAGGATTGTAAACAAAGTGTGAATGAAGACGAAAGCTTATGCCAAAATTAATCTCTGCCTGGATGTATGCGGCAGAAGGCAGGATGGATATCACGAGGTCCGTATGATCATGCAGAGCCTTGCGCTTTTTGATGAGATCTCGATCGATCGGCGTGCGGACGGGCTGATCCGGATGACGATGGAACCTGAGATCCCTTCGATCCCTGCAGATGAGCGGAATCTGATGGTGCGTGCCGCAGGGCTTTTTCTGGATCATTGCGGATGGAAGCAGGGCGTTGATATGCACCTTATAAAGCGGATCCCGTCCGAGGCCGGTCTTGGCGGGGGCTCCGCGGATGCCGCTGCCGTGCTTTTGGGTATGAACGATCTGTTTGATGCGGGCGTTTCGAAGGAGGAGCTTCTTGATCTGGGGCTGAAGCTTGGTGCGGATGTGCCTTTCTGTATCCTGGGCGGATCCGCTCTTGCTGAGGGGATCGGAGAGATCCTGACGCCGATACGGAAAGCATCCTCTTATGAAGCTCTGCCGGTGCTTTTGGTGAAACCGAAAAAGGGCGTTTCTACTGGCGCAATGTACCGGGCGCTGGATGACCGTCCCGGTCTCGAACATCCGGATGTGAGCAGCTGCCGAAGGGCGCTTGAGGAGGGAGACGACTCTGCGCTTTCCGGCTTTATTGCCAACAGCTTTATGACGCCGGTAGAAGAGAGTATACCGCTGATCAGAAGGATCCGAGAAGACATGCAGAGAGGCGGCGCCTTTGCTTCCTGTATGTCCGGAAGCGGCCCGACGGTCTTCGGCCTGTTCCGGGACCCGGAGGTCATGCGGGAAGCAGCAGAGAGGATCCGGGCAATGGAGTATGCGGATGAGCTTTCTGATGTGATCCCGACTTCTTTTGGCTGAACAGCCTTTCCTGACAGTAAAGCAGCTGTGATCGACATGTATGCCGTTCACAGCTGTTTTTACGTAATAGGGCGGATTCGAAGGGGATCCGCCCGGGTCATACAGAGTATAGAATTTATTTGCGGCTGTTATCCTGTGCCTCTTCTTTAAGCTTCGCAAGGACAGCCTTTTCCTGATTGCTGATATGCTTCTCAACGAGCTTTAAGCCGTTTTCGGCATCACGGTCCGCCAGGGTGGCAACGATCGCGCGGTGATCCTCGATCAGCTCGGAACGGACATCGCGGTTCTTCGCGTACTCCATGCGGTAACGGTACATGTTCTCCTTGAGACTGTTAAGGATCTCACGCAGCTTGTCATTGCCCGCGGCATTATAGATGATGAAGTGGAACTTCTCATCCGCCTCCGCGATCGATACGAGGTCGCCGCTGTCTACAGCGGTCTCGAACTCCGACTCTGCTGCGCGGAGCTCCTCGATCGCCTGGTCGGTGATGTTTTCGAAGGCGCCCTCATAGGCCATCTTCTCCAGGGTCATACGTACACGGAGCACATCCTTGAGCATCTTCTCGGAGATACCCGCAACGATGGCTCCCTTGCGCGGAATCATCGTGACCAGCCCTTCTGCCGCCAGCTTGCGGATCGCTTCACGGATCGGCGTACGGCTGACGCCCATTTTCTCGGCAAGCTGGATCTCCATCAGCCTTTCTCCGGGCTGAAGCTCACCCTTAAGGATCGCCTGGCGGAGTGTCGTGAATACCAGCTCACGGAGCGGCATATATTCATTGATAATAACGGTAAAGTCTGAACCCATGGTGATCACCTCTGTGTTTTACTCGATTACCGCAAAAATCGGTGCCTGGAAAGGCACACATTGTGGTACTTATAATAGTACTAAAAAAAATGCAAAATTACAAGTACATTTTGCGAAATCCGCTGAATTTTTGCAAAATTGTCATGAATCCGGCCGGATTTGGCGTGACAATCCTGAAAAACATCAGATCTGATCCTCCCGAAACCTGAAGGTACAGATTTCGGACAGCCCATCAGCTGCTGGTTTTACGGATATTGGAATCGAGCAGCTTGTTGAAGCCGAGCCACCCGTCCGCGTTCTGCGGGGCTTTGCTCTTAAAGGCTTCATACATGGTCTCCACCTTGGCGTCCATGTTGTCGACGAAGCTTAGGATCATGGCCTCTACGATCGCGGGCTTTTTGGGAGAGCCGTATTCGAGTTCGCCGTGGTGGGAGAGGATCATATGTGTCAGCTCTGCGGAGAGCTTCCTCGGAAAGCCTTCGATCTTCCTGGCGCGTTCGCTGACGATCTGGGCGCCGATCATGATGTGTCCGAGCAGCTGGCCTTCGTCGGTATACTCATTGGAAGGAAAGGGGGAAAGCTCCGCGAGCTTTCCGATGTCATGAAGGATCGCTCCGGTGACCAGCAGGTCCCGGTTCACAAAGGAATAATGTTTTGCGATGTCATCGCAGATGGTCGCAACGCTTAAGCTGTGCTCCAGAAGACCGCCAATGAAGCCGTGATGTACGCTGCGTGCTGCGGAATGCCTGCAAAAACGCTTTACGAACACCGGATCCTCAAAGAAGGACATAAGGAGCTTTGAAAGGTACGGATTGCCGACCGAGCGGATGAGATCCAGCATGGAGGCCTTCATTTCATCGATGTTCTTCTCCGAAACGGGGAAATAATCCGCAGGGTCATACTGTCCCTCCGAGGCGGTCTGGATCCTGTGGATGTTCAGCTGGTTGGCGTTGTTGAATACGGTAACGCTTCCCTCGACCTGCACGTAGTCCATGGCTTCGAAATCACGGATCGCCGGACTGTTCAGATCCCAGATCTTGGCTTCCAGCTGCCCGGTCTTATCCTGCAGGGTCAGATTGCCGTACTCCTTTCCGTTTTTGGTCAGGGCGATGGTCTTGGTCTTGCAGAGATAAACGCCGCTTACGTGCATGCCGTCATGAAGGCTGTCGATATATTTCATAAAAATCTCCCGGTAGTATTGTGGATCCTGCTGAAACGATCAGCAAAGAGTCCCATCAAGTATACATGATAGCTATGCCTTAAGTCAAAACATTTACGGATCAGCCGGGTACAAAGTATGGGCGGATGAAGGGGCAGGATATGCTTTGTTCAGCGTTTCCTAAGTATTTCGTAAAGATTCTGACGGAGCTTTTATGGTACGATAGATGCATAAGCTTCGGACTAATGAACATGCTTATGCACAAAATACTCCTCTTCACAGGGGACCCGGGAGTTACGAATGAAAAAAATGATCATACCGATAATAATGGGTGCTGTCGGCATCTTCTGCTTCAGCGCGTTTGCCGGAGGAATGGGAAGAACGGCCCTGATGAATACACAGGCAGCTGTCGGTCCCGGTCCGGGGCCGGGCACGCAGACTGTGACGGGATTTGCTGTTGGCGAGACCTGCGCGGACGAGCCTGCCGAGAAAGAAAAGATCACCCAGTGGGATCCCGAGAGGGCTGCCGTCCCGGAGAGCGCGCTTGTGATGATGACACTCGAGGGAGGCCGCGGAGAGTCCTCCGGCACCTTCCGGATCTATACAAGAGAATCCGGCGCAGACGGAAAGCCCGGAAGCTGGAACCTGGCGCTGGAGTCTGCCGCGACCTGCGGAAAGAACGGACTGTATAAGGAAATGGAGGGCGACAAGAAGACTCCGGTCGGTGTATTCAAAATGAACACCCCCTTCGGCGTACAGGCAGCACAGGAGGGATTCCCCGAGAATTATATCCAGGTCGACGACCGCTATTACTGGGTCGGCGATTCCAATTCCCCCATGTATAACCGCTTTGTACGGGATGACATTTTCCCGGATTTTGACCGGGCCTCATCCGAGCATCTTGCCCGCTACGCAGGCTATTACAATTACTGCATCGACGCCGGTTACAATCCGGAGGGTACACCGCACAAGGGCTCGGCGATCTTCCTCCACTGCATGGTGAGCGGAGCAAGCACCTCAGGCTGCATCGCGATCCCCGAGCCGCAGATGATCGCGGCGATGCGGCTCTACCGTGAGGGCGCGACCTACATGGTCATCTATGACCGCGAGGACATCGGCGCTGTGTATTAAGGAAGTGCTGAAAAGCAGTCTTTCCCCGACCCCTCCGGGGATGCGCACGGATCGGAAGGACATTTGGTGATTCAAAGCAAAGATCCGGCGCGGAACCGCTTTCATCAGCGATCCCTTAAAGATAAATCAGATCATAAGAAAAACGGAGCAGATGCTCCGTTTTATTTTTTCGGAAGATCGACTGTAAACAGGGCGCCCCTGCCCGGTTCGCTTTCGACGGTCACATCACCGCCGTGAAGGGTGACGATGCGCCGGACCAGGGCAAGTCCGAGCCCGTTGCCGCTGCCGGACCTCGAACGATCCGCCTGGTAAAACTTTTCAAAGATCCGGGAGCGGTCCTCCTCGCTGATCCCGGGTCCCTCATCCTCTACCGTAACGAGGATGCGGTCTTCCCTTTGGTGAAGCTGGACGCGGACCGCGCCGCCGTCGGGCGAAAACTTGATGGCATTATCCAGGAGGTTCCGCCAGACATTTGCGATCAGATCCCTGTTTCCGCGGTAAGTACATTCTTCAAGATCCAGATCCAGCTCGATATGCTTTGCGGACCATTCATTTTCCATATATAAAAGGACCTGACGGATCTGCTCATCCAGCTCAAAGTCTTCCGTCTGTATCTCGGATTCCCTGTTCTCAAGCCGGGAAAGAAGGAGGATATTGCCGCTGAGCCGTGAGAGCCGCTGTGTATTGTTCAGGATCTTTTCGGTATATTCCTGCCGCTTTTCTTCGGTGAGGTCTTTTTTCTGCAGCAGGGTCACATAGCCCTCGATCGCGGCCAGAGGCGTCTTGAACTCGTGGGAGACATTTTCCACGAAATCGTTCCGGAGGATCTCCGTGCGTGCAAGCTCTCTCGTCATGGAGTTGAAATTCCGGGTGATCGTCTCCAGCTCCTGAATGCGGAACTCCTCCTTCAGCTCTACATCGAAATCGCCCCGGGCGACCTTCTGGGTGGCATCCACAAAGGCATCGATCTGGCGGAAGGTGCGGTGTGTGGCGACCCAGGAAAAAAACATGCCCATGACGATGCTGATGCCGGCAAACAGCAGGGCAGGCACAAGACCGGGATTGCCGGAAAGGATCCTGCGGTTATAGAGAAAGAGCATGATGCTGGCCGCAATGGAGATGGCGACGGTGATCACCAGGAAGACATATACGGCAAAGATCAGGGCGAGACGCCAGGAAAAGCGGGACTTCATGAAAGCACCGCCTTGTAACCGAGTCCGCGCACAGTGACGATCTCGAAATCGGGATCGTCCTTGAAGCGGTCCCGCAGCCTGCTGATATGCACTTCGAGCGTATGGGTATCCGTTTCCGTATCCGGTCCCCAGATGTCGTCCATGATCTGACGGCGGGTAAAAATACGCCCCGGGGAGGTCACCAGCTTATAGAGAAGGAAGAATTCCTTCTGCGGAAGGATGTCGCTGTGTCCGGGCCGTGTGACGGTGAGACTGTCGCAGTCCAGCTCGGTGCTCCCGATCTGGGCCTTCCTGCGGTTGACCAGCTGGCTCCTGCGGAGGAGGGCTTCCACTCTCCAGATCATTTCATTGACATTGATGGGCTTGATCATATAGTCGTCAGAACCGAGCCGGAAGCCTTCGCGGATATCGGAGGCTTCGGAACGGGCTGTGATGATCAGGATCGGCGTGGTGTCGCCGCTGTCCCGGAGCATGCGGACGAGCTCATAGCCGTCGAGGCGGGGCATCATGAGATCGGTAATGATCAGGTCGACCTGAGCGTCATCCCGGATATGCAGCGCTTCCTCCCCGTTTTCCGCGGGAAGGGCGTGATATCCGTGATCGGTAAGCACAGAGCAGAAAAGCTCCCGCAGGTCCCGGTCATCTTCAGCTACAAGGATGTTAAACATAGGCGGTTCCCCGAATTTTAGAAAAAACAACAGTGCATAAGCTGCGCGATGCTTCGCTGCCCGAGGCAGCTTCCGCATCGCTTATGCATTAACAGTATAAGAGAAACCTCAACTGATTCTCAAGCCCTGACTTGAGGTTGAGTTGAGTTTTATGACTTATCTTTCATCTGTTGCATTCTGCGTATTTTTTGAATACAATAATATGTTGAATTAGCAACGGTTAACATTCGCGCGGCAGCTTCCGCGTTAGGGATATATGAGAGGCATTGTTTATGGCACGTAAAAAAGAAAAGAGATTTCCCTTCGGTCTGCTCTTCCTGTTTCTTCTGCTGCTTGTGATCGTGGTCCTGGTGGTCCTTCGCATCCTGAAGCCGAAGAACAATATCGTGACCGAACCGCTGTCTACGGTTTCCACGGAAACACCGACTTATGCGGATATCTATATCGACACGAATCTAGTCGGCACCGTCATGCCCGGCGATGTTTATTATGTGGTGCCGAAGGCGGCGGGTGAGATCCGCGAGATTTTCGTGCAGCAGGGCGACCACATTTCCGAGGGCGACCCGATCTGTACGATCGACAATCAGAAGCAGATCGATGCTGCAAGGATCTCCATGGATGCGGCGCAGGTGCAGGTGACGACTCTGACCGAGAGCGTGGCTCTTGCGAGGACCAATCTTGACCGTATGGCGGCGCTCCGTCAGACGGGCGATGTTTCCGCGCAGAGCTACGAGCAGACAAAGAACGCCTATGACCAGGCTGTATCCGGTCTTGAGGGAGCCAAGCTCCAGTACGAGGGCGCAAAGCTCCAGTACGATACCCAGGTCGAATTTGCGACCGTGACCTCCCCCGTGAGCGGCACTGTGGAGTCGACAGATATGAGTCTCAATGCCATTGCGTCCCAGACCACCCCCCTGGCGGTGATCTCTTCTCTCGATGTCGCGAAGCTGGAGTTTTCCGTGACGGACCGCCTGCTGGAGGCTCTCTATATAGGTTCGAAGATCGAGGTGGAGCGCCAGGGACAGACTTATCCCGCGCATGTGACCAAGATCTCCCGGCTTCCCAATCAGCAGACCGGGCTTTATCCGGTCGAGGCGGCCTTTGACGGTCTTCAGACCATGGCGAGAGGAACCGCGGTCAAGGTGGTCTTCGTCTCCGAGAAGGCGGAGAATGTCCTCACCGTCAGCACCGACAGCATTTACTATGACGGCGGCAAGTCCTATGTCTATACCTTAAGCTATGATGACGAGGACGAAGAGCAGGAGGAGGGCGTCCTCATCTCCGAGAACAATGTCGCCGGAACCGTTCATAAAAATGAAGTCGAGACCGGCCTTTCCGATGTCGGAAGGACCCAGATCCTCAGCGGGATCACACAGGATGATGTTGTGATCCGGACCTGGACGTCACAGCTTTATGAGGGCGCCAAGGTGCAGGCGCGCGTGACGGAGGACAAATAAATGATCAGAGTCACAAAATTTGTCCTGAAGCGGCCGGTCACGACGCTGCTGATCGTGCTTTCGCTGTTCTTCTTCGGCGTCATGTCGCTCTTTTCTTCCAAGCTGGAGCTGACCCCGGAGATCAACATGCCCATGCTGGTGGTCATGACGACCTATCCCGGCGCAAGCCCTCGTGATATCGATGAACTGGTCACCAAGGAGATGGAGGAAAATGTCGGCACCTTAAGCGGAATCGATACGCTCACCGGCATTTCCAACGAGAATTTCTCAATGGTGCTTTTGCAGTATGAATACGGTACGGATATGGACAACGCCTATTCGGACCTTCGTAAACGCGTGGATCAGGTGGTAACGAACCTTCCGGAGGATGCGGGCGACCCCGTGATCTATGAGCTCGATGTGAACCAGCAGGCCTCCATGTATGTCACCGTCAAAAACTCCGGCGTCAACAACATCCTGAACTACGCCAAAAGATATGTGGTGCCGGAGCTTGAAAAGCTTTCCTCCGTGGCAAGTGTCGATGCTTTCGGCGGGCAGCAGGATTATATCCGTATCTGCCTGAGCGCCGAAAAGCTCTCGAGGTATCATCTCGACATCAACTCCGTCGCGCAGCTCGTAGGTGCCGCTTCGTTTACGATCCCGGCAGGCTCAACCGGTGTCGGCAGCACGGATATGAGCGTTTCCGCAGGTGTAAAATACAGGACTCCGGAGGAGCTGAAACGGATCCCGATCACCTACGGCGCCGGCAACATCATCTATCTCGAGGATATCGCCGACGTTTACCGTGCCCAGGAAAAGCAGAGCGCGGTCGGACGTTATAACGGCGAGGATGTCGTCATGCTGGGCTTAAACCGCAACCAGAAGTACACGGCGGTCAATGTCTCCAGTGCGGCCAAAAAAGTATTTAAGCAGATCGAGGAAGCCGATCCCAATGTGGAATTCGTGATCATTAACGACAATGCTGACCAGATCTTAAACTCCATCAGGACCATGCTGGAAACCATGGCGGCAGCCGTCGTGATCTGTACCATCGTTCTGTTCCTGTTCTACGGCGACGTAAAGGCTTCTCTGATCGTCGCGACCTCGATTCCGATCTCCATCATGACTGCATTTGTCATGATGTGGGCGAGAGGCTATTCCCTGAATGTCATCACCTTGGGCTCCATGGTCTTAGGCGTCGGCATGATGGTCGATAACTCCATCGTTATCCTGGAGTCCTGCTTTCGGTCCATGGAGGAAAATTCCGGTCAGAGCTTTCAGGACTATACCCGCTCCGCTGTGGACGGAACCGGGATCGTGGCTGCTTCTGTCTTCGGCGGTACGCTGACCACCTGCGTGGTCTTTCTGCCGCTGGGATTCCTGGCGGGTCTCTCCGGACAGTTCTTCCAGCCGCTCGGCATGACCATCGTCTTCTGTATGGTGGCATCCCTGCTGTCCGCGATTTCGCTGGTGCCGCTTTGCTATGTGTTCTACAAGCCGGTGGAACGCGAGAACGCGTTCGCCTATCATTTTATCCGGGGGCTGCAGGGCGGTTACCGTGATCTGATGGAAGGCATCATGCAGCATAAGCGGATCACTGTACTGGTGACGCTGCTGCTCTTTGCCGGGTCGATCTTCCTCGCGACGCAGCTCGAGGCAAAGCTGATGCCCGAGATCGACCAGGGCCAGGTCAGCATCAGCATCAGTATGAAGCCCAACCTGAAGCTGGAGACCCAGGAGGAGACCTACCGGAAGATCGAGGAAATGATCAGTCAGGACGAGGATCTCGACCACTATATGATCTCCTCCGGCTCAAGCTTTCTTACGGGAGGCTCTGCAAGCCTTACGGCCTATCTGAAGAAGGACCGCATCAAAACCACGGATGAGACCGTGGAGCTGTGGAAGCGGATGCTGCAGGACGTGGATAACTGTGATTTAAGCGTATCCGCCTACTCCCAGACCAGCATGATGAACTTAGGCTCCGGCTATACCCAGACTCTGACCGGCTCGGACTATGATGCCTTAAAGGCGGCAGCAGACAGGATCACGGATCAGCTCGAAGGAGATCCGAGACTTACCGGCGTCGCATCCTCCTTGGGCAATGCGGCACCGATCATCAAGATCAATGTGGATCCTGTCCAGGCAGCAGCCGAAGGCTTTGTGCCGGCCCAGGTATCGGGAAGCCTTTATACCATGCTCAACGGCACGGAGGCTGATAAGATGGATATCGACGGAGAGTCGCTTTCGATCCGTGTCGAGTACCCGGATGATCAGTTTGATACCATCAACAAGGTCAGGGATATTCAGCTGACCGCTCCGAGCGGCAATACGGCCTATCTTAAGGATATCGCAGATATCACCTTTGAGGACAGCCCGCTGTCAATCCGGCGCTCTGACAAGCAGTATACTGTCGAGATCACGGGCGGCTATACGGACCTTGCGGACCGGATGACCGCACAGGATATCCATGACAATGTGATCCTGCCCAATCTCACGGACGGCATTCAGGAGAAGGCGAACAGCCAGACAGAGATGATGAATGAGGAATTCGGAAACCTCTTCCGCGCGATCCTGATCGCGATCTTCCTCGTATTCGTCGTCATGGCGGCACAGTTTGAATCCCCACGGTTCTCCTTCATGGTCATGACCACGATCCCCTTTGCCATGGTCGGATCCTTCGGCTTCCTGTGGCTTCTGGACATTCCGCTAACCATGCCGGCCCTGATCGGATACCTCATGCTGATCGGTACCGTCGTCAACAATGGTATTCTCTATGTGGATACGGTCAATCAGTTCCGTGATGAGATGCCGCTCGAAGACGCTCTGATCGAGGCAGGCGCCATCCGTCTGCGCCCGATCCTGATGACGACCATGACGACTGTTCTCGCCATGCTCCCCATGGGACTCGGCCTCGGAGACAGCGGGGAGCTGATGCAGGGACTTGCGATGGTCAACATCGGAGGACTCCTGACATCTACGATCATGGCGCTTTTAGTGCTCCCGGTCTACTATTATTATATGACCGGCCGGAAGAAGCGCGAGGCGCTGCAGCAGCAGCTTGAGGCGGCAGCAGAAGCCTCGGTTGCGGACCGGGGAGAGGAAAGCCTGGATTAATTTGGTTTTTCAATGATACTGTGTCTGCCCGGAGACATACCGGGCAGGCAAACCCTCCCGCTGCGGGTTTTGCTTATAAGGGACGAAGCAAAGCTTCTGACATATTACGAAGGAAGCAAAACCCTTGCTGCGGGCCGACGGCCTGCCCCGGCATGTTCCGGGCAGTGATGGAGTTCAGCGATGAATAAATTGATAATGAAGAAAATGAAAGCGGCCTTGCTCGGCGCAGCCCTGCTTGCGTGCTCCCTTCCGGCGGATGCATTTGCCGCAACGCCTCCCATGGCGCATACCGAGGAGGAGTGGGCTCACCTGAGGGACAATGCCCTCGAATGGTATGAGATCGAGGATCTGATCCATGAGTATAATGCTACGGTACTGAAAAACCGCGAGGAGCTTTCCAAGGATGAACGCCGCAATATGGATGCGGAGAAGGTCCGGGATTATCTGCTTGATGAAGCTGATGATATGGATTCTCTTGCCGACAGCGCGGACAGCGCCATGGTTTCCGCGACCTACCGTACACAGGCGAATTCACTTCGCTCCCAGGCGGACAGCAATGTGACCGACTATGAGGTCATTAAGCTCGATTACGAAGTGATCGAGAAGAACCTCTTCCGCACGGCGCAGAATCTTTTCATCAGCTACTACAGCGCGCAGGCGAAGAAGGCGGGCGCAGAGGCAGGCGTTGCCTATCTTGAGCGTGCCTATGCCTCTGCCGTGAACCGTAAGAATGCGGGCATGGCGACAGAGCTTGACGTTCTGACTGCGCAGGAAAGCCTGGAGAATGCCAGGGCTTCCCTGGTCGCCGATGAGACCGAGATCCGCACCTCCTTCAATAACCTTCAGGTCCTGTGCGGCTGGTCCTATGACAGCATGGCCGAGATCGGTCCGCTTCCCGAGATCGATCCGAATTCTTTTGCCGGGATCGATCCGGACGCGGATCTTAATACCGCGCTTTCATCCAGCTATACTCTCAGGATCGACGAGATCAAGCTTAAGAATGCCCGCAGCCTTTATCCGGGACAGGTGGAGCAGTACGAGAGCCAGCTGGCATCCGATACCAACAGCTTCAAGGTTGCCTTCCGCGGGGCCTATGACAGCCTGATGAATGCTGCCTTAAGCTATAAGAACGCACAGTCGGACCATGCCCTGAAGGCACAGGATCTCGGGGCGGCGCAGAGGAAGCTCGGCCTCGGCCTGATCAGCCAGATCGAGTATGAAGGCGTTCAGAATGAGCTTGCTGCCGCGCAGACTGCGGAGCAGACCGCATATTACGGCATGATCAGCGCAAAGGCAGCCTATGATGCTGCCGTACGCGGTATTGTACAATAAAAGTCAGCGAGGCCGGACGCAGGCGACGCCCGGGCGCTGCCTTCTATGAATATGTGTCGACACAGCTTTGCTGTGAGACACGGTTTTTCTGAATACACTATAGTAAAGATATCGATGAAAAAAGCAACATCAAAGCTGAACAAGAAAGCCCTTGCGGCCCTGACCCTGGTGATGACCCTCCACCTTCTGGCGTTTCCCGCAGCTTCGGCGCCGACCTATGACAACCTTCCCGAGGGCATGACGGCGGAGCGCCTTACGATGCTCAACGACAGCACCATCGAGTGGGATGAGATCGAGGATCTGGTCATTTACTGGAATCCGACCTATACGATGTATCTGAATTCCGCCGAGAGTAATTTAAGCGAGATGAAGGCAGGCTACAGCGATTTTGTGGATGAAGCCCATGACCAGCTCGAAGAGATCGACGAAACGATGGACAGCATCCGTGATTCCCAGAAGCAGATCGCATCCCTGCCGGGATCCACGGTCAGTATGGGCGGCATGACCGTCAGCAAGGAAGCGGCGCTTCAGTCTCTTGAGAGCGCGCTGGAGCAGACCAAGGAAGGAAGAAGGCAGCTGAGCGGCGCCCTCCGCTCAACGAAAACCGGCCTCAGCCGTTCCGACCTTACGATCAGCGTCCGGCTCCGCCCCTTACGGGAGCAGATGATCTCCGTCGTGCAGGGACTCGTGGTGTCCTATAAGCAGCTCGAGACCAACCGGACCATGGTTGCCAAACAGGTGGAGCTGTACCAGACGCTCTATACGACCCAGCAGAGACTCTATGCCCAGAACATGGCGACGGCGCTGGACGTGCAGGCGTATGAAAACCGGCTCAATTCCGCCCTGCAGAGCCTCTCGCAGATCGACGCCGGCCTCACGCAGCTAAGGAAAAACATCGCCCTGCAGTGCGGCTACGGTCCCGACGCGGAGGTGGTGATCGCGGACATCCCGGCACCGGATCTGCATTTTCTGGAGGGACGGGACTATGAGGCGGATAAGCGCCAGGCAGTAAATGGCAACCAGACTGTGATCGATGCCGGAAAAGTAACGGACTATTCCAGCTACGGCTTTACCCTCCGCGATCTTTCGGAAAATGAAGCCATGGGCAAGGCTTCCGCAAAGATGGATACTCTGTACGCCGATCTGCAGAAGCAGACCGCATTGTGCGAAGCAGCCGAGATCTCCCGCCAGAAGGCGGAGAGGACCAGGGACGCGGCAGCGCGTCAGAACTCTCTGGGACTTTTGGGACGCGGAGAATATGAAGGACTCCAGATGCAGTATATCAGTTATGAAGCGTCGGCAAAGCTCGCGGCACTCAACCTGACGCAGGCCATAGATACCTATCAGTGGGCACTGCGGGGGATCATGACAATTGAATGAAAACCGAGGGGCTGTTGCATTGAACGAAATGTATGCGTACAAAATCCCCTTCTACGGACGTCGTCGGCCCGCTCAGAAAGAATGCTTCGCATTCTTTTGAACACGCTCGGCGCTTGCCGTCCCGGAGGCCCCGCCGCAGGCGGCCCTCCCCGGAACAAACAGCGAGCGTTTTCGCTTCATTGACTTCTTTTCCGAACTTCGGTTAATCAAATCAGTGCGAAAACACGAGCGGGGCGCCAGGCGCCGGTGACGCCTGTTTGGCGCCGACCGGAGCGGAGCGAAGATAGGAACCGTAGAAGGGGATTTGTGTACGCTGTTTTCATAACGCAACAGCCCCTTCCTTGGGCTTACTTTAGAAACAACAAAAGAAGTGCTTTACATTTAGAGGAAAATCGAAAAAAAAACCGCCAGCACAAGTTTCCGTTATAGTTGACAACGATACGGATTATCGGTAAAATAAAAAGTCGTGAATTATGTAGCTTTATTTAAGCCCTGTCGCAAAGCGTGAGCGAACAGAACGCTTGCGTTCATGTTCGGAAACGCTTTAGCGACGTTAACATGTATGAGAAAAAAGTCCAGCGAAGCCCTGGCTGAGCGGGACGTTTTCCGAATGCATGTAAGGAACACATAAAGCAGCGGGGAGCTGCGGAGTGATCCGGGCTTATTCCAATAACAGCGCTAAATCGCACAGTGACATACTTCCAGGAGGTACAAGATGAATCCATTGATTATCGCAGTGGTCATGCTTGTGCTTATTGCAGCAGCTGCCGCTCTGGCTTTTTCGGTGGGAAAAAAGCAGGCGACGAAGGAATATGAGCTTAAGGTCGGTTCCGCGGAGACACGGGCCAGAGCCATTATCGATGATGCAGTAAAAACAGCAGAGACCAAGAAAAGGGAGGCTCTTCTCGAGGCTAAGGAAGAGGCTCTCAGAAACAAGAACGAGTTTGAAAAGGAGCAGCGCGAGCGCCGTAAGGAGCTGCAGCAGCAGGAGCAGCGCCTTTTAAAGAGGGAAGAGAATTCCGAACGCCTGCAGGCAGAGCTTGCCAAGAAGGATAAGGAACTCAATACCAAGGACAATACCCTGAACCGCAAGGCGGAGGAGATCCGCCGGATGCATGAGGAAAAGGTCCGCGAGCTTGAGCGCGTGTCCGGACTTACCGCAGATCAGGCCAAGGAAGAGCTCTTAAACTCCGTACGTGACGACATCAAGCACGATACGGCCAAGATCATCAAGGAATACGAAAACATTGCCCGCGAGGAAGCGGACAAGAAGGCCAAGGATTACATCGTTACGGCGATTCAGAGATGCGCCGCGGACCATGTTGCGGAGACGACAGTTTCCGTTGTCCAGCTTCCCAATGATGATATGAAGGGAAGGATCATCGGACGTGAAGGCCGCAATATCCGCACGCTCGAGACTCTGACCGGCGTGGAGCTGATCATCGATGATACGCCGGAGGCAGTTGTCCTTTCCGGATTTGATCCGATCCGCAGGGAGATCGCGAGAGTCGCCCTCGAGAAGCTGATCGTGGACGGCCGTATCCATCCCGCCCGCATCGAGGAGACCGTTGAAAAGGCCAGAAAGGAAGTCGACAACACCATCCGTGAGGAGGGTGAGGCGGCTGTTCTTGAGGCAGGCGTACACGGCCTCAATTCCGAGCTCGTAAAGCTCCTTGGACGTATGCGCTTTCGTACCTCCTACGGCCAGAACGGCTTAAAGCACAGCATCGAGGTCGCGCAGATCTCCGGTCTGCTGGCTTCCGAGCTCGGCTACGATGTCCGTATGGCGAAGCGTGCAGGCCTCCTGCATGATATCGGCAAGGCGGTCGACCATGAGCAGGAAGGCACCCATGTCCAGCTTGGTGCTGAGATCTGCCGCAGATATAAGGAGCCCGCGATCGTCATCAATGCGGTCGAGTCCCATCACGGCGACGTTCCGCCGAACAATCCGATCTCGTTTATCGTAGCCGCCGCAGACGCCATCTCCGCATCGAGACCGGGCGCCCGCAGGGAGTCCCTGGAGGCTTATACACAGAGACTTAAGAAGCTCGAAGAGATCACCAATTCCTATAAGGGCGTCGAGAAGTCCTTTGCCGTACAGGCAGGACGTGAGGTCCGCATCATGGTGGTGCCGTCCGAGGTCAGCGAGGACGATATGGTGATCCTGTCCCGGGATATCGCAAAGCGTATCGAGGAAGAAATGACATATCCGGGTCAGATCAAGGTCAATGTGATCCGTGAGACCCGTGCAACCGCAACCGCAAGGTAAGATTAATATTGTATACCTGATAACATGCGCTGCTCCGTGCTGCGCACTTTCGCATCGCTAACAAGTATTCGGAAATCACCCCGCTTGAATACGCTCGCCGCTTAGGCCTCCAGGGAACCGTCCCACTTTGTGGGCCCCTCCCTCGGAGTATCGCGTGGCTTTTTTCCTCATACTTGTTACGTTATCAAAAGCTTCAGAAAAAGAATATAAATATTCTTTTTCTTAGCTTTTTCTAAACTATTATCAATTATGTATCAATTAGACTTTCAGAAACCAATTCACGTTCATTTTATAGGGATCGGCGGCATCAGCATGTCCGGTCTTGCGGAGATCCTTCTTTCGGAAGGCTTTACGGTCAGCGGATCCGATATGAAGGCATCCGAGCTGACGGAAAACCTTGAGCAAAAGGGCGCGAAGATCATCATCGGCCAGAAAGCGGAGAACATCGAGTCTCCGGATCTTGTGGTTTATACGGCGGCGATCCGGCCCGATAATCCGGAGTTTCAGGCGGCCGTTGAGAAGGGCATTCCCATGCTCAGCCGCGCTGACCTTCTCGGAGAGCTGATGAACAATTACAGCGAGGCGGTCAATATTGCCGGCACCCACGGCAAGACCACGACGACCTCCATGATCACCAACATTCTGCTCGAAGCCTCCAAGGATCCGACAGTGAGCGTAGGCGGCAGTCTTGATTCGATCGGCGGCAATGTCCGCATCGGCAGCTCCGACCTCTTTGTGGCGGAAGCCTGCGAGTATACCAACAGCTTCTTAAGCTTCCATCCGACCATTGCGGTCATCCTGAATGTTGAGGCGGATCACCTGGATTTCTTCAAGGACATCGACGACATCCGGCAGAGCTTCCGCAGATTTGTGGGAAAGCTTCCGCAGGATGAACGCGGCCTGCTCGTCCTGAACGGAGACATTAAGGATCCCGGATACTTTACGGAAGGCATGGGCTGCAGCGTGGTGACCTTCGGTTCATCTGCCGGCTGCGACTACTCCGCAAAGGATATTGTATTTGATGAGCTTGCGAGAGCATCCTACACATTGCTTTACCACGGCAAAGAGGCGGGAAGGGTCACACTCGGGGTGCCCGGAGAACACAACGTGTACAACTCGCTTGCAGCCATTGCCGTGGCGGACCGTCTTAAGATCAGCAGAGAGCTGACCTTACAGGGACTCAAGTCCTATACCGGCGTCCGGAGACGTTTTGAATATAAGGGCAAAGTGAATGGCTTTACCATTGTGGACGATTACGCGCATCATCCCCAGGAGATTACGGCGACACTTTCCGCCGCCGCCCTCTACCCGCACAGAAAGGTCCATGTGATCTTCCAGCCGCATACCTACACGAGGACGAAGGCGCTGCTGCCCGAGTTTTCCGAGGCGCTGAAAGCTGCGGACGAGGTGATCCTGGCGGATATCTATGCCGCACGCGAGAAGAATACGATCGGCATCAGCTCCGAGGACCTCTGTGATCTGATCAACCAAAACGGAGGCCATGCAGTATATTACCCGACATTCCAGAAAATAATACAATACGTTCTGGAGACCGTTGAACCCGGCGATTTGTTGATAACTATGGGTGCCGGAAACGTCGTAGATATCGCAGATCAGCTGATTTCCGAATAGTTATCCACTTTATCCACAGAGCTGTACACAATTATGTAAAATGGCTCTGTGGATTTTCTTTTGCCCGAAAATCCCATATATTGCGTGATCATCTGCAAAATATCCACTTTGTCCACAACTTATTTATGGTAACCGTGGAGCTATTTTCAATTTAAAATGCCTGTGATAAGATATGCGCGAAGGGATTTTATGGAGTAGTACAAGATGAGTTATACTGATCTTTTTCAAATAGACGCAACAGTTGTTGCCAATGAATTTTTAGATAAATTCATGCCCCAGGCCAACGGTGATTACGTGAAGGTATATCTTTACCTTCTGAAGAACCGCGTCAACGGTATCGATGTGGAGACGATCGCCGAGCAGCTTCAGCTGACGGAGGGTGACGTCCGCCGTGCGATCCGCTACTGGGAGGAGCAGGGGATCGTTTCCGTGGGTGAGGTCTCTCAGGAAAAGGAAGAGGAGGCTTTGGCAAAGCCGGCCGTGAAGCAGTCCGCAAAGTCTGCACAGCAGGAATCCGGGGATGACTCTGTCCTTTCGAAGGCGAAGGAAGAGGCAGAGCTTCGCAGCCACTATAAAAAGGCGGAGGGAAAGGAAGCCCTCGACCGCCTGCAGGAAGACTCTGAATTCGGCGAGCTTCTTTTTATTGTGCAGAAATACCGCTCCAAGATCCTCAACGAGCGCGAGGAGCAGATCCTGGCATACCTTTACGACGGGCTGAAGCTCCCGGTCGATGTGCTGGATTATCTCGTTTCCTACTGTGTGGAGGCGGGGCACAACAATATGAGCTACATCGAAAAGACCGGTCTTGACTGGGCACGCAGGGGGATCCGTGACGTACGCTCCGCCAGACAGCGCACGAAGGAATTCGATGCGGTCCGTGAGGAGAGGAACGCCAGGAAGACGGCGGCTTCGAGCCGGCAGGGGATGACCCGCGATACTGATCTGGATGCACAGCTTCTCGACCGGATCATTCAGAGGAAGATGGTATAATGGCACTGACCAGAGAACAATATGATGAGATCATGAGGGTCCTGAGCAGCCGCCGCAGCGCGGCGCTCGCCCGGCAGCAGCTAAAGCAGGAAGCGGTGGAGAGCCGTCTTCCTGCTGTTCGCGATTTAAACGTAAAAATATCCGCCCTCTCCCAAAGGGAGGCGGAGGCACGCATCCGGAAGGACCGTGAAAAAGCTGCCGGCCTGAAGGAAGAAAGAAAGCGCCTCATAAAGGAGAAGGAGGAGCTTTTAAAGCGCGCGGGCGTCGATCCCGATTATGCGAAGGTGCAGTACTACTGCAGCATCTGCAGGGATACAGGGTACCATGACAATGAAAAATGCGGATGCATGCGGCAGCTTGAATCGGAACTCTTAAACCGCGAAGCCGGACTCCCGGAGCTTCTGAAACGGGAAAACTTTTCCACCTTTGATATCGGCGTGTTTGATGACCGGATGCCGATCTCAGAGCTGATGCCCGGGCGCAGGGTCACACAGCGCGAATATATGCGTACGGACATTCTGCCCGTTGTCCGGAGCTTCCTGATCGGCTTTGAGGAACCGGGAAGCCACAACCTCCTGATGATCGGTCCGCCCGGCACCGGAAAGACCTTTCTTTGCAACTGCATTGCCAGAAGGCTCATCGAACGCCAGCACACCGTGATCTATGAGCGCGCGGACCGGCTCTTCTCCGCCATGGTGAAGGAAAACTTCGCCAGAGAGAAAAATGAGGCCATGCAGCAGCGCTTTGAGCGCGTTGAAAGCTGCCGTCTTCTGGTGCTTGACGATCTTGGCACGGAATTTATGACGGAATATACAAAAACAGAGCTGTTTTCCCTAATTTCCAATAGACTTTCCGCAGGGTTATCAACTATAATATCATCGAACCTGACGCTGAATCAGATCAAGAACATTTACAGCGAAAGGATCTCCTCAAGGCTGATGGGAGAGTATCAGCTTCTCCGGTTCTTCGGTGCAGATCTTCGCACCGCCCGGGCACGTTAGAGTTTTACCCGTACGAGAGATACAAGCATATATTTAACGATTGACTGATAAAGGGGACAGGATCGATGAATGACCATGAGCAGATTTTAAAGCCGGACGAGGCCGCCGCAGGGATCAGTCCGGAATTTACAAAAGCGAGTGATATTGAGAAAGAGACCGTGCCGGTCGGCCCGATCGGGCTGATTGCTCTGAAGGGCACGGAGAATCTGGCGTCCATCATTGACTCATTTTTAGTGTCCTGGCGCCAGGAACGCGGCGTGGAAGAGCGGCAGAGCCTTCTGTTCGCGGGCTATGAGAAGGACAGCTACATTGTAAACGCGGAAACGACCCGCTTCGGCTCCGGTGAGGGCAAGGGCGTGATCCATGATGTTTCCCGCGGCGAGGACCTGTACTTCCTGGTGGATGTGACCAATTACTCCATCAGCTACAAGGTCGGCGGCATCCGCAACCATTATTCCCCGGATGATCATTACCAGGACCTGAAGCGTCTGATTTCCGCATCTGCCGGCAAGGCGAAGCGTATGACCGTGATCATGCCCTTCCTCTATGAGGGACGGCAGCATAACCGCAGCGAACGGGAATCCCTTGACTGCGCGCAGATGCTCAAAGAGCTGGTCAGCATGGGCGTCCACAACATCATTACCTTCGACGCCAATGATCCGCGCGTGCAGAACGCGATCCCGCTGCACAGCTTCGATAACTTCTCGCCGACCTATCAGTACATCAAGGCGATGTGCCGAAACTACAGCGACATCGATTTCGATTCCGAGCATCTGACGGTCGTCAGCCCGGATGAGGGCGGCATGCGCAGGGCGATCTATTTCGCGAACGTCCTCGGCGTGGATATGGGCATGTTCTACGTCCGCAAGGATTACTCCCAGGTGGTCAATGGAAAGAACCCCGTGATCGCCCATGAGTTCCTCGGCCCGGACGTGTCCGGCAGAGACGTGATCATCGTCGATGATATGATCTCCTCGGGCGATACGGTCCTCGATGTAGCGCAGCACTTAAAGGAGCGCAACGCGCGCCGTGTCTTCGCCTGCGTGACCTTCGGCCTGTTTACGAACGGACTTCATGAGTTTGATGAGGCCTACAAGAACGGCATCATCGATAAGATCTTTACGACCAACCTGGTCTACCAGTCACCGGAGCTTCTTGCGAGAGAGTGGTACGCCAATGTCAACATGGGCAAGTACATTGCGCTGCTGATCGACCTTCTGAACCACGATTATTCGATCAGCAAGCTCTTAAATCCGACTGACCGGATCAACCGCCTGCTGACGGCCTACCGCGCAAAGAGAAAAGAGGATGCAGCACAATAAGCTCTTTGGCAACAGAGTAAGAATCTACAGCTTTCTCCTGACCGTGCTCGTGATCTGGATCCACGCGGTGCAGCCTTCCGTGATCTACCCGGAGGGCTCCCCGTTTTCGGATCTCTGGATCACGGCGCAGCGGATGCTGGGAACAAACCTCGGACAGATCGCTGTTCCGGGGTTTTTTGTGATCAGCGGATATCTGTTCTTCCGCGGGATGGGGGAGCAGGTTTGCGGCGCTCTTTCTTCCGGCGGATACGGTGTTTTACCGGAAAGCGTAAAAGCGGGAAATGCAGCCGGAAGAGAGGACCATACTCTTTTTCGCTTTTTTATCCGCAAGTGGAAGAGCCGCGCGCGCTCCCTCCTGATTCCGTATCTGGTCTGGAATCTGATCTATTACCTGATCTACCTGGCAGCAGGACGGGCGGACCTTTCTCTTAAGACGGCATTTGAGAGTATTTTCCTCTACCGTTTCAATCCTGTATTCTGGTATCTGAAGCAGCTCATCCTCCTCACACTGCTGACGCCCCTTGTCTGGCTCCTTGTGCAGAATAGAAAGGCGGCTCCGCCTGCCCTGATCCTTTTATTCCTGCTTGCCGTATTCTACGACCTGCTTCCCTTCCATATCGTGAACGAGGATGCCTTTCTTTACTACGCGCTCGGCGCTGCGGCTGCGCTTCATCTGAAAGGTGCGGTGGAGACAGATCCTGCAGAAAAAAGCACCTGCCATACTGAAAAAAGCTGGCTTGGGTGCTTTATGGCGACATTCTTCTTATATATAATACTGCAGATCCTTGGAAGCCATACCGGCCTTTACGGACTGCTGCATCCGACAGTCGCTGCTGCGATCGGCTGCCGCATCTGCGGGCTTATCAGCCTCTGGGCACTGCTCAGGGTATTACGGGCAGGAAGATCCACGCCCGCTTATATGGAATACAACTTCTTTACCTATGCGACCCACTATCTGGTCCTAAGAGCTGTACAGCACGCGGCAGCATTTGCAGGGGAAAGCGCTCTTATCTCCCTCACGCTGTACATCCTGATGCCTGCTATCTGCATAGCGGTAAGCGTGTGCACGGGGCGGTTCCTTCAGCGGCATGCCCAGCGGTTCTTCTCGCTGCTCGTCGGCGGGAGGACCTGATTGGAAGATGGAGATGCATGCGTACAAAATCCCCTTCTACGGACGTCGACGGCCCGCTCAGAAAGAATGCTTCGCATTCTTTTGAACACGCTCGGCGCTTGCCGTCCCGGAGGCCCCGCCGCAAGCGGCCCTCCCCGGAACAAACAGCGAGCGTTTTCGCTTCATTGACTTCTTTTCCGAACTTCGGTTAATAAATTCAGTGCGAAAACGGGAGCGGGGCGCCAGGCGCCGGTGACGCCTGCTTGGCGCCGACCGGAGCGGAGCGAAGATAGGAACCGTAGAAGGGGATTTGTGTACGCTGTTTTCTAATGTGACAGCGTCTTTGCAGTTGTGATTCAGGGCGTGCCGACCCAACGGCCCGATGCGCCGGCGGGCAGCACGAAAGAGGTGTGCTCTACCGGGAGTCCGATCTCTCCGGACTCGGCATGGCCTCCGAAACGGCGGCTTACGGCAAGGTCCAGCATGTAAGTCAGGACGCCTGCCTGCAGGCCCGTCGTGTAGCTGTTGATCAGCACAAAGAGGGGTTCCTCTGAGAGGACGCCCGTGCAGAGCTCCACGAAGGGGTAGATGCTTTCTTCGATCTTCCAGATCTCGCCCTTGGGGCCCCTGCCGTAGGAGGGAGGGTCCATAATGATGGCGTCGTAGGTATTGCCGCGGCGGATCTCCCGTTCTACAAACTTTCGGCAGTCATCGACCAGCCAGCGGATGGGTGCGTCCGCAAGCCCGGAGGAGACTGCATTTTCCTTTGCCCAGGAGACCATGCCCCTGGAGGCATCCACATGCGTGACGGATGCGCCGGCTTTGGCTGCTGCGAGCGTTGCGCCTCCGGTATAGGCAAACAGATTGAGGACACGGACCGGCTTTCCGGTTTTCCGGATCCTTTCCCTGATCAGCTGATAACTCCAGTCCCAGTTGACGGCCTGCTCCGGAAAGACGCCGGTATGCTTGAAGGCAAAGGGCTTCAAATGAAAGGTGATCCGGTCATCCTCTGTTTCATCTGCGGGATCAAAGCCCCGGCCGAGATCGTAATGGATATCCCAGGTCTCGGGAAGATCGATGAAATCCCATTCTCCGCCGCCCTTAGAGGAACGATGGTAATGCGCGTTCGGAGAAGACCATCCGCGTAAGTTCCTGCGGCTCTCCCAGATCACCTGCGGATCCGGGCGGATGAGAAGATAGCCTCCCCAGTTTTCAAGCTTTTCTCCGAGTGATGTGTCAAGCACCTTATATTCAGTCCAGCGGTCTGCGATCCACATGGCGTTTCCTTTCCTGTCACAAAATTCTGCGGTCTGCAGAACTCTTTCTACCTATTGTATATACTTTCCCTTCGCTTCGCAAGCCAAACCATGCCCTGAAAGCGGTTTTACATAAGACTTTCGTAAATAATTAGAAAGCTTTTGTACCTTGTATCTACAAGATATTGTTGATATACTTCACAATAGATTAGGCTATTAGTGGTTTTGAGCTTAATTGAAGGCATTTCCCGTGCCGGTCATGCCGGCATTGAGATAAACGTATCATTACTAAAGGCAGGGAGATCGATGATGAAGAAGTGGATGATGGTTCCGGTCCTCGCGGCAGCTGCGGTACTTTCCTTTTCCGCGGCGGCATTTGCTGACGGATGGACAAAGGAGAATAACCAGTGGGTATATTACCAGAACGGTTATAAGGTGACCAATGACTGGCGTACAAGCGCGGACGGCGGCTACTATTATCTTGACGGCTCCGGCATTATGGCCGCAAACCGCTTCATCGATTATGAACGCTACGTGGACGCCGACGGCAGGATGGTGACCTCCGCCTGGAGACAGATCGACGGCAAGTGGTATTACTTCGATTCCAACGGCAAGCTGATCCGTGAGAAGTCCAAGCAGATCAACGGCGTTTACTACTATTTCAACTACGACGGTTACATGGAGACCGGATGGGTCGAGGACGGCAGCGGCGACTGGTACTACTGCGATCCGAGCGACGGACACCGCATCACCGGTATGTGGAAGCACCTTGAGCCCAGCCAGGATATGAATATCGATGATTCCAACAATTCGAGCGCGATCGTCAATGACGGCACCTACTGGTATTACTTCCAGAATAACGGCAAGATGACCAGGGGCGATGCCGGCGGATACAAGGAAGCGACGATCAACGGCGCACGCTATGCCTTTGATGAGTACGGACGCATGACCACCGGCTGGGTCAAGCTCAGCGATACGGATCCGGCGATTGCGGGATGGAAGTATTACAATGACTCCACGAATCTCGGCATCTACGGCGCGGCGCATACCGGATGGCTCTCCGCATTCCCGCCGGAGGATCAGGGACTCGGCAGCGACGTTGTATGGTACTATTTCGACAACAAGGGTGTTCCGTATTACGGCACCGACGTATCTCTTTCCGATGATGACGAAGCGCTTCTTGCGAAGTTCAAGCGTCTCAACCAGAACGGCAAGTCCAACGCATACCTTTTCAATGCCTACGGCAACCCGGTCTACGGCCTCCGCAAGGTAGTGCGCACCAACGGCATCGCGACGAGCATGTACTTCGGCACCAAGCAGGAGAGCTGCCTGCAGCTCGGCGAAAAGAGCATCACCGAAGCGGACGGCACTGTTTCCACCTTCCACTTCGAGAGCAACGGCTACGGCACCAATGGTGTGAAGAACAACAAGCTCTACTACATGGGTAAGCTTCAGAAGGCTGTGGACGACACCTACGCATACTACACGGTCAACGGCACCACGTATCTGGTCAACAAGGCCGGTACAGTCGTGAAGAACCACAACAAGCGTAAGGACCCCAATGACTGCGATTACCGCTCCGATGCCAACGGCCACAGAGACGGCGGCACCGAGACCGAGAGCGAGCTCTTGGCTCCGGAGTTCGTGACTACGGAGCTGTAACCAGACAGACGCCGGCTGTTGTATGGACTTGAACGAAAAATACATGTATGTATTTTTCGGGAAAGGACAGACACAGAAGGAGGGCTGTTTGGCAGACCTCCTTCACATGAGCAAGAAGGGCGAAGCCCGGATTGCGAATGTAAGCCGGCATAGAAACTCTATATATAGAGCGTGACCAGAGCATTTCCACAAGTTTCAAAAAAAGAACAATAATAATACATCATCGCAAAAAAAGCGCTTGCATTTGCAGGCGCTTTTATGTTATTCTAGCGGAGCTGTGGCATGATAGCGTAGATCCGTGAGGTTGCCGCTGAGCGCAAAATCATAAGCGCCTGCGGGTTTTTACGGGGAGCGAATGTCAGAAAAATCATTGGCGACAAGTCACTGTACCAGATTCCAGGCTCCGGAAAGTTCCGGAAAGCGGGGTGTAGGTTGTAAGGAATTATGACACACCCGACAACGTGTACAGTCACCACTTGTCGTACTGCTTTAGAAAGTACGAATAGGAGGCGACTTTTTTTATGGCAAAGCAAATCATGAGAATCACCCTTAAGGCTTACGATCATCAGCTGGTTGACCAGTCAGCCGCAAAAATCGTCGAGAACTGCAAGAAGACAGGTTCTGAGGTCAGCGGACCGGTACCGCTTCCCACCAAGAAGGAAGTAGTTACCATCCTTCGCGCAGTCCACAAGTACAAGGACAGCCGTGAGCAGTTCGAGCAGCGCACTCACAAGAGACTGATCGACGTCATCAATCCGGCACCGAAGACGATGGACACTCTGCAGAGACTGGATATGCCGGCAGGCGTATACATCGATGTCCAGATGAAGAACGAGGGTGACAGGAAGAGCGCGCCGAAGAAGCAGCTTGTAACCAAGCCGGCTGCACGCAAGGCCCCGGCCAGAAAGGCTCCGGCCAGAAAACCCGCTCCGAAGAAGACTGAGGAGTAAGTTCATTAATTTAAGAAGAAAGAACCTTTCATCTCCCGAAGAGGGCGATGCGCTGGTCTTTCAAGCACCGGCCGGATAAGGATCCGGTGCCGCTGTAGATTATCAAAGGAGGACAAAAATGAAGAAGGCAATTCTTGCGACGAAGGTCGGTATGACACAGATCTTCTCCGAGTCCGGAGCACTTGTTCCGGTAACTGTACTGCAGGCAGGACCGTGTGTGGTCACACAGGTCAAGACCGAAGAGAATGACGGCTACAACGCTGTTCAGGTCGGTTTCTCTGATATCAGAGAGAAGCTGGTGAACAAGCCGGTCAAGGGCCAGTTCGCTAAGGCAGGCGTTGCACCGAAGAGATACTTAAGAGAGTTCAGATTTGAGAACGCTGCAGACTACAAGGTCGCGGACGAGATCAAGGCAGACATCTTTGAGGTCGGCGACAAGGTCGATGCAACCGCTATTACCAAAGGTAAGGGCTATCAGGGCGCCATCAAGAGACTGGGTCAGCACAGAGGACCGATGAAGCACGGCTCCAAGTTCCACAGACACCAGGGCTCCAACGGACCGGCTACGACTCCGGGCCGCGTTCTGAAGGGCAAGGGAATGCCCGGACACATGGGTTCCGTTCAGAGAACGATCGCGAACCTTGAGGTCGTCAAAGTTGATGCTGAAAACAATCTGCTGTTGGTTAAGGGTTCTGTACCGGGACCGAAGAAATCCCTTATAACCATCAAAGAGACTGTAAAGAAATCCAAGTGATTTGATGGAAGGAAAGGAGGACGAAACTAATGGCAAACGTAACTGTATATAACATGCAGGGCAACGAAGTAGGCACTCTCGAGCTCAATGATGCCGTATTCGGCGTGGAAATCAACGAGAATCTCGTTCACGAAGCAGTCGTAAGACAGCTCGCCAATCAGCGCCAGGGCACCCAGAAGGCCAAGACCAGATCCGAAGTTTCCGGCGGCGGCAAGAAGCCGTGGAGACAGAAGGGCACCGGCCACGCAAGACAGGGATCGACCAGAGCTCCCCAGTGGAAGGGCGGCGGCGTCGTATTCGCGCCGGTTCCGAGAGACTACTCCATTAATATGAATAAGAAGGAAAGAAGAGCTGCACTGCAGTCCGCACTTACCAGCCGCGTAGAGGCAGGCCGCTTCATCGTTCTTGACGAGCTGAAGTTCGACGGTATCAAGACCAAGGAGTTTGCAAAGGTTCTCGACGCACTGAAGGTTGAGAAGGCACTTGTAGTACTTGATTCCATGGATGAGAATGCAATTCTTTCCGCAAGAAATATTCCTTCGGTCAAGACCACCCAGGTCGGCGAGCTGAACACCTACGATGTGATGAAGTACGCTACCGTGGTTGCCACCAAAAAGGCTGTTTCAGACATTGAGGAGGTATATGCGTAATGGCAGCGTTAATGTATTATGACGTCATTTTAGAGCCTGTCGTTTCCGAGGAATCCATGAACGCCATGGCAGACAACAAGTACACTTTCCTCGTAGCGCCTGAAGCAAACAAGACTCAGATCAAAGAGGCCGTCGAGAAGCTCTTCCCGGGCACCAAGGTTGCATCCGTCAACACCATGAACAAGCCGGGCAAGCAGAAGAGAAGAGGCATGGTCTTCGGTTACACCGCAAAGACCAAGAAGGCGATCGTTACCCTCGCTGAAGGTTCCAAGCCGATCGAAATCTATCAGGGACTGTAAGTTCCAAACTATGCAGATACAGACTGCGACAATAACTGACAAAGGAGAAAAAGTAAGTCATGGGTATTAAGACATATAAGGCTTATACACCTTCAAGAAGACATATGACCGGCTCTGATTTCTCGGAAATCACCAAGACGACTCCGGAAAAGTCCCTTCTTGCAGGCAAGAAGAAGACTGCCGGACGCAACAGCCAGGGCAAGATCACCGTCAGACATCATGGCGGCGGAAACAGACAGAAGTACAGAATCATTGATTTCAAGAGAAACGCTAAGGACGGCATCCCGGCAAAGGTCATCGGCATCGAGTACGATCCGAACAGATCCGCAAACATCGCCCTGATCTGCTACGAGGATGGCGAGAAGGCATACATCCTGGCTCCCGAAGGCCTGACCGACGGCATGACCGTCATGAGCGGCGAGAACGCAGAAGCTAGACTGGGCAACTGCCTTCCCTTAAGCGCGATCCCGGTTGGTTCCAACATTCATAACATCGAGCTTCTTCCGGGCAAGGGCGGCCAGATGGTCCGTTCCGCAGGCAACAGCGCACAGCTGATGGCTAAGGAAGGCAAGTACGCAACCTTACGTCTTCCCTCCGGCGAAATGCGCATGGTACCGATCGAGTGCCGCGCAACGATGGGTGTTGTAGGCAACGGTGAGCATAACCTTATCAACTACGGTAAGGCCGGCCGCAAGAGAAACATGGGTATCAGACCTACCGTCCGCGGTTCCGTCATGAACCCGAATGACCATCCGCACGGCGGCGGCGAAGGCCGCGCACCGATCGGTCGTCCCGGTCCGTCCACTCCGTGGGGCAAGCCCGCACTTGGTCTGAAGACCAGAAAGAAGAAGAAGTCTTCCAACAAGCTGATCGTAAGACGCCGTGACGGCAGAGCCATTAAATAATAGAGGAGGATAAGGAATATGTCACATCGTTCATTGAAAAAGGGACCGTTCGCTGACGCATCACTCCTGAAGAAGGTCGATGCAATGAACGCTTCCGGACAGAAGTCAGTCATCAAGACATGGTCAAGACGTTCTACTATCTTCCCGCAGATGGTAGGCCTCACGATTGCCGTTCATGACGGCAGAAAGCACGTTCCGGTATTCGTTACCGAGGACATGGTAGGACATAAATTAGGTGAATTCGTTGCAACCAGAACCTACAGAGGACATGGCAAGGACGAGAAGAAGACCGGCAGATAAGAGACGCGTGAAAGGAGGATTCTAAAATGGCAAAAGGACATAGAGCACAGATCAAGAGAGAAAGAAATGCCGTTAAGGATACGAGACCGAGCGCGAAGCTTTCTTACGCCAGAGTTTCCGTCCAGAAGGCATGCTTCGTTCTGGATGCGATCAGAGGCAAGGATCTTAACACTGCACTCGGCATTGTGACTTACAATCCGAGATATGCTTCATCCTTAATCAAGAAATTACTTGAGTCTGCTGCAGCAAATGCAGAGAACAACAACAACATGGACAGAAGCACCCTGTACGTTGCAGAGTGCTACGCCAACAAGGCACCGACCATGAAGAGAGTACAGCCGAGGGCACAGGGCAGAGCGTACCGCATTGAGAAGCGTACCAGCCACATCACGGTTGTATTGGACGAGAAGAAGTAAGGAGGAAAGCATGGGACAGAAAGTTAATCCACACGGCCTCAGAGTCGGTGTTATCAAAGACTGGGATTCCAGATGGTTTGCTGAAGGCAAAGATTTCTCTGATAACCTTGTAGAGGACCATAACATCAGAAAGTTCCTGAAGAAGAAGCTGGAGGCAGCTGCTATCTCCAAGATCGAGATCGAAAGAGCCGCAGACAGAGTCAAGGTCATCATCTATACCGCAAAGCCGGGCGTAGTCATCGGCAAGGGCGGCGCTGAGATCGACAAGCTGAAGGCAGAGATCCAGAAGTACACCTCCAAGAAGCTGTTTGTCGACATCAAGGAGATCAAGAGACCGGATAAGGACGCACAGCTCGTTGCAGAGACCATCGCAGGCCAGCTCGAGAACCGTGTCGGCTTCCGCCGCGCTGTCAAGCAGTCAATGCAGAGAACCATGAGAGCCGGCGCGCTTGGTATCAAGGCAGCAGTCAGCGGCCGTTTAAGCGGTGCTGATATCGCCCGCAGCGAGTTCTACTCCGAGGGTACCATTCCGCTTCAGACCATCAGAGCCGACATCGACTATGGTTTCGCCGAGGCAGACACCACCTACGGAAAGATCGGTGTCAAGGTCTGGATCTACAAGGGTGAGATCCTGCCGCAGAAGAAAAAGGAAGGGAGCGATAAATAATCATGTTAATGCCAAAGAGAACAAAATATCGTAAGCAGCAGCGTGGTTCTATGAAGGGTGCCGCTCACAGAGGCAACAAGATCGCCTACGGTGAGTACGGACTTGTCGCTACCGAAGCCTGCTGGTTAAAGGCAAATCAGATCGAGGCAGCCCGTGTTGCCATGACCCGTTACATCAAGCGTGGCGGCCAGGTATGGATCAAGGTATTCCCGGACAAGCCGGTTACCTCCAAGCCTATCGGCGTACGTATGGGATCCGGAAAGGGCGCTGTCGAGTTTTATGTAGCAGTAGTTAAGCCGGGCCGTGTTCTGTTCGAGATCGCGGGCGTGCCGGAAGAGACCGCACGTGAGGCACTGCGTCTTGCAATGCACAAGCTGCCGCTGACTTGCAAGATCGTGTCCAAGGCAGATTTGGAGGCGTGATACGATATGAAGAAAACGAAGTATTTGGAAGAGCTTACCGCTAAAGACGTCAAGGCTTTAAACGAGGATCTCGTATCAGCCAAGAAGGAACTGTTCAATCTGAGATTCCAGAATGCTACCAACCAGCTGGACAACACAGCAAGGATCGACGAAGTCCGCAGAAACATCGCCCGTATCCAGACTGTCATCAGCACCAAGCAGAAAGCTAACTAATCAAAGGAAAGGAGAGCATTCATCGTGGAAAGAAATCTTAGAAAGACCCGTATCGGTAAGGTCGTAAGCACGAAGATGGATAAAACCATCACGGTTGCGATTCAGGACAATGTCAAGCATCCTTTGATCGGTAAGATTGTGAAAAAGACCTATAAGCTCAAGGCACACGACGAGAACAATGAGTGCACCGAGGGCGATACCGTAGAAGTAATGGAGACCAGACCGCAGTCCAAGACCAAGAGATGGAGACTGGTCAGAATCGTTGAGAAGGCGAAATAAGGAGAAGGGAGTACACAAATGGTACAGCAGGAAACCAGACTTAAGGTTGCCGACAACACCGGTGCTAAGGAACTCCTTTGCATCCGTGTCTGCGGCGGCTCAACCAGAAGATATGCACGTATCGGTGACGTTATCGTGGCATCTGTCAAGGATGCAACACCGGGCGGCATCGTAAAGAAGGGCGATGTAGTAAAGGCTGTGGTAGTCCGTACCGTCCAGAAGACCCGCAGACCGAACGGAGCTTATATCCGTTTCGATGAGAATGCGGCAGTCATCATCAAGGACGACAAGACTCCGCGCGGAACCCGTATTTTCGGACCGGTAGCAAGAGAGCTTCGTGATCATCAGTTCATGAAGATCGTATCCCTTGCTCCGGAAGTACTGTAAGGAGGTGCCCTATGCATAAGATCAAGAAGGACGATACTGTCAGAATCATCGCCGGCAAGGATAAGGGCAAGGAAGGCAAAGTACTTCATGTCGATACCGACAAGCACAGAGTAACAGTCGAAGGCTGCAACATGATCACCAAGCACATGAAGCCCAACGCGGCAAACCCGCAGGGCGGCATCGTACAGGTCGAGGCAGCACTTGATATTTCCAACGTAATGCTTCTTGTTGACGGCAAGCCCACCAGGGTTGCCATCAAGACCGAAGACGGCAAGAAGGTCCGCGTTGCAAAGAAGACCGGTAAGGTCATTGCCTGATGGGAAAGGAGGAAAAAACTGTGGCCAGATTAAAGGATATCTACAATTCCGAGATCCGGGATGCCATGCAGAAGAAGTTCGGTTACAAGAACGTCATGGAGATTCCGAAGCTCGAGAAGATCGTCATCAACATGGGCGTTGGTGAGGCAAAGGAAAATGCCAAGGTTTTGGACTCTGCCGTCAAGGACTTAGAGACCATCTCCGGACAGCATGCCATCATCACCAAGGCAAAGCACTCCGTTGCAAACTTCAAGATCCGTGAGGGAATGCCGATCGGATGCAAGGTTACACTCCGCGGCGAGAAGATGTATGACTTCGCTGATCGTCTGATCAACCTGTCCCTTCCGCGTGTCCGTGACTTCAGAGGCGTCAATCCGAACTCCTTCGACGGAAGAGGAAACTACGCACTTGGTCTGAAGGAGCAGCTGATCTTCCCTGAGATCGAGTACGACAAGATCGACAAGACCAGAGGAATGGACATCATCTTCGTAACCACCGCAAAGACCGACGAAGAGGCAAGAGAACTGCTCAGACTGTTCAACATGCCTTTTGCGAAGTAAGGAGGAGCATAGAAAATGGCAAAAACTTCCATGAAAATCAAGCAGCAGCGTCCGGCAAAGTTCTCCACCAGAGAATACAACAGATGCAGGATCTGCGGAAGACCTCATGCTTACCTTCGCAAGTATGGCATTTGCAGAATTTGCTTCAGAGAGCTCGCGTACAAGGGCGAGATCCCGGGCGTAAAGAAGGCCAGCTGGTAAATGAGCCGGCAATGCCGGATCTGATTGCTCGGACGGACATCAGAAAGCTTGCTTGCTGATGTACGGATGAGCAGTCAGATGAGCAGCATAAGCTGCTCAGGCGACGAAACTCGTTTCGGCGCCGGGATCCGGCAGTGCACAGGCGGGCCGAATTCTGCATGAGGAAAAAAGCAGCGCGCCGCACTTTGTGCGGGCGATGCGATTTCCGAATGTATGGAGGATTGCGGGAGCGCAGAGCGCGGAGCAATCCGTATCCATTCAAAAACACTGGATATCACATTTACTTAAGGAGAAAAACAAAAATGAGTGATCCAATTGCTGATATGCTGACAAGAATCCGCAACGCAAATATGCGTAAGCATGATACCGTGGATGTCCCCGCATCCAAGATGAAGATCGCGATCGCCAACATCCTTGTTGACGAGGGCTACATCGAGAAGTACGAGCTGGTCCAGAACGGCAGCTTCCAGGACATCAGAATCACCCTGAAGTATACCGCAGGCAAGGCTGAGCGCGTTATCTCCGGCCTGAAGAGGATCTCCAAGCCCGGTTTAAGAGTTTATGCCGGCAAGGAGAACATGCCGAAGGTGCTCGGCGGACTCGGCACAGCTATCGTATCTACCAATGAAGGCGTTATCACCGACAAGGAAGCCCGCAAGAGAGGCGTCGGCGGTGAAGTTCTGTGCTTCATCTGGTAACAGATAATCTGAAAACGGTCTGCAACTACAGGCCGACAATCTAAGAAAGGAGACATTTCATATGTCACGTATCGGAAGAATGCCGGTAGCCATCCCGGCCGGAGTTACCGTCAAGGTTGAAGACGGCAACAAGGTGACAGTCAAGGGACCGAAGGGCGAGCTTTGCCGTACCTTTGCCCATGAGCTCACCATCGAGGAGAAGGACGGACAGATCCTGGTCAGCCGTCCGAATGATCTGAAGAGAATCAAGGCACTCCATGGACTTACCAGAACCCTGATCCACAACATGATCATCGGTACCTCTGAGGGTTATCAGAAGGTCCTCGAGATCAACGGTGTCGGTTACAGAGCTGCAAAGCAGGGCAAGGTCCTTACCCTTAACCTCGGATATTCCCATCCGGTAGAGATGGAAGATCCGGAAGGCATCGAGACTGTACTTGACGGTCAGAACAAGATCATCGTCAAGGGCATCTCTAAGGAAAAGGTCGGCCAGTACGCAGCAGAGATCCGTACCAAGCGTCCGCCGGAGCCTTATAAGGGCAAGGGTATCAAGTACGCTGATGAGAAGATCAGACGTAAGGTCGGCAAGACAGGTAAGAAGTAATCTAAGGAGAGTATAAGATGATTAGCAAAGTATCAAAGAGCGAGATTCGCAGAAAGAAGCACGCCAGACTTCGTAATCGCATTTCCGGTACTGCGGAAAGGCCGCGTCTCAGCGTGTTCAGAAGTAATAATCATATGTATGCTCAGATTATTGACGACACTGTCGGCAACACCCTTTGCGCAGCATCCACTCTTGACAAGGATGCAAAGGATCTCGAGTATACTGACAACACCGAAGCCGCAGCATTCGTAGGCAAGTCCATTGCCGAGAAGGCTCTTGCCAAGGGCATCAAGGAAGTCGTATTTGACAGAGGCGGTTTCATCTATCACGGAAAAATCCAGGCGCTTGCAGACGCAGCACGCGAAGCCGGACTTGAATTCTAAGGGGGAGGGAAACAATGAGAAGAGAAATGATCGATCCTAAGTCATTAGAATTGAGCGACAAGGTTGTTGCGATCAAGCGTGTATCCAAGACCGTCAAGGGCGGACGTACCATGCGTTTCCAGGCCCTCGTAGTCGTCGGTGACCGTAACGGTCATGTAGGCGCAGGCATCGGCAAGGCTGCTGAAGTTCCGGAAGCGATCCGCAAGGGAAAGGAAGCAGCTACCAAGAACCTGATCACCATCCCGCTTGACAAGCACAACTCCGTACCGCATGACTATACCGGTGTTTACGGAAGCGCTACCGTGCTTCTGAAGAGAGCTCCGGAAGGTACCGGTGTCATCGCCGGCGGTCCCGCACGTTCCGTACTGGATCTTGCAGGCATCAAGAACATTCGTACCAAGGCACTTGGCTCTAACAACAAGGTCAACTGCGTACTTGCAACCCTCGAGGGTCTGAAGTCCATGAAGACTCCGGAGCGGTATGCAGCCTTAAGAGGCAAGACCGTAGGCGAGATTCTCGGTTAACAGGAGGTGTGTAAGATGGCGGAAAAATTAAGAGTAACTCTTATCAAGTCTCCTATCGGTGCAGTGCCGAAGAACAAGAAAACGGTTGCGGCACTGGGTCTTCATAAGATGAATTCTACCAATGAGCTTCCTGATAATGCAGCCGTCAGAGGCATGCTGCGCCAGGTTGCGCACATGGTTAAAGTCGAAGAGCTTTGATCGAAGGAGGTAAAAGATGGAATTATCAAATTTAAGACCTGCTGAGGGTTCCAAGCATAAGTCCAATTTCAGAAAGGGCCGTGGTCACGGTTCAGGAAACGGCAAGACCGCAGGTTACGGACATAAGGGACAGAAGGCACGTTCCGGCGCACCGAGACCCGGTTTCGAGGGCGGCCAGATGCCTCTGTACAGAAGACTTCCGAAGAGAGGCTTCACCAACATTAACCGCGTTGATTACGCGGAGGTCAACGTCAGCACCCTCAACAAGTTTGAGGACGGCGCAGTCGTTGATATTCAGACACTCCTCGACACAAAGACCGTCAGAAAGGTCCTTGGCGGAGTGAAAATCTTAGGCAGAGGAGAGCTCACGAAGAAGCTTACAGTGAAGGCGAACGCATTCTCGGAAACTGCTAAGCAGAAGATCGAGGCTTGCGGTGGTACCTGCGAGGTAATCTGATATGTGGAATCTTCTGAAAAACGCGTGGAAGGTAGTCGAAGTTCGTAAGAAGCTGATCTTTACTTTTCTGATGCTTCTGGTCATCAGATTCGGATCAGTGCTTCCGATCCCGGGAGTCAATACCGGCTATTTTGCAAATCTTCTCAGTAATCTGAGTGATACGGACGCTTTCGGATGGTTCAATGCGATGACCGGCGGATCCTTTTCGGATCTGTCGATATTCGCGTTAAGCATTACCCCTTACATTACATCTTCCATCATCATGCAGCTTCTGACAATCGCAATTCCGAAGCTGGAAGAGCTGCAGAAGGACGGCGAGGAAGGACGTAAGAAGATCGCCGAGTATACCAGATATGTCACGGTCGCGCTGGCACTCATCGAGTCCACCGCCATGGCAGTCGGTTTCGGCGGCAACGGTCTGCTTTATAACTACAACTTCATGAGCATCATTATCTGCGTTGTCTCCATGACCGCAGGTTCCGCTCTGCTGATGTGGATCGGTGAGCAGATCACAGAGTACGGCGTTGGAAACGGTATTTCCATCGTCCTTCTGTTCAACATCCTTTCCTCCCTTCCGGGAGACTTAAACGAACTGTACACCACCTTTATCCGCAACGAAAATGTAGCGGTCGGTGTGGTATCGGCGATCATCATCATCGTATGCATCGCGCTGCTGGTCGTATTCACGATCATCTTAAACGACGCGACGAGAAACATCCCGGTACAGTACTCCAGAAAGATGCAGGGAAGACGTCTTGTAGGCGGCAACGCTTCCGTGATCCCGCTGAAGGTCAACACCGCGGGTGTTATCCCGGTCATCTTCGCATCCTCACTGATGTCGATGCCGGCGATCATCTCTCAGTTCTTCACGGTGGACTACTCCACGATCGGAGGACGCATTCTGATGATGCTGAACTCCAACATGTGGTGCAGAGCCGCATATCCCTGGGCCAACATCGGCCTGGTCCTGTACATGCTTCTGATCATCCTGTTCGCTTACTTCTATACAAGCATTACCTTCAACCCGCTTGAGGTTGCGAACAACATGAAAAAGAACGGCGGCTTTATCCCGGGTATCCGTCCCGGCAAGCCCACCAGCGATTACCTGTCAAGGATCCTGAGCTACATTATTTTCATCGGTGCGGTTGGCTTATGCATCATCAGCTTTGTGCCGATCCTGGCTTCCGGTATCTTCGGAATCGGACGTCTCTCCTTTACGGGTACCTCACTGATCATTATCGTCAGTGTCGTACTGGAGACGATCAAGTCGATCGAGTCGCAGCTGCTGGTCAGAAACTACAAGGGATTCCTGAACGATTAACTAAAAGAGAAGTGGAGACAGTATGAAGATAGTAATGCTTGGAGCACCGGGTGCCGGCAAGGGCACACAGGCGCTGAATATTGCGAAACAATACGGTATTCCGCACATCAGCACAGGAGATATCTTCCGCGCCAATATCAAAAATCAGACGGAACTGGGCATGAAGGCCAAGGAATACATGGACAAGGGCGCTCTGGTTCCGGATGAGATCACCATCGGCATGCTGCTGGACCGTATCGCCGACAATGACTGCAGCAACGGATTCGTGCTTGACGGTTTTCCGCGCACGATCCCGCAGGCAGAGTCCCTGAAGGCGGCACTGCTTCTGCAGGACGCAAAGATCGACTACGCCGTGGACATCGAGGTCCCGGATGAGGTCATCACGACCCGTATGTCCGGAAGACGTGCCTGCCCGAAGTGCGGCGGTACCTACCACATTGTTTTCAACCCTCCGAAGAAGGAAGGCATCTGCGACAACTGCGGATCCGAACTGGTTCAGAGAGCGGATGACAAGCCGGAGACGGTGATCGAGAGACTGAAGACCTATCATGAAATGACGCAGCCGCTGATCGACTTCTACAAGAATGAGGGCGTTCTTCACGCGGTAGACGGAACCAAAGCTCCGGCCGAGGTGCTTCAGGATATCCTGGGAGTCTTAAACTGATGGTCACAGTCAAATCAGAACACGAAATCGAACTGATGCGCGCAGCCGGACTGGTACTTGCAAAGGTCCACAAGGAGCTTGAACAGTACGTGAAGCCGGGAATCAGCACCTTTGAACTGGATAAGATCTGCGAGAAGCTGATCCGGGGATACGGATGCATTCCGTCCTTTAAGGGATATGAGGGATTTCCGGCCTCCGCCTGTGTTTCTGTCAATGAGGAAGTCGTACACGGCATTCCTTCCCACGACAGGATCCTGCAGGAGGGCGACATCGTATCAATCGACACAGGCACTATTTACAAGGGATGGCAGTCAGATGCTGCAAGGACCCACGCGGTCGGAAAGATCTCCGGCGAAGCCAGAGACCTCATCGATCATACGAGAGAGAGCTTCTTCAAGGGTATCCAGGCAGCGGTTGCCGGCAACCATGTCAATGACATCGGCAGGACGATCGAGGACTACATCAGCCAGTTCGGATACGGCATCGTAGAGGATCTGGTTGGACACGGGATCGGGCAGGAAATGCACGAGGAACCGGAAGTTCCGAACTTCACCTGCGCCCGCCGGGGCATCCGTCTCCGCAAGAATATGACGATCGCCGTCGAGCCCATGATCAATATGGGAACCTGGGAGGTCGTCGAGACCGACAATGGGTGGACCTTTGTCACCGCGGACGGAGAGTATTCGGCACACTATGAAAACACGATCCTGATCCGGGAAGGACAGCCCGAGGTGCTTTCGCTCCTTCCTGAAGAAAAGAAGTTCTACGGTGTAGATTAGGGAGGTAAGGATGTCTAAAGCGGACGTGATCGAACTTGAAGGCACAGTAGTCGAAAAACTGCCCAACGCGATGTTTAAGGTCGAACTGGAAAACGGACATCAGGTGCTTGCGCATATCAGCGGAAAGCTGCGCATGAACTACATCCGAATTCTCCCGGGTGACAAGGTCACGCTGGAGATGAGCCCCTACGACCTGTCCAAGGCAAGGATCATCTGGCGTGACAAATAAGATCACGGCGGGACCCCGGGGTTATTTCGGCAATAAGTACAGAGATAGTGCTTGCTAAACCAGTTACATTTTGATACAATACTACGGCAACTTTGTTCGGTGTATATATGTATCGACGAGATAAGAATATATACACTGAACACTTTTGTGCCCATAACGCAAAGGAGATTCGTTATGAAAGTCAGATCTTCAGTGAAACCTATATGCGAAAAGTGTAAGGTTATCAAGAGAAAGGGTGTCATCAGAATTATCTGTGAGAACCCGAAGCACAAACAGAGACAAGGTTAAGAAGGAGGAAAAGCATGGCTCGTATTGCAGGTGTTGACCTTCCGAGAGAGAAGCGTATCGAGATCGGCCTTACCTATATCTATGGTATTGGTCTTACTTCATCCAAGCGCATTCTGAAGGAAGCAAACGTTGATCCTGATACTCGTGTCAAGGACCTTACCGATGACGAAGCAAAGAGAATTGCGGAAGTCGTATCTGAGACCCAGGTTGTTGAAGGTGACCTCAGAAGAGAGATCGCTATGAACATCAAGCGTCTTCAGGAGATCGGCTGCTATCGCGGCATTCGTCACAGAAAGGGACTTCCGGTCCGCGGTCAGAAGACCAAGACCAACGCGCGTACACGCAAGGGTCCGAGAAAGACAGTTGCTAATAAGAAGAAGTAAGTGCTTTTAACTAATCAGCATACGGTTTTAGAGCATTCGCAATTCGGCCTTCGGCCTTCTTGCTCATGAAAAACCGTCTGCTAGTCGCCTGAAATCCATCAGGCAAGTCAGGAAAGCAAGCTTTCCTGCCGTCCCCTCAGGATTTCATGCTGATTAGTTACAGTGATTTGCACCCTTTAAGCACAGTAATTTAGAAAGTAGGTTAGTTTGGTATGGCAAAGAAAGTGTCAGCAGGCGCTAAGAAGGTAACGAAAAAGCGCATCAAAAAGAACGTTGAACACGGACAGGCACACATTCAGGCATCTTTCAACAACACGATCGTGACGCTGACTGATGCGGCCGGCAATGCTTTATCATGGGCAAGCGCAGGCGGCCTGGGCTTCAGAGGTTCAAGGAAATCTACTCCATATGCAGCTCAGATGGCTGCGGAAACTGCCGTTAAAGCAGCTCTCGTACATGGATTAAAGACAGTAGATGTTATGGTCAAGGGACCCGGTTCGGGCCGTGAGGCAGCGATCCGTGCTCTTCAGGCAGCTGGTCTGCAGGTTACCAGCATTAAGGATGTGACTCCGGTTCCCCATAACGGTTGTCGTCCGCCCAAGCGTAGAAGAGTCTGATTTTGGAGGTTAAAGATGGCAGTAGATAGAGTTCCTGTTCTTAAAAGATGCAGATCCCTGGATCTGGATCCGGTATATTTGGGAATTGACAAGAAGTCAAACAGAAAGTCCCAGAGACAGCAGAGAAAGCTGTCTGAGTACGGTCTGCAGCTTCGTGAGAAGCAGAAGGCAAAGTTCATTTATGGAGTGCTTGAGAGACCGTTCCGTAATTACTATGCAAAGGCTGAGCGTATGGAAGGCCAGGCAGGCGCAAACCTGATGACCATGCTTGAGTCCCGTCTTGACAATGTCCTGTTCCGCCTCGGCTGGGCTCGCACCAGAAGAGAAGCAAGACAGATCGTTGACCATAAGGCTGTTCTTGTTAACGGCAAGCAGGTCAACATCCCGTCCTACCTTGTGAAGGCAGGCGATGTTATCGAGATCAAGGAGAAGAAGAAGTCTTCCCAGCATTTCAAGGATATCATCGAGGTTACCGGCGGACGTCTGGTCCCGGAGTGGCTTGAGTCTGATAAGGAGAATCTGAAGGGCCGCGTCATTGAGCTTCCGAAGAGAGAAGCAATCGACGTTCCCGTGGATGAGATGCTTATCGTCGAGTTGTACTCCAAGTAATAAGCAGGTAGGAATCTGCGCGTAAGTGCGATTGTTACCGGCGAGGATCAGAAATCCAAAGGAAGGAGGCCTGCGGGCGGCGTTCCTTCATGGACGCCCCGCGAACAAAACGCATGTTCGATTTTGAAAAACCAAACATTGAGATTGTTGAGATCTCAGAAGACAAAAAGTACGGTAAGTTCGTATGTGAGCCGCTGGAGAGAGGCTACGGCATCACTCTCGGCAACTCACTCCGCCGGATCATGCTTTCATCCCTTCCGGGAACAGCAGTAAGCCGTATTAAGATCGACGGTGTACTCCACGAGTTTTCATCCATCGCGGGCATCAAGGAAGATGTGACTGAGATTGTGATGAACGTCAAGGAACTGGCGATTAAGAATTACAGCTCCGATAATCAGCCCAAGACAGCATATATCGAAGCAGCCGGTGAATGCGTGGTCAGAGCCTCTGATATTCAGGTGGACAGTGATCTGGAGATCATGAATCCGGATCAGGTGATCGCCACCCTCAGCGGTCCGGAAGCAAAGCTCAACATGGAGCTGACCATTGTCAACGGACGCGGTTATGTCGGTGCTGACAAGAACAAGTCAGACGATGCGCCGATCGGCAGCATTGCGATCGACTCGATCTTCACACCGGTAGAGCGTGTCAACATGACGGTTGAGAACACCCGTGTCGGCCAGCAGACGGACTATGACAAGCTTACACTGGACGTATATACCAACGGCACCATCGAGCCTGACAAGGCTGTCAGCCTCGCCGCCAAGGTCCTGAGTGAGCATCTGAGCCTGTTTATCGATCTGTCCGAGGACGCCAAGGGCGTAGAGGTCATGATTGAGAAGGAAGACGACGAGAAGAGCAAGGTCCTTGAGATGAATATCGATGAGCTCGAGCTTTCGGTCCGTTCCTACAACTGTCTGAAGAGAGCAGGCATTAACACAGTCGAGGAGCTCTGCTCCAAGACTCCTGACGATATGATGAAGGTCCGTAACCTCGGCCGCAAGTCCCTTGAGGAGGTCCTTGCGAAGCTGAAGGAGCTCGGCCTCTCCCTCAACGATCAGGAAGAAGCATAAACACTGGTCCCATTGATAAGACCACAGGCACAATAGGAGGAAAAACCAATGGCAATGTACAGAAAACTGGGTAAAACATCTTCCCAGAGAAAAGCACTGATGAGGAACCAGATCACCGCTCTGCTGTATCATGGTCACATCATCACCACTGAGGCAAGAGCGAAGGAGATCCGCAAGAAGGCTGAGAAGATCATCGCTCTGGCTGTCAGAGAGAAGGACAACTTCGAGGAAGTAAAGGTCATGGCCAAGGTTGCCAAGAAGGACGACCAGGGCAAGCGCATCAAGGAAACCAAGGAGATCGACGGAAAGCAGAAGAAGGTCACTGTCTACGAAGAGGTCGAGAAGACCATCAAGAAGGACAAGCCCTCCAAGCTGCATGCAAGACGCCAGATCCTGAGCGTTCTCTATGATGTGACCGAGGTTCCGACCAAGGCTGCAGGCCGTAAGGCAGGCACCAAGAAGGTTGACCTTGTCAACAAGATCTTCGATGAGTACGGAGCAAAGTATGCTTCCCGCAACGGCGGCTACACCCGTATCGTCAAGATCGGCCAGCGCAAGGGCGACGGCGCTATGGAAGTGCTGATCGAGCTGGTATAAAATAATATCTTACACTCACGGCCCGCGGAAGAGAATCCGCGGGCTATTTTATTACGGTTTTGACATAAAAGTTAAAGAATAACGTAAATTGACGTCACATACAGCCTAAACTTATAATGTATACAGGAGGCGTATGTAATGAAAAAATATGTTTCTTTTCTGCTAACATGCATTATGCTGGCCGGGTGCTTCAGTATTCCCGCTTTTTCCTGGAGTACCAGGACCAAGACGATACCCAGTGTCAGGATCACCGTCAATATCGGGGATATCTCCGTGGGTGATGAGCTTTCCTCGAATGCGGAAAGCTATATCTCCGTACCGGATAATGAATACTATACTTTAGACGATGCCGAGTGGATCGATGAGGTAAGCTCTGTCAAGGTCGGTGATCAGCCGAGGATGCGGGTCTATCTTTCCGCTATTCCGAAGGAAACCTCCGGAAGCAATTACGATACGATCTGGCTCTTCCATTCGAGCTATAACTCCAGCAACGTCCGTGTCACCAAGGGCGAATTTGTCACAGCGGACCGTCGGGATTCCGGCTATGCCCTGGAGGTGACGCTCAGAATCAATCCAATCAAGGGCACCTACCAGGCGCCTACGGATGTGTACTGGACAGATTCGAGAGGCACCGGACGCTGGTCGGTGGATGAGAACGATTCCGGTTATTATGATGTAATCTGCTATCGCGGTGCGACCTCGGTCAAGAAGCTCTATACCTACCACGGCAACAGCTACAACTTCTATCCCTACATGACGAGAGAAGGAGACTACAGCTTCAAGGTCCGCACTGTACCTGCGCCGAACGGAGCAGGAAAGAACTCTGAGTGGGTGGACTCCGGCAGCCTCTATATCGATAAGAACAATGTATCCGACGGCAGCGGACAGACCACGGCAGACGAGCAGAACGGCGGCGCCGCATCCGGCACAGTCAATCCGGGCATCGGCGGCAACAATTATCCCGACGGCACCGGCAATTCCAACGTGGCCGGCTGGGTAAGTGAAGCCGGAAACGTGTACTTCCGTTATCCGAACGGCGAGTATGCGAAGGACGGCTGGATGAAGCTCGATGACAAGTGGTATATGTTTGACGCCTCCGGCAGACGCCTCACCGGCTGGCAGCAGAACCGCTTCAAGCTCTGGTTCTACATGGATCCGAATTCCGGCGCTATGAAGACCGGTTGGCTCTTAGATAACGGCAAGTGGTATTTCCTCAACACGACCAAGGATGATTACGAGGGCTGCATGGTCCGCGGCTGGTGGACATGGAACAACCAGAAGTACTACTTTAATGAGAGCGGCGTCATGGTCACCGGCTGGTATCAGATCGGCGGCAAGTTCTACTATTTCTACCCGCAGGGAAGCACAGGCGGATCCTACGGCTACATGGCGACCAACACGAAGATCGGTGATTTCAAGGTAGGCGCTGACGGAGCCTGGTCACCGCAGTAACTAAAACGAATACATAAAAGGGAGTTCTGCAGCAGCGGAACTCCTTTTTTTGACGGATTCGGCAGAAAAGCATCTATACTTTTTCTGAATTTATGGTACATTTGTATACAGAGGAAATTGTTCAGAATTTATGTATTCCCGGTCTGTTTTGTACACTTTATGTTCAAACCGGCAATGGGATGATCTGACAATTCTGAACAGTTGGTACAGTTTCAGGGAGCAGAGTAATGGAAAACAATTTATCTTTTAGCTACGAGCACGCACTGGGCTCCTTTACGGAAGACGAGCTCATGAAAATGGAAGAGGAGACGCTTTTCTTCCGCCGCATGCTGATGGAGAAAAACGGTGCCGGCAATGACTTTGTCGGCTGGGTGGATCTTCCGGTGGAGACCGATCTTGAGGAATATGAGAGGATCAAAAAGGCTGCGGCAAAGATCCGCAGCGATTCCGAGTATCTTGTCGTGATCGGTATCGGCGGAAGCTATCTCGGAGCAAGGGCCGCGATCGAGTTCTTAAGCCACTCCTTCTATGCCCAGATGCCGGGAACCAAGGTCCTCTTTGCGGGCAACTCCGTAAGCACCAAGTACTTAAAGGATCTTCTGGATGTGATCGGGGACAGTGACTATTCTGTCAATGTGATCTCCAAGTCCGGCACGACAACGGAGTCCGCCATCGCGTTCCGTGTCTTTAAGGAGCGCATGGAGAAAAGGTACGGAAAGGAAGAAGCGGCAAAGCGTATCTATGCGACCACCGACCGCAGCAGGGGCGCGCTTAAATCCATGGCAGATGTCGAGGGCTATGAGACCTTTGTGGTCCCGGATGATATCGGCGGCAGGTTCTCCGTTCTGACCGCGGTAGGCCTCCTTCCGATCGCGGCGGCAGGCTGCGATACGGATGCGATGATCAAAGGCATGCGGGATATGCGCGAGCGCTGCATGAGCGAGGACTTTGCGAAGAATCCGGCGCTTTTGTATGCTGCGTCGAGGAACCTTCTGTACCGCAAGGGAAAGAGTGTCGAAGTGCTTGCAAATTACGAGCCTTCCTTCCACTATATTGCCGAGTGGTGGAAGCAGCTTTACGGAGAGTCTGAGGGCAAGGACAAAAAGGGCATTTTCCCGGCGTCTGTGGATCTTACAACAGACCTTCATTCCATGGGACAGTATCTGCAGGACGGCCAACGGATCCTTTTAGAGACGGTCGTGGAGATCAAGTTCACGAATACGGAGCTGATCATCGGCTATGATGAGAAGGACTCGGACGGTCTGAATTACCTTGCGGGAAAGCCTCTTGACTACGTGAACAAGGCTGCTATGAAGGGCACCATGCTGGCCCATGTGGACGGCGGCGTGCCTGTACTGCATGTCTCCTTAAAGGATAACAGCGCCTACTCCTTAGGACAGCTTTTCTACTTCTTTGAGTTTGCCTGCGGCGTGAGCGGATACCTGCTTGGCGTCAACCCGTTCAATCAGCCCGGCGTGGAAAGCTACAAGAAGAACATGTTTGCCCTGCTTGGAAAGCCGGGATACGAAGAGCTCGGAGAGGCTTTAAGAAGCAGACTGTAAACGCTGGATAAAGGACTTACGGATTTCAAAAACCCCCAATCAGGGGATGAAAGTTTTTGAAAATTAGGGTATTATTATAAGGAAGGCTGCGGAAACGGGCTCTGTCCTGCGATCCGCGCCATGTCATAGCAATGACATAAGGAAACCGTGTCTCACGGCTACGCCGTTTCACCACGTATACGTGAAACTAACGCATCCCCTTCACCCTAAAGGGCTCGGCTCGCTAAGTTTCACAGTAACACTTTATCATCATAACAGGAGGAAACCTATGGGACTTATTCAGGCAGCAGTAACCGCAGTTGGCAAGGGTCTTGCTGACCAGTGGAAAGAGGTCTTTGAGGCCAATGACATGAGCGATAAGACTGTGTTCACCAAGGGTGTACCGGTCAGAACTGACGGCAGCAACAAGCGCGGCACATCAGATATCGTGACCAACGGTTCCGTGATCCATGTTTATCCGGGCCAGTTCATGTTCCTCGTCGACGGCGGCAAGGTCGTAGACTATACCGCTGAGGAAGGCTACTACACCGTCAACAATTCTTCCGCCCCGTCTCTGTTCAACGGACAGTTCGGCGACTCCCTGAAGGATGTCTTCGGACGTATCCAGTACGGCGGAACCAACCCGCAGAAGCAGGTCGTTTACTACATCAACCTCCAGGAGATCAAGGGCATCAAGTTCGGTACTCCGGGTCCCCTGAACTACTTCGATAACTTCTATAACGCAGAGCTGTTTGTAAGAGCGCACGGCGACTACTCCGTCAAGGTTACCAACCCGCTGCTGTTCTATGAGCAGGTCATTCCGAAGAACCGGGATCATGTAGATATCACTGATATCAACGATCAGTACATCGCTGAGTTCCTGCAGGGCTTCTCCGCAGCACTGAACCAGATGTCCGCAGAGGGCGAGCGCATCTCCTTCCTGGCATCCCGTGCACCGCAGCTGGCTGCACACATGCAGACCGCTCTTGATGAGGACTGGAATCAGTCCAGAGGCTTCTCGGTAGATCATGTCGGTGTCGCAAGCGTTACCTACACCGATGAGAGCCAGCAGCTCATCAACATGAGAAACCAGGGTGCTATGATGTCCCAGCCGGGCATCCGCGAGGGCTATGTACAGTCCGCGATCGCAACCGGTATCCAGAACGCGGGTTCCAATACCGCAGGCGCAGGCGCCGCATTCATGGGCGTCGGCATGGGCATGGGTGCTGCAGGCAACTTCATGGGTGCCGCATCCCAGACCAACTGGAACCAGATGCAGATGCAGCAGGGCTATGGCCAGGCACCGCAGGGTTATGCACAGCCGCAGGGAGGCTACGCACAGCCGCAGCAGCAGGCATACTACGGCCAGGCTCCGCAGGGCTATGCACAGCCGCAGCAGGCACCGCAGGCAGCTCCGCAGGCTCCGGCAGACGGCGCTCCGGCAGCAGCTCCCGCAGAGGGCGGTGAGTCGGCAAAGATGGGCGTATGGTTCTGCCCGAAGTGCGGTACTCAGAACGACGGAAACTTCTGCCCGAAGGATGGAACTCCGAGACCGCAGTTCTGATCAATGACTGTAAATTCCGGGCGGTGAGCAAAAAAGGAATGTTCTCATTCCGGGCGGGCTCACCGCCTTTGTTCTTCGTTCCGCTTTCAGCTGTGTCCTGCTTCCTTTACAGGGCACAGATGGAAGTTCTCCAAAAACTGAGAAAGGAACTTAATTTATGGCTGTATTAACATATAAGTGCCCCAACTGCGGCGGACCGCTGCAGTGGGACGGAAACTCAGGGAGGTTTGCCTGTGAGTACTGCGGCAGCAAGTTTACCGAGAGCGAGCTCGAAGCCCTTGCTCCCTCCCAGTCCAAGGCGGATGAGATCGAAGGAGCGGAGGCGGAAGCATTTGCCGCAGGCTCGGCCAACGGTGCGTCCGCGATGGATTTCACCACGGAGGATCCTTCTGAAGGAAAGCAGATGTCCTCCGAAGGCTCTCAGCCTGCCAAGATGCGCCGCTACAGCTGCCCATCCTGCGGCGCGCAGATCGTGACGGATGACACGACATCGGCTACGACCTGCTATTACTGTCACAACCCGATCGTTCTCATGGACAAGTTCGACGGAAGCTTCAACCCCGATTTCGTGATCCCATTTGCCATCGATCAGGCAAAAGCGAGGAGCATCTTCACGGACTGGGTGAAGCAGCATAAGTATATTCCGAGGGATTTCTACTCGGAAAAGCAGATCAGCCTCCTTAGCGGCGTCTACTTCCCCTACTGGGTCTACCAGGCAAAGATCCACGGCATTGCCCAGGGTCAGGGAACAAAAACAAAGCAGTGGGATTCCGCCGGCATGCGACATGTGGAGACAGAGGTCTACCGGATCGACAAGACCGGTGATATGGAGATCAATGATCTTTCCAGGATCGCCCTCAACAAGGCATCCAAGGTCCTCTGCGAGAGCGTGATGCCCTTTGAGCTTGATAAGATGAAGAAGTTCTCGCCGGGGTATCTCCAGGGCTATATCGCCGAGTCCAGAGACATCGAGAAGGAGCAGCTTGCCCCTGAGATCCGCCAGGAGGTGGACAGCTACGCGGTAGAGCGCCTTCGTGAGAGCGCATCGGAAGGCTTTAACGAGGTGCAGCTCAGCAATGTCGCGACCAGCGTGGACAAGGAAAAATACCTCTACGCGCTGATGCCTGTCTGGACCCTCACTTACAAGGGCGCGGACGGCAAGATGTATTATTTCTCCATCAACGGACAGACCGGCAAGACCGTCGGCGAGCTTCCGACAGACCAGAGGAGCCTTCTGTTCCTCTTCCTGAAGGTGTTCATCCCGATGTTCATTGCGCTGCTTGCTCTGTTCCGCTTTGTACTGTAAGAAAGGAGGCCTGTCATGAAACTGATGAGAAAAATAAGCGCAGTTTTACTGGTAATGCTGCTGGCAGTCTCCTTCGCGGTTCCCGCTTTTGCGGATGAGACGACTGCGACTGCTCCCGGCGCTGAGCTCCGCGAGGCAGCGGATACGCTTCTTCTCGGATCTGATCTGGAAGCATATTACGATGATGTGAAGGATCTCCACGCTGAGGGCATACAGCTCTTTGATACCGCATCACTTCTTTCCGCAGAGGAAAAGGATAAGCTCGAGGTGATCCTCACCGAGGTCTCCAAGGCAACCGGCATGGATGTCGGCATTGTCACCACAGAGGGCTTAAGCGGCTGCTCGGATGTCCTGGATTTTGCAGACCGGGTCTTCTATCAGGGCGATTTCGGTACCGGCAGTGAAAAGGACGGAACGATCCTTGTGATCAGTGTCGGAGCGGACAGAGACGTCACCATGTATACTCATGGCATTGCGATCCGCTATCTTACCGACCGCGGCATGGATTATATTTACGATGACTTAAACGGCGGTCTGTTCCCGGCTCTTTCCAACGGCCAGTACGGTCAGGCCTGCGCGATCTTCGCCCAGGGTGTCTTAAACCTCTACAATGAGGGTATCCAGCAGGATCAGGGAAACCTGAACACGGAGACCGGTGAGATCGATTACGCCTATCCGCAGGAAAAGAAGCATGTCAGCATTTTCGAGGTCCTGATCGCGGGCATCGTGAGTGCTGTATCCGCGATCCTTCCCGTAAACGGCGTCAAGAGAAAGTACGCGATGGAGGCGGAAAAGCACCTTGCCCAGGGCTTCAACCAGGCCTATAAGGCGAGTGCCGTTTACAACATCATGGGTGCCGCAGCAGGCACGGATGCGCAGCTCATCGACCGCTTCACAAAGACCATTCCGATCCCGCGTCCCCAGCCTACAAACGGCGGACGTACCGGCGGTGTCGGCGGTCATGGCGGCGGCATCAGCTCGGTAAGCTCCGGCATGGGCGGATCAGTCCACGGCGGATCGAGCAGAAAGTTTTAACAATAAGGAATTATACTGAGAATGAACAGGCAGGTATTACTGCTAAGAAGCATTATTGACAATCCGAAAATATCCCAGCGGGCCCTGTGCGAAACCACAGGGCTTGCTCTTGGTTCGGTCAATTCTCTCTTAAAGGAGTGTGTTGCAGCCGGACTGGTGCAGGAAACGAAGGAAGGCCGTACAGTAACGGAGAAGGGGCAGGAGTTCCTTGAGCCTTACCGTGTGGACTGTGCGGTGATCATGGCAGCAGGCTTTGGCTCGCGCTTCGTGCCGCTTAGCTTTGAGACACCAAAAGGTCTCCTCGAGGTCTTCGGGGAGCCGATGGTAGAGCGCCAGATAAAGCAGCTGATCGAGGCCGGCATTACCGATATCGCCATCGTCGTAGGATACATGAAGGAGAAGTTTGATTACCTTACCGATAAATACGGCGTGAAGCTGATCTACAATCCGGAGTATCTTACGAAGAACAACATCGCGTCCATCCATGCGGCGCATGACTTCCTCCAGGGGAAGAATGCCTATATCCTAAGCTCCGATCACTGGATCCGGAACAATGTCTTCCATACCTTTGAGGGCGGCGCCTGGTATTCTGCACGGCATATGGACGGGCCTACCTCCGAATGGGTTCTTGTGACTGACAAAAAAGGAAGGATCAGGGAGACATGGCCGGGTGGAAGAGACTGTGATGTCATGTACGGACCGGCTTATTTTTCGCGGGAATTCAGCGAGAGATTCCTGCCTGTCCTCGAGCGCTGCTGTGAGATGCCCGGAACCGAAGACTACTACTGGGAGCATGTCCTCATGGGCATGCTGAACGGGGAGATCGCAAAGCGTCTCAATGCCTACTTCGGGCACATCCCGGAGATCGCTCTTTGTAAAAGTCCGGAGATGTATATCAATCTTCAGCCCTCGGACAATGTCTACGAGTTTGAGAATCTCGAGGAGCTTCGTGAATTTGACGAAAAATATCGCGAGGACTCCGGCTCAAAGGCCATGCAGCTCGTAAGCCGGGTCTTTGGCGTACCGGAGTCAAAGGTCGTGAGGATCCGGAGGCTCAAGGCCGGGATGACCAACAATTCCTGGCTCTTTTCCATCGGGGACCGCTCCTATATCTGCCGGATCCCGGGAGAGGGAACGGAGCTTCTGATCAACCGGCATGAAGAAAAAACGGTATTTGATTCTGTGAAACATCTCGGCATAACCGAAAAAGTCATCTATTTTGATGAAAACAGCGGTTATAAGATATCAGAATTCTATGAAAACTCGCGAAATGCGGATCCGAAGAATGAAGCGGACATGTGCTGCTGCATGCAGAAGCTAAAGGGACTGCATGAGTCGGGCGTGACCGTTCCTCATCATTTTGATATCGACGAGAGGATCCGCTACTATGAGGGACTCTGCGGCGGAATCAAAGGGATCCCCTTTGCGGATTATCCCGAAATGCGGGAACAGAAAGACCGCCTCATCGCATGGCTTAACAAGAATCACGGACCCGAGGTGCTGTCCCATATCGATCCCGTCCCGGATAACTTCATTTTCCTTCCGGGGGCGGACATCAGTGAAACCGAACGTGATGCGTCTAAGGTACGCCTCATCGACTGGGAATATGCCGGTATGTGCGATCCCATGATCGACCTCGGCATGTGCGCGATCTACTCCTATATGGACGAGCAGCAGACAGAACGCCTCATGAGCCAGTATTTTGGCCGTGAAGCTTCGCAAGAAGAACGCAGGCTGGTTTGGGCGTATATGGCGCTCGGAGGCTTTTTGTGGGCCCTCTGGGGCGTCTACAAGGAGCAGCTTGGCGTGCAGTTCACGGACTACACGATCCGGCAGTACCGGTACTTTAAGAAATATTCGCTAAAGGTTCTTGAAAACAGATAACTTTGGAATCAGTCGGAGCATTGCGGGCATCTGCAGGAGCCGTCTAACATCCTCATACATGGAGAACAGGCCGTTATGAGGAAAACGCATACTGTGCGAGCAAAGCGAGTTATGCATTTTCCGAATGTTTTTAGGCATGTTTTCCATGAAGGATGTTTAGGCTCCGAAGAAAGCCCCCGCAATGTCCGACTGATTTCGTATTTGTAGGTATTACTTGAAAATAATCAGTTTTTGTAAGAAAAAATATAGTAAAAATATATACAATATTTTGTGGAATGTGGTATAGTTGAATACAAGTCGGAGTGTAAGTATACGCTCCGATGAGAGACCATTCAGGAGGCGCGATATGAGAAAAATCCGTACCATCGGCCTGCTTGCCGGACTTTTAGTCGCGGGACTTGCCACACTGACATCCTATGCCGGCTGGAAGCAGAGCAGTAAGGGTTATTACTATGAGGATAACGGTACTGTCGTCACCAGCAACTGGCTGCGCATGAGCGACAATAACGGCGGCTATGTCTATTACTACATGGGCAACGACGGCTATATGTCCTCCGGCTGGACCAAGATCAACGATGTCTGGTACTATTTCAAGGATAACGGTACGATGGCAACGGGCTGGGTCAAGGTCGGCGACCTCTGGTACTATATGAATCCGTCCAACGGTCAGATGCAGACCGGATGGCTTAAGTTAAATACCAATGGTTCGGATGTCTACTACTATCTGAAGGATAACGGTGCGATGGCGACCGGCTGGCGCCAGATCAATAACGCCTGGTATTACTTCCTCGATAACGGATCCGCGGTCCTCGGCAAGTGGGCGAAGATCAACAATGTCTGGTACTGCTTCGGCACCGACGGCAAGATGGTGACCGGATGGCATCAGCAGAACAATGCCTGGTATTACCTCGACAGCAGCGGCAAGCTGATGACCGGATGGCTTCGCGATAATAACAAGAACATCCAGTACTACTGTGATCCGAATAACGGCATCATGGCGACCGGTTGGAAGCAGATCGAGGGTGCATGGTACTACTTCGCATCGAGCGGTGCGATGCAGACTGGCTGGCTCAACCAGAATGGTACCTATTACTACCTGCAGTCCAACGGTCAGATGGCAGCAAACACCACGCTCAACATCGGCGGTACGAACTATACCTTCGGTTCCAACGGCGCTTATATCGCCAACACCAACACCAACAACAGCCCGAACGGCGTTACAAGCAATAACGGCCCTGTTGTAAGCAGTAATGACACCACGGTCAGCAGCGGAAATGTCGTGACCTCCAATGCTCCGGGCAACAGCCTCAGTTCCGGCAACAACGGTCCGGGCGTCACTGCCTCCACAAGCAGTGGTATGAGTTCAAGCGCTCCGACGAGTACCGGAACAGATTCCGTAGGACCCGGCGGCACCGGTTCCACGACCAGCACGGTCTCCGGACCTGCTGCAGTAGGTGCGAATACAGTGGCACCGAGCGGCACAACGACCTACGCCGGCGGCACGAGCTCCTATGACAGCTACGGCAACCTCATCCCGGGTCTTACTACTGGCCCCGGCCATTGATGGCATTAAACAATTAAACAAACCAGTTTTTCAAGAGGATCGGCATTTGCCGGTCCTCATTTTTTGACTTATATTTATCTTTTTCTTTTCCGCATGAAAATAAAAGGCCGCCCATTGGTCCGGGCGGCCTTGCAGGAAGGAGGGAGTAATGAAAAAGAAGAGTGCTTTTCTTTATCTGAGATGAGTATAGCAGACTCTTAGACACAAAAGGGTTACAAAAGAGGCAGGAACTGGAAAATTTTTTAAGGACTGATAAACTGATCAGCTTTTGCGATAGGGTTCTCCACTTAGCTGCATGCGATACATGACACGCAGCAGCTTCTTGGCAGCATGGGAGATAGCCACATTATAATGCTTTCCTTCGGAGAGCTTTTTGGCAAGATAAGCGGAAAATGTCGGATCCCACTGGCATACAAAACGGGTCGCATTGAACAGCGCATATCGAAGGTATTTTGAACCGCGTTTTTCCATGTGGCAGTAGGTGGAGACAAGCTGTCCGGACTGGTAGGTAGAGGGAGAGAGACCAGCATAGGCGAGGAGCTTGTCGGCATTGTCAAAACGTGAAAAATCTCCGACCTCTGCGAGAATCATGGCGCCCATACGGTAACTGATCCCGGGAATCGTAAGGATCGGCGGATTTAAGGTATCCATCAGAGACTTAAGCGACTTTTCGATGACAGCGTGCATATTGCGTAGGCCAACGGCCGGTTTTGCGCAGCTAAACGGCCGCGGAGCGGAGCGAGCGGCCACTCTGTCCTTATGATTTAAAAGCTATTCTCCTATACTGATAGCAACCATCAATAGTGATGGGAATTCATTTATAGGAGGTAGCTATGCTAGACTACAAAGACATTTTGACCAAGCACTATGTACTGCATTTGTCTGCGCGGGAAATCTCTCGACAGTCAGATGTCAGCAAATCGGGAGTCAATGACTTCCTTAAGGCGTTCAGAGAATGCAAAGATCTGGATTTTCCCCTCCCGCCTGGGATCACGAACGCCGGGATTGCCATGAAAGTGTATGGCAAAGTGCCGGGCGAAGGCGGCCGGGATGAAAGCTACGAGTATCCAGACTACCAGCAGGTCCTGATACTCATGAATGAGCGAAAGAACATGACGCTCCAGGTATGCTGGGATCGGTATATCAAGCGCTGCAAGACCGAGGAGAAGAAGCCGTACCAGTACAGGCAGTTCTGCGAGCTCTTCGGCAAGTGGTGCGAGGAAAACTATGAAACAGCTCACTTTACTGCAGTGATCGCCCAGACAATGGAAGTTGACTTCGCCGGCAAGACCTTCGACCTGATTGACCGCCTTACTGGCGAGATCACACCGATCGTCGTGTTTGTTGCTATCCTTCCGTATTCCCAGTACATCTACGCTGAGGGAATGGAATCCACAAAGGAGATGCAGTGGATCGAAGTCAATAACAACGCATTGAAGGCTTTCGGAGGCGTTCCGGCCATCGTTGTGTGCGACAACTGCAAGCAGGCCGTGATCGCGAACAAGGACTGGATCCAGCCGGAGCTGAATCAGGACTACGCTGAATGGGCAGAGCACAACCACACGGTGATCCTTCCCGCCAAGGTCCGGAATCCCCGTTTCAAATCATCTGTGGAAAACGCAGTAGGTATTCTCGAGAAGGGCTTCTTCCATGATCTGGAGGAACGCAGGTACTTCTCGCTTGAGCAGTTCAACGAAGACCTCTGGGAGAAGCTGGATGAGCTGAATGACGCTCCGTTTAAGAAGAAGGAGCATTGCCGCTCCTACTACTGGGCAGAAGAAAAGGAAGAGCTGATGCCGCTCCCCTCCACGCAATACCACTACATGGAGAGGGCTACGGCAAAGGTATCAAGCGACTTCCACGTACGCTTTGACAATGCTTATTATAGCGTAGACAAGGCGTATCTGCACAAAAAAGTCATCATTCGAGCCACTTCCTCTGTGGTCAAAATCTTCAGTCTCGAAGGGGAACTGATCATCGAATGGCCCAGGGCCACCCACAGGGGCGAATGGAAAACGGACGCAAGCCATCTGCCGAAGAACTATGAAGATTTCTCAGAATGGAACAGTACCTACTTTATCCGGAAGGCTTCAACAGTGGGAAGCAATACTACAGAGTTAATCAGGAGGATCCTGAAGAGCCGGAAGCTGGAAGTTCAAACCTACAGGCTCTGCGTAGGTGTTCTGGGGTTCACAAAGAAGTATAGCCGTTCTGCGCTGGAGGAATGCTGCAAACGCGCTCTCGCCGCTGAAAGAACGACTTACACCTATATCAAAAACACCATTGGAGCGGTAGCCGAAGAGCTTGGCGCTGACGGCTACAATACCGACAAAAACAAAAAGCGGAACGAAGGCTCCTACATCATGGACAGCAGCTACTCTGACATGGAGAAACTGTTGAACCGCAGCCGTACTCTCGCGGATCAGTCCGGGAAGGAGACACAGCGATGAATACAGGAACAAAGGAGCTGAAGTCGATTCTGGATGAACTGGATGAACTGAAACTGCCGCATATGGCTGCAGAGCTCGAAGCTCTCTACAAGCAACCGGCTTTTGTTAATACGGGCCGACTTGAATTGATCAGCGCCATCATCCATGCCGAATACATCGTAACGATTACAAACCGCTATACATCGCGTCTGAAGAAGGCAAAGCTGAAAGGCAGCGACAGTTGTCTTGACCAGTGTGTTGATTCAAGAGAACGCCAGTACCAGCCGCAGGATATCATCCAGACGCTTTCATCGCTGGATTTCATCCGAAATGGCATGAACCTCTGTATATTCGGAGCCTCTGACAGTGGAAAGACTTACCTTGCAAGAGCGCTTGGGGCCGAAGCGTGCCGGGAGTACCGTGTAGGCTACTACCACTGTGAGGAACTGGTAGGTGAGCTGGCTGCCATCCGAAAGGATGATTTCAAGCAATATCAGAAGAAGGTAAAGGCGATCATCAACCTTGACCTTGTGATCCTGGATGACTTTCTTCTGCACCCGATCACGGAGGACGATGAGGTCAAGGCTCTGTATGATGTCCTGGAAAAACGGAATGAATTGTCAAAGAGCTGTATTATCTGCTCGCAACGCGAGCCAAAGGCATGGCCTTCTATGCTGATGGAGGATGAGGTTTCATCCAACTCGCTGCTCAAGCGGGTAACGAAACACTACATCGTTATGATTGAGCGGAAAGTGGCTGATTAACACCTGGCCGCTGGTAACGCTGAGTGGCCGCTGGCAAACGCACCGGTGGCCGCTCGGCGGCGCAAAATGCAACAGCGATTTCTTCATCCATTGTTCGGATGAGACGGATCGTATACTGGAGCTCCAGCGAACGGGAAGGCATTGAAATAGCGATAGAAGATTTAGCAGCATCACGAATAGCCCTGGCCTTGTCGGGCCCGTAGTGGCCGTGGGAAGACTCCGCGAGGAGCTCGCTGAGTCGCTTTAAAGATGCACCGGCAATATAGGAAGCTCCCGGAAACTCCTCGAGGAGCGTATAGACAGAATTCATATGAAGGTCCGGAACGTGCTTTTCAAGCTCCGGAAAGAGGATCGTCACAAGCCTTGCAATGGAGATCTTAAGACGTACTCTGTCCTGCACCCGGTCGAAACGGTAGCGGGTCAGAGCTTTTAATTCATCTGTATAGTCCGAAATGCCTGTATAGCGCTTCAAGCTGCGATCATGGATCAGCATACGTGCAATGGCAGCCGCATCAACCCGGTCGGTCTTGGTCTTGCGCAGACTGGTTCCCTTGCGGTAAAGATTGGTATGCAGCGGATTGATGAGACAGGTCTCATAACCGTGCGAGGAGAGGGCATTTAAGAGGTTATAGGAGTAGTGCCCGGTCGCCTCGAGACCAACGAGTACAGCCGATTTTGTCTGTTCTGAGACTGCAGACTGCACACGCTCAAAGAGCATCTGGAGACCATCCTGGCTGTTCCGAAAAGTAAAGACCGGATACAGTTCAGATTCATCCTGATCCATGATGCAGCAATCATGCTTATCCTTTGCAACGTCGATCCCGACATAAATCAAAACAAACACCCCCAAAATCTCTTGTGCCTAAAAGATACGACAGATACCCTTCCGGAGCCTTTAATAAACCGTCAAAGCGGTAGGAGAATGGAACCGATGCAAGGTATCGAAAAGCCATGCGACTGAATTGTTGTCCGGCAGATTAAACGAGGCAGCATCCGTCAGATTAAACGGAGCAGTATAGCAGCCTGACACTGTATGTTATTCGAATTAATCGAGGTTAAAACGGCGCATTGTTCCTCACAAAAGGAGG
>Ga0256404_1000851_pt1 | contig 78002 bp, 65 predicted proteins | sample RumenRJG_01DNA_FD_185990 | JGI IMG/M metagenome (GOLD analysis project Ga0256404, IMG submission 185990) | Bovine rumen microbial communities from Lethbridge, Alberta, Canada - RJG_01 | ecosystem: Host-associated > Mammals > Digestive system > Stomach > Rumen | place: Canada: Alberta | collected...
AACGAAGCACCTATGAGGTGTTGCAGATACTCGGAGTTTCACTGACAGACAAAACTCCGCTTTACGATCTCTTCAATAATAATCAACTCAACGATTTCAAAGAACTCAACTATTCTAATGGACAGTTTTTATTAAACTTTTAAAATGTTAAATTTTTAGTGGACACTAATGATCTTGTTTACCATCATTTCCCAAATAATTGCCTGTACGATCATAATAATCACCAAATTCACAGCCGTCAGGATCAACCAACATCACTGGATTCCAAGCACAGTAGTTGTATGGGCTCATAGACGGGTACTTGTCCATCATCGGGTCGACGCTGAGCCAGCCGGTGAGGACTTCGGACCAGTAGTAGCGGGCACCGTAGTAGTGGTAGCCACTCTCATAGTCCTTTTCTTTACCGTTGAAGGAATAGATACCAAGACGAGGGTACTGCGTTTCTGCAAAGTTCTGAATGTCAACCCAGTCTTCACCGTATGGCAGGTAGTTGAGGGTCTGAGTAACCTGTCCGGCATCGTTGGTGAGATATGCGGCACTACCCAAATGGTCGGAGTGATAGTAGAAGGCAGGCTCGCTGTCGTCACGACCCTTTTCGTAATCATCAAGAACCATGCGCAGGTCATAATGATCCATGATTTCTGGGTCATGATGCAGGCACTGGCTGAAAGTCTGCCACAGGCCCTCGTGCTGACGATCATGCAGCTCATCGTAGCTTGCCTGTTCCACAGGCTGTATGCGTGAATCAACGACATTCCAGTCCACATTGCCGAATCCACCGCCAATCTTGCTGCAGATACGGTTGCTACCCTCGTAGTAGTGCTTTGTGTAGCCGCTCTTGTTGAGGGTGATGAGCGATGAGGCATAGAGCGTCGGGTAGACCAACGGAGGATGTTGCATGAGTTCGGCAGCATTCTGGTGAATGTCAAGTCGCGGTGTGGTGAACTTCATTTTTCTTTTAGGGTAAGTTTCGGCGGATTCGCGAATCCGCCGAAACATGTACCAACAACTAATTTTCTTTTTTTTGTAAAATGTAGGAATCACTGGGTAATAAGTTCCTGTTATGTCCATCCTTATAATGGAGAACGCTCAGTAACAGAATTAGACGACTATTCTCTTTTTTATAATAATAAGTTATTGAATCAACAGGTCTTTCTGTATATACATCATTCAAAACATTACATGTCGTCATTATTAAAGTATCATTTCGAACACGATATTTTAAAAATTCAAATTCGTCTAACTCATATGAATAACTAATTGATTTACTTTCTGACACAAAGGCAACAAAATCCTTTTGCATACCATTATGCCAGTAGTATTCCCATACTGTTCCTTCAAGTTGACAATGTGTTTGGGCCATCACATATGAGTGATTCTCTATTATAGACAATAGTACAATTACAATAAATAATCTTAGTATCTTCATTTTAATATACATTTTGTAGTTATCGACCCCGTTGGCTTACCTCGAAGATAATATGTGCCATGAAATCCTGAGAAATGAGCTGCAAAATCATTATAATCTTTTTCTGACCCGTAGCCATGAAGTCCTGTTTGACATCCTTCTGAAATGGGTTTCCCTTTCGACGTCTTTAATGCTTTCCGTCCTGTATTGCCTCTATGAAATAGAATGCCCGACATAATATGCTCACTAATAGGTTTCATATTCTTTTTTGTTTTAGGGTCATAGTAGTTGTTCGGATTATTTGGATTGCCCTTAACTGTTTTCAAATCCCCACTTCCAGTTTCAAGAGATGTTATTCGTAATGCAGGATGGCCTTTATATGTTGTCTCATCAGCAGCATATAATCCTTCTGGTAAGGTTCCATATGATTCTATATCACAAGGAACAGTGTTACCCTGTATTGTAGCGACAGGACCACTATGGTCACTTTCAAGATAAAGCTCAAAAGTCGCATCATTTACATCTTCGTTCAAATTTTCATCTCTTCCGTGTGTTGCAACTAAAACATTTTTGCCAAGGTATTTTTCTCCTGCTTTTGTTGTTTCAGGAGATGTTGCATTATCGTCCCAATAAATGATACCTTCAGCACTTTCAACCCAATCTACCATACATCCATTAGGATCAACCAGTTTCACAGGATTCCACATACAATAGTTGTATGGTGAAATTCCAGGATACTTGTCCATCATCGGGTCGACACTAAGCCAGCCGGTGAGGAGTTCGGACCAGTAGTAGCGGGCACCGTAGTAGTGGTAGCCACTCTCATAGTCCTTTTCTTTGCCGTTGAATGTGTAGATTCCCAGACGAGGGTACTGCGTTTCTGCAAAATTCTGGATGTCAACCCAGTCTTCGCCGTATGGCAGGTAATTGAGGGTCTGCGTCACCTGTCCTGCATCGTTGGTGAGATATGCGGCACTACCCAAATGGTCGGAGTGGTAGTAGAAGGCAGGCTCGCTGTCGTTGCGACCCTTTTCGTAATCATCAAGAACCATGCGCAGGTCATAATGATCCATGATTTCTGGGTCATGATGCAGGCACTGGCTGAAAGTCTGCCACAGGCCCTCGTGCTGACGATCATGCAGCTCATCGTAGCTTGCCTGTTCCACAGGCTGTATGCGTGAATCAACGACATTCCAGTCCACATTGCCGAATCCACCGCCAATCTTGCTGCAGATACGGTTGCTACCCTCGTAGTAGTGCTTTGTGTAGCCGCTCTTGTTGAGGGTGATGAGCGATGAGGCATAGAGCGTCGGGTAGACCAACGGAGGATGTTGCATGAGTTCGGCAGCATTCTGGTGAATGTCAAGTCGCGGTGTGGTGAGTTTCAGGTTTCGCTCTCCTTCTGCATTGTAGTTGTAGTATGCAGCACTGCCACCGTTTTCATCGCCAAGTTCCCAATATGCCTGCAAGCGGTTGTCCTCTGTCCAGCACATTAAGCGTATATCACGGTTGTCGTGCGATGTGCTGATGAGATTGCCATTGGCATCCCAGTTCATATCAGTCTGCGTACCGCTGACGCCGTCGTAAACGTTTTTTACACCGAAGACGTTGCCCGAAGTGGGATAGGTGTAGTTGTTGCTGTAGTCGACATTGTAGAGTGTTCCGGCTACTGAGGAACTGAGACGTGTGCTTGTCACATTCTTCGTCAGCAGACGTCCTGCTGGCGAATAGGTATAGTCGGTCGTATAGTTGATGGTGTTGTTATTCCAGTCGCCAGTAGAATATGTCAGACGGTAAATGTTGTCGTATTCATAATACTGGTCGCGTTGGTTGAGGCCGCCATCGTTTATTCTCATGACATTGCCGACATTATCATAGAAATATCTGTTACTCTGCAACAGGATGTTCTGGTTTATCGAGTAGTTTTCCATACGGTCGAGTCGGCGATTAAGCGGATTGTAAACATAGCGGGTTTCGACGCCATTGCCATTAATCTGGCTGATGCGTTGTTCGAAACGGTCGTAACGAACCTTGTCAAGATAGGTGGTCGTCGGTTGTCCTGGCTTGTATCCTTCGATTGTACATACGTTGCCTCCACGGTCGTAACGGTAACGGACAACTTCCATGTCGGGATAGGTTATCGAACTAACGCGTCCCCAGCTATCGTATGTCCATTGGGTGAGGAATGTAAAGGTCTGTGGCGAGTTTGGTTGCACATAGGTCTGCAACACGCTGGCCACATTGCCCATGCAGTCGTACTTCATCTCCTTGACTCCTGTGGCGTCCTGAAGTCTGAGGAGTCGTCCAGCACCTTCACCAGATCCAGGTGCGCCATACTGGTAGTAGACATTGTTCCAATAACGGTCGCTATAGCTCACTTCAATCAAGCGATTATAGTCGTAGGTATAACTGACACTTTCGCCACTGTTTTGAATCATACGGACCATGTTGCCTGCGTGGTCATATTCCCAGTGGGTTACACCTGCTGATGGATGGTTGCGCGATGTGCGGCGTCCTCCAAGGTCATAAGTGTACGTCGTGCTGTTGTTTTCCGGATCGATTGTCTCTACAATTTGGCCAACTGCATCGTATCGCATCCTTGTGGTATTGTTCAATGCATCGACGGTTTCGACATTGAGATTGCGCACGTCGTTCAATAGGTGTGTGATGTTTCCGTTTTGGTCAGTGGCAATGGTCAAGAACCTGTTGATACCTGATGCGTCAGCAGTTGTAGAGTACACTTTTGTGTCACTGGTGCCGTCGGGGTAATGGTTTGCCGTCGGTCGGTCAAGGTAGTCGTACTCTGTAGTGGTGTAGTGGGCGTTATCGACCGTGACGTTGAGATTAGTATCTAGGCGTGCAATAGGTTCGCTAACAGGCATGTAACTCTTCACTGAACGACCCAACCCGTCATAATGGACCGTTCCACTGACGGTACGCATCTCATTGCCTTCTATCTCTACATCTTTCTTTACTTGCACAATGCGCCCCAAACCATCGCTGAAGGTGACTGTACGGATATCGTTGGAAGGATTGAAATCATCATAGTTATAGGTGCGTGCCCAGAAATAGTGCGGCTTACCTGTATTAGAGTCTATATATGTGTTCGGATATCTTTCTATCCTGTTGTCGTACCAATACTTATAGCGTACAGTATAGGGCTTTCCTGCATAAAGCTCCATTGGCGCCACAATGGTATCAATACGGCCATGGCTGTCATAGCTATAGTGCATCTCCATTCCTCCCATATCGGTGGTTACAAGTGGTTTTTGCCAACGCAAACTGTAAACAGAAGAGCTTGTGTATCCTTCAATATTGCGTACCATTACCGGCAGAGTATGGGTTTGCGGGTCATAATCGTACTTAATCCAATAGTTTGTTCCACCGTTCATATCCCTTGCCGGTGTGGTTACACGTATCACATTGCCATAGACGTCGTACTTATAGCTGTAATCCGAAGATGGACTAGGATTGTTGTCGATAGTAATTGAATGCAAGCTTCCCTCAGCAGTATAGGTTGCTGAACGTGTACGATAACCTGGAATAGTGAGTCCTTTCACGTTGCAAACGATATGATTTACAGGATCAAGTTCATAGTCAAGTTTGACAGAATAATTGTCGTCGGGGTCATTGACATCTCCTGCGTCGAAAACGCTTGACACGTTGCCGAAAGAGGTGTAATCCATGTTGATTGCTGTGGCAATAACGCTACCTGTGGCCTCCTTGCGGCGTGTTTTCTCTTGTTTCAGTGCAGGCCAACCATCCCCCTCGCACCACAGCATATCGGCATTCAGCCAATGTCCGTCGCGAAGGTCGGCATCGGCGTAGACCCAAGTGTTTTCGACAAAGCTGTTGCCGTCGGTCACGACCTCACGGATCATTCGATGACTGTTATAGTAATCTGAATTGAGATATGAAGAGGTCTTTGTTCGGTACATTTGGTTGGAAGCGAAGTCGGACACCGTGAGGTAGTCGTGTGTGGAAACCGTTTCATAGCCATAGTCGTCGCGTTCAAAGCGGTCGTATTTACGGTTTTTATATTCAAAACTCCTACACATGTAGTTTTCACCATCACTGTCGAAACCATCATAAACCATACACGACGACATGTTCCAGCTACGCTGCGGACTCTGCTCAGTGCTCTCACTCAGCTCATAATTGAGTTCAATCTCTCCGTCAGCGAAATTCCGGACATTCTTGAGCAGGTTGACTTTCCCTGCGTTATTGTAGGCCACCCACAGTCCTCCGGTGGGACCCAAAAAGATGTAGTCCAACAGTCCGTCGTTGTTCATGTCGGTGTACTCTCCATCAGTCCAACTCAACGTGCCGCTGCCGCCTCCGTTGACACTGCCGCCAACCTTGAGCGGGAACCATACAATCATGATTACGCCGTCGTAGGTTCCGCCTCCGTTGGCATTGAACGATTTGGTGTGCGAATGTTCAATACCATAGGAGTTATAGTTTACATTATTGCCGAATCCGCGGTTGATGCCTACACCGTTGGGGGTCACCACATCTGGCAGACCGTCACCGCTGATGTCGATAAGCGAATAGTCCGACTTGTTGTCGGTAAAATTGATGCCTACCCCTCCTGAAATGCTGGTGTTACCAATATTGAAGCTAGCACCGACAGAAGCACCTTCGGAGCTGGACTCACGGATAAAGAGCGGCGAGATGTCGCGCGGCAAGGAGAAGAAGTAGCCCATATTGTATCGCACCTTTCTGTTGTCGTAGACTATGTCTGCCAGTCCGTCGCCATTGACATCTGTAAACGAATTAATAACATGATCTGTGCTCGACAGAGCGTTGCCCGTGGGGCTCGGAGAATGTGAGCCATTGACGGTAGCGACGACGTTGGTACTTTTAGGATTCGACTTCAACTCGCGCAAAGCATTGAGGAACGTACCGTTGAAGGCTATACCAGTAGATTTATTCTCATTTTTGTTAATACCATCGTCTGCAGCATAGGCATATCCTACTTCCAAGTTGCCCAGACCGCCTTGTGCCTTGCTGTAATTAATATTCTTCTCAGAAACAACGTCAGGATAGCGGTCGCCATTGAGATCCATAAAATCACCCAGCAGCCTCGAAGTGCCTTTGGTTCTGGAACGCATAAGCACAGTGTAGCCACTTCCTTTTGTCATTATCTGCTTGTTGACAGCTTTCATCTTTTGTCCAGGAACAACAACCGGTACTGGACTCTGATACATGTCGGCAGTGATTTCTTCGCCATCATAACCTGAAGCTTCTGCCTGAGCAACTTCGCTGTTGTCGAGGCTGCAAATGTTGCGTTTTGCTATCACGGCACTGCCGAAGCTTTCCCAACAAGTGGTTTTCCCGTTGGCAGTCATTTCAAAGAAACTCTGTGCCAATGGGTTCATATATCCACCCATATCCACCTCGGGGTTATCGGCATTTGCAATGGCATTGGTATCGAAATTGTTGATATAGTTCTCGTCAGGCTGCAGGACCTCGTTGGTATCGTGCCAATATACAGGTTCTTGTACATATTGCGGAACGACAAAGCGAGAGGTACTATCGGATGATTTATAGCCGAACTGTCCCCAACCGCGATAGAGTGTACCGTGGTGCTTGCTTATGTCGGTTGAGTATTTTGTATAAACACCTGCATGATAGGATATGTTGCTCACTTTGAATTTGACTCCAAAGATCCTGGTTGCATTGAGCAATGAAGTAGTGTGGAAATCGACATAATACTTCTTATTCGGACTTAGCGTTATACCTGACAGGCCGATGTTGTTGATGCCGCTTTGAAGGGTGACGTTGCGAACATAACTCTCAGTATTGCCTTCGTCCTTTATGGTCATTACCATAGGGATACTGTTCGGCTGTAAAGGTACAGGGATTATGCTTGCACTGACATTCAAATTATTAAGAGCAGACACACCCATAAACGGCTCGCCTGGCAAATAGAGGTAATCGCCATACACACGGTCGACAACCGGATGAAACGTAATGGCATCGACCGCATCGGTATCTGCTATCCACGATCTCAACATCGGGCTGGAACTTCCTATAAGCACCACTTCCGCTTCTGTCTCAATGTCCGACCAACGCATCTGACCGCCATCTTTGGCCTCCAAGCGCAGAAAAAGCCCCTGGTCGCTTCTTGCTTTGATAATTGAAGTGTAGACGTTATCGACATAACTGCCTACCGGCAATACTGCCACTGTTGTGTAATGTTCAGCGCCTGTATGATCATAATCTTTAAGAACGAGGCTGTATTTCAAGTCCTGACTAAGGGGGTTGCCGGAACGGATGTTGAGCGTTACTTGGAATGTATCTGTTACCACTGCATCGCTGTCATCGCCAAGGGCTACTCCGACGCGTGTGTCCAGCATATAATCTCTACCATAGTCGAAAACATAGACAGAATCACGGTTGGCATCCAACCTGTTGTAGTCAGGAACAATAGTATTATCGATATGATTGACGCTAAGATACTTAATATGCGGATTCCACTCCACGACATCGTAGAGGCGTTTCTCTTCGGAATTGATGCGGAAATAGATGGTATCGCCGGCATTGACAGTATCGTATCCTATCATCTCGACGACCTCGTCGGGGTGCAGGATAGCAGATGCCACCAAATGGCTCGTGTCGTTGGCCTGATGTATGCTTATCCATACACCGTCGTAGGTACGGGTACTGCTACGATACTCAGCCAAGTCGTCGGTCAATTTGGCGCTACCGCTAATCTTGATGACGCCAGTGTATGGAGCTTTCCACATTCGGACAAGGTCAATATTGGGTTCATAGCGTTGGGGAAAGGAGTAGAAGATGGTATCGAAGACTGTAATACAATCCTCAACCAATGAGTCTCGAGTGCCTGCATCGCGTAGCTCATACTTGCCATATTCATCCCATATTGTATCATAGAGCCTTGTAGTAACAACATACGATTCGCAAACCTCACGCTCGACAATATAGTAGCCATCGTCAAAGATGGTGGGGTCGATTTCACCACTGAAGTCCCAAGTATCGTTTTCGCATGTACCTCCTACCATGATGGTTTCGCTATCGGTAATGTCCTCAAACACAAGGTTGCCCTTATTCAGATAGACGCTACCATTATCCACTATGTCCGGTAGCCCGTCGCCATTGATATCAGCCAGGTAGATAGATGTGGTGCTGCGACTGTCGCTCCAGTTACCTCCTGCTCCAAGTCCACCACACACTGATGCTTCAACGCCCCAGTTGTGGCTGCTTGTTGAAGAGGCATTGAATTTTTTCACTCCAGATACAGGACGTGGGGCTTCGAAGCGATTCTCGCCAGGCTTTTGCAGACGGCATTCAAGAGTACCAATCATGTTGCGATAAAGTTTGTCGGGATAACCGTCTCCGTTGATGTCGGCAAGGGTCATAAAACTAGTATTGTGGTCATTGTTGAAGGCATAGTGTCCGCCGACGGTTATGTTCTTCAACCAAGTAGTAAAGCCCACTCCGACATTGAGACCACCACCGACGGTGAATCCCGCAGAAGCAGTTCCTCCAAATTTATCGTGCTCATAGAGAAGATGGCTGAATACATTTGCCAAGTTAGGACCACTGCTCCATTCTGCATCGAACTTGACGGGCTGGGCAAACAATTTGTCGCCAGGCAAGTCGTAATAGTCGAAAGAATGATAGATATGCAGATAAGACTGTTTTTCATTGCTGGGCAACACTAGGTTGCAGCGGTTGTAGACCGAGGCATTGCGTATGGTCGTTCTTTCTCGTGGACTTGTAGTGATATCGTACAATTGGTCTCTGGCAGGGTCATCATAGCCTTCCACAATGTTGCATAGCAGAGTCTTTCCAAAAGTACCTTCACGATATCCAAAGTAGTACTCGCGTACTATCGAGTCGCGGTACAAAACCTCCACACGATCCAGCAGATAATTGTTTATCTCCTCCATTCCATAGCGGAACGAGGCACTTATGTCTTGCTTGTCGGAATAGCTGAATTTTATCCTGTACTGACCTCTTTCGCCAGTATGTTCGTTGCCTGTATAGGTTATCTTGTCGATAACAAGTTGTCTGCCTGCACGCTCTCCATTGTTCTGCTTAAACTTGCTTTCATACGTATAGCATACAGTATTGCCGTATGTATCAATTGATTTCTCGAGCATCCACTTGGCAATATTGCCCTTGCGGTCGACAAGACGTGAGTTGTTGCTTCTTCCATATATGTGTCGCATGCCATCCTTGTCGGTCACCTCCCAGTAGTAGTCCTTTGTGGTCGTTCCGTGACGAATGATGCGACGGAAAGATCCCTCAACGCGTGGGAAAAATTGTGTTTTTCCGTTCATGTCACGAGGCTCATACTTTCGGTGATAGACGGGCTTGTTCAGACGCATACGGCCGTCTTCCTCATACGAGGTCACAAGTGTGGTTCCATCAAGCAGGTAGCCCTCTGTTTCATTTTTGCTGTCATACAGCGGCACTCCCCAGCGGGTCTCGACACTGATTTCGCTGATGGGGAGGCTCCAGCCCATACCGAGGATGCCGCTGCCGCCTGCACTGCTGTAGTTGACCGACAGGTTGGGCTGCATGCCGTGCCGTCCTGCGGGGATGGAGAGCGGATAGCTCAGGTTGGCGGTTCCCTGATTGTTGGCCTCGGGAGGTGCGATGAGAGTTATTCCCTCCATGGGGTCGGCGGCCTTGAGGTCGCTGATGGAGGTGGGTGTGTAGGAAGCCACGTCACTGTTTTCGGGCACCTTGAGCACGCCGTTGATATAGTCGGTGAAATGGTTGGTGCGCGAATAGACTATTTGTCGCTCGGTGTCTACACTGTCTCTCTCGACCTTCTGCCACAGGGCAGTCTGTTCGTTATAGAAAAAGGTGTAGATGTCGTCGGCTGTGTAGCCGTAAGGGAGTGCGGTGCTGTCATAGTGCATGGCGATGGTGATATCTTTCTCGAACTTCTGTCCGTCGGGCAGCATGCGGTAAACAGCACCGTTGGGGGTAAGATTCTGCATGTGCTCGGGTATGGTTCCTGAATTTGCCTCTGTTGTGGCGAGAATGGAGATGTCGACATTGCCGTTCACAGCCCCGCTATCGATAAACAGCGCGACGCCATCGGTGCCTATCGCGGCAGGCTTTGAGGTCGACACATGGCCTTTGGCCAACAACTTTCCTTGTCCCGTTGTGGCCGGCTGAGTTGGTTTTGTGTCAGACTGTTTGGGTTCTATGTCGTTATTGTTATTATGCACTATGCCTTTGTTATTTGCGCATGAGACATCGGCGTGGTAATGTGCCTGCGGAGTACAGCCCTCGAGCGAGAGCAATGCCAACAGCGATGCCGTTATAAATCTATATATTCGTTTCATTTATAACACTGCTTTAACGTACAACAATCAATTTTATTGTCTTCTGACGACCATTAGATGAGACGGTGACATAGTAGATGCCACTTGCCTGCAGCTTTCCGTCGTAGGAATACTGGCTCACCTTTTCGTCCGTAGTGAAATGTTCCACCGTCCGACCATTCACGTCAAGTATGCGTACTTCCACCTCGGCTTCCTCGTCCTGCAACACATCGAGCGTGAATTTTCCTGTCGTTGGATTTGGCATTACGCTTACTGTTCCTCCGCTGCTTGCGACAAACGAGTCGTTTTGGTCTTCGTTTTCGTTTTGGTCTTCGTTTTTGTCTTCGTCCACAAGCAGTGTCAGAATGTAATCCACTCCACTTCTGACTTCAATGTCAACGAACTGCAGCGAGCCACGTTCGGGTGTCAGGACCTTGGTCTCTTCGTCCGAACTGAGCATCAGGCGCACTCTGTCGGCCGGCAATTCCAAGTCGGCAAGGATGTTGACCTCAGTGCTCGCAGCATTTGTGCGGGCACGCAGTTTCCATCTACGGGCAACCGAACTGTAGCGCCGGCCGTCCTCATATACCGCCTCTCCGTCGAGTGACAAAGCATTGCCGTCGCTGCCAAGCATTACGTAGTCGAGGTCGGCAAGCGAGTCTGCTGTCGAGATCGTAAGTATGTCGCCACGAATCATACTCTTGGGCTGATACAGACCGAACTCAACGTCGCGCCCTATTCCACAGACTCCGTGGCTATATGCGCTGTCAGATTCCTTAGTGTCCCAAAGGGTGTACATATTCCTGTCGATGTACGGCCCGTGGAGTAAAGCCCCATAGCGGACAGCAAGTACCGACTCAAGCCGGCGCTGCTTATCGCCAGGCAGAACGCCGGGGAAATACAGCATCGCGCAGAGATTCTTTTTCCCGATGTTGCCGCCCTCGAGTCCGAGCATCAAGGTGTCGTGACCGTTATATGTGCTTTCGACAGACGGATAGCGGTATGCCATCGAATGTATCACCACTCCCCTCTCCGTCGTGGAACGGTAGCGGACAGAAAAGTCGTCGTAGCTGGCACTCTGCGAGTTGAGCCACAGCGCGCGGTTGCTTCCAGATCCCAACTGCCACAAGCCGACCTCCTCGTCGGCATCGGTTTCGTATACCGTAATTATCGTGGCAGTGCCATCTGTACGCATGCTGTCGAGAACGATAGACAGACTTTTGTCATCCAGACACAGCGATGGATTGAAATTGGTTGTTCTCTGTTCCTCGGGCAAGACTCGACCATACAGGTCGAGGGCCGAGATTGCATATCTGGCTCCGCAATCCGTCTGGCCCCATGCTGTAAAGCACAGGGCTGTAAGATATACTGCAACCATATTTTTAATAAATCTATTCATGTGTTAAAATTAAAGAGATTAATGTGGTTAGATGGGTTTTCGTTTTCGTGGTGTGCCGTCAGCTCGGTCGACTGGTGTGCCGTCGGCTCGGCTGACTGGTGTGCCGTCGGCTCGGCCGACAACGAAGTCTTCACGAAAAATCCAACCTGTCTTTATTTTTTTTTGCCGTACAATAAAAGAGATAGCGTGTCGTTATATGCAAGTACGTACAGTCCAAAATGTACTTACAGCATAGGGCACAACCCTATGTTGACGGGGGTGCAAACACCAGGGCAGAATCGTCGACTGTGGTGGGTTTGACTAAGATTCTACGCTGTTCGGCGCCCTCTCTTTTTTTTCTCTGCTCTCCGTTGCCCCATGCAACCGGCATTATCTATTGCATGGGGCAAAGCCAGATGAGCTTGATTGGTCTAACATTTTTTGTCTTCATCACTTCTCCACTCTATCTAATTGATTCTATTTATGTGCAACGCAATTATACTCTCCGTTGCTATTATTGTAAGTTACCACAACCTGATACCCGTCTTCAGCCTTTTCTTGCGACCATTCCTCCGCTTCCTTCTTGTCCTTGGTATTCTTGGTTTCAGTTTCTTTAGTGCCACAATCACAATACAGTTCTTCTATGTAAAAACTCACATCGGCACCCTGAGCAGTCAATGTCATCATTCTGTCAAGGAAATCGTGCCATTCGGTTTCTCCATACAAAACAATCAGACCGTTTGCCCCATCGACCGTATACTTCACAGTACGTACCGATGTCATCGCCGTCTCTGACGAAATTGTATTGTCCAATTTTTCTTTTTGGCAACTCGCAGACATGATTGCCAACAAAGATGCCAGCACAACAAGGAATAGATTTTTTTTCATTTTAATTAATTTTATTTGTTAGTAATGATTAAAATAAGATATATGCGACACTACGTTTTTATTTTCATTGCGTTATCTCGTCCGTCTTCTTGCTCACTATGGCATTGCGCATAGGTTTGTCACATCCGTGAAACAAACAGGCCGTCTTTTCGTACCGCGAAAAAACACACACATCCTTTATATCGCTCCGCCTCTCTGCAGTATCACTCGCGACCTCAACCCTATCTCTCAAAAGAAGCGTATCTGGCGACTTATAAAAGTATTCGAACGACTGAGGCTTGAAGAACAGATCTCTTATCTCCAACGGAACGTCGTCCAAAGACATAATCCCCAGTTCCTCGCAGAGCCATTGCCATGCCGCCGAGTCCTTCGCCTCGAGGAGCGTCACATCGAGCGTTATCGTATCGTTCAGACGATAGTCTTCCACAAACGAAGCCTCGATCCCCTCCACTGCACTCGCCCTGACATACACCTGGCTGACACGCCCCTCGGGGAATATGCGATGCCAGTTGTGCACCACCGTTATCGCCAGCAACGCCACGGCAAGAGCAACTGCAAAAAAGCTCCAGAATCTGATTATATTCTTACCATTCGTCATAACTTCTCGATAACATTGTGAATCGTTTCACATACATGTTCGCTGTCGACCCTTGTAGATGATACAATATTACTGTACTTAGGTGCTGCAACGGCCGACGAATAAGATATGCAGCACCCCATAAATATACATGTTGCAACAGTATAGCGACGTATCCTCACACGACGGCGGTAACGCTCAAGACGACCCTCGAGCCCCTTCGAATGCTCCGCAATGAGCTCCCGGATATTTGCAAAGTCTTCCACCGACATCTGTCGCAATTGTTCCTGTTTCCTGTTCATATTCCTTTGTATTTATAAAAATCAGTCAATTTTTTTTAACCTTTATAACCTTTCAACCCCTTTAACCTTTAACCTTTAACCTTTAACCTTTATAACCTTTCAACCCCTTTTCACCCTTATTATGTTCATGTTTCAGTTTGGTTATAATCCTATACCTCAACTGTATCGCGCTCTGGTGTTTTATGTTCAGTTCCTTTGCCATCTCTTCCGGATTGTATCCTTCTGCCATCAAGTGCAACGCCCTGTATTCGTGATCGCTGAGCACAACAGCAAGTGTTTCGATGTATTCGCGCAGGCCGTTCTCCTCCGGCTCACAAAGCGTATCCGCCATACTCTCGTCAATCGGCTGCCACACATTCGCCCTTTTCAGAAAACGAAGTCTCGAGAACACACTCCTGCACTGCCAGTACACCCATAGCGTCTCCTGCATTATGTTCGCATCCGCCCGCAACGAATCCTGATGTTTCCAAATACTGATGTAGCACTCCTGTCGCAGCTCCGCAAAGAGATTATACTCCCCTCTCGACCGACGCGTACACATGTTCTCTATCTGAGCCTTGTGACGGTCGAGCAAAGCGTTGAATTTCGAATATTTATCTTGCTCGCTTTGTGACATTAGTGCAAATTTGAACCTATAGGGAGTAATTTGATTGACTGCTATATTTATTTGAATCTATTGGGTGTAATTTGATTGACTGCTATATTTAAATTATGTAAAATGACCTTTCAACCCTTCGTTTCTGTATATATATAACACCTTTGCCGTCCGAAAATATACAAACCATAAAATATTTAACAATTATTAACTATTTTTAACACAAACCCTCCCCCTCCTCCCCCCCTTACAAACTTTTTTGCTATTTTTGCACTTGCAAACAAAACTCCATAAATCATGAAACGCATACTCCTTCTCTCTCTCGTTGTGCTGATTACGGCAGGGTGCAACCACGGCACGAAGACAGTGGAAACCGACACATATTCCTACACAGACGACTACGGCAGCGTGGTGATGGTACCAAAGAGTCCTCACCGCATCGTCAGTCTATCACCAGCGGTAACGGAGATAATGTTCGCCATCGGAGCCGACAGCCTGCTGGTGGGTCGGACGGAGTTCTGCGCTTATCCGCCAGAGGCTTCTGCAATCGAGAACATCGGCGGCATCAGCAACCTGAACATCGAGAAGGTGCTTTCGCGGAATCCGGACTTGATAATCAGCGGCTCGATGGTTCCTCAGAAGGTGGTGGAGAAATTCGAGGCGATGGGTGTGCCTCTGGTCTGCGTTATAGAGAAGCAGCATTTCGCGGCACTCTATGACAACATTATGGCCGTCGGGGGGCTCGCAGGGCATCCAAAACAGGCGGAGACCCTGATAGCTCATCTGAAATCCCAACTCGAGCAGACTCTCTCATCCCCTCTCCCTGCCACGCGTCCATCGGTATACTATGTTGTTGGCTTCGGCAGCGGGGGAAATTTCACGGCTGGCGGCAACACGTTCATCAACGACATCATAGAGATGGCTGGGGGCAAAAACATCGCTGCGGAGAGCAAGGGGTGGACCTTCAGCGTGGAGGCGCTTGTGCAGGCGGACCCGGACTATATACTGATCCGCGCAGAAGACAGTGCCCGATTCTGCCAGACGGCACCGTACAGCGAACTGACGGCTGTCAAGGAGGGTCGCACGATAGCGTTGGAGGATGGCATCCTGGATCTGCAGGTGCCCCGCAACATTGAGGTGATCGGGCGCCTGAAAGAAAAATTTAAAAAATGAAATAGGTTGAAGGGTTGGAGGGTTGGAAGGAGTTAATGGGGTTTTCCTTTTTTCGGGATTACGGTATTACCTTATTACGGTATTTCTTTTTTTGTTTTCCGTTCTCCGTTCTCCGTTCTCCGTTCTCCGTTCTCAGTTCTCAGTTCTCAGTTCTCCGTTCTCCGTTTTCCGTTCTCCGTTCTCCGTTCTCCGTTCTCCGTTCTCCGTTCTCCGCTCTCACTTTCCCGTCCGGATGTACTCTAAAGCGCGTTCGAGCTGGTTGTCGCGGCCGTTCTGGAGCGCGGTGAAGTCGAACAGGCATTCTATATCGGGGGTAACGCCCACTCCCTCGAGACTCTTGTAGTCCTTGTCGACGACATCGAAATTGCTGGTATAGACGTAATAACCCAGGCTGCCATAATCGCCAAAGACGCCGCTATACAGCATATTGTGTCCGCCAGGCAGCAGTGGGCACGTGGCTCCGTAGGTGCGCTCGCCTATCACGGTGCCGTGGGGCATGGACTGGACTATGCAGGCCGAGAGTTCGGAACAACTGACGGAGTTGACGTCGACGAGCAGCACAACTTTCTTCGAGCCGTCCAGGTGGTTGGGATGGCTGTCTAAACGGAACGGTGTCCACGAGCTGTAGTCCAAGCGGCCCAATCCCTCCTTGTGGCGCGTATAGCCTATATCGGAGCGCGAGGGGGTCAGGCTGCATATCAGCGGACGTATGTCCTCGAGATTGCCGCCGCCGTTGCCGCGCAAGTCGACTATGACGGCTTCGACAGCGTCGCGTCCGGCCCAACCGTTGGTGACGCCATTGGTGGCATCGTTCCCGTAGAACCAGCGCAGGGGTCCTATGGTAGCTGCAGGCAGCGACCCGTAGGATACGGCACGCGCTGTGCTCGATGCTGAGAAGGACCTGAACCGCAGGTAGGCTATCTTCTTACCATTACTGCCAGGGAACAGTGCCGAATAGCAACGGAAGTAATCGTTGCCTTCGTTGTATTCCGTCACCCCTTCCATGGTCTTCAGCAATGCAACCTGCTGGTCGAAAAAGGTGTAGTGGTAGTAGTCTCTGAAGGGCACCTCGTCCCAGGCGGGGTCGGCATAGACGGCGTTGCCGGTCTTAAGGTTCTTTACTTGCACGTACATGTGGTGGTCCAAAAGGCCGTGAACCATCTGTTTGTAGGCGCGGTCCAATTCCTCGTCGGTGGCGCCGCCCTTGCTGTCGAACTGTCTGAACACGGGCAGCATACGTTCGTGCAGGGCATCCCAGTCGACGGTGTCGCGATCCCAGAAGAGATAGCCTTGGTCGATGCCGGTCCAGATTGTCTCGAACTGGTCGACATAGGTGTAGCAGAAATGGCGGTCGGGATTGACGACCTCTATAGCTTCTTTGCGGCAGCCTACAGCAGCAACGGCCACAAGTGCTAACAGTATTTTTATGGTGTGAGAGTTCAAAGGTTTAAGGGTTTAAAGGTTAAAGGGTTGGAGGTTTTTTTTCGGTATTACGGTATTACGTTTTCCGTTCTCAGTTCTCCGTTCTCAGTTCTCCGTTCTCCGTTCTCCGTTCTCCGTTCTCAGTTTTCAGTTCTCAGTTCTCAGTTCTCAGTTCTCCGTTCTCAGTTCTCAGTTCTCAGTTCTCAGTTCTCAGTTCTCAGTTCTCCGTTCTCAGTTCTCCGTTCTCAGTTCTCCGTTCTCAGTTTTCCGTTCTCAGTTCTCAGTTCTCCGTTCTCAGTTCTCCGTTCTCCGTTCTCCGTTCTCAGTTCTCAGTTCTCAGTTCTCAGTTCTCAGTTCTCAGTTCTCAGTTTTCAGTTTTCCGCTTTCCGTTTTTATTTCCTAACCAATAGGCTATGCCTACCTGAACGGCTCGCGTGGTATTGTAGCGTGGATTGAGGTTCGTCATATAATTCTTCTGGACATCCGTCAGTCCATAGTACCAGTGCATGTCGACCGACACGTCAATTTTCTTTGCGAAAGCCATGCGTATGCCGAATCCGAAGTCGAGGCCCGCATCAAAACGGTTGTCGCGCGTCTCGTCGAACTGGTAGTCCTCGTCGAAAAAGGTATCCTCTTCGTTTCCGGAGACGAGGTAACTTACCGAGAGACTCTGCCCTTGGCGTTTCCCCGTCAGCCAATAGCCGGCGTAGGCTCCCATGTGTGCCGCAACGCGGAACGTGCGCCCGAACGAAATCTCAGCCGCCACGGGCACCAAAAGGTAGTTGTTAGTCGACTCTGTGTAGACAAACGACACGTAATAGCTGTCGCGGTCCAGCCTGTAGTTCTTCTGGACCCATGCCACATCGCCCCGCAAGGTAAGCCATCCCGTCGGATGATAGCCTGCCGACAGGCCGGCCGTGGTCCCGCCCATCGACGTGTATTTCATATCAGAAGCGTAGCCGACATTCACGACATGCGTGTTGTTGTCCATGCCTCCAAAGACTCCCACACTCCATCGTCCAATCGGCTCCTTCGGAAACATCGAACTGCGGAATGTGCCGTCGTTTTCTTGTGCCGATGCGCCAACGAGGGCAGCGACACCTGCCATTAACAATAAAAACCGTTTCACCATTTCTATCATACAAACATTAACTTTAACTTCAGATACGGGACTATCATACTTGTCTGGCGTGGTGGACTATAAAACGGGGAAGACGGCGCGCCGCCTTCCCCATTTTCCTGAACTTTTATCTATTATTTTTTCTTTGCTGTTTTGACAGCGGCCTTAGCCTTCGTTGTGGCAGCCTTGACGGTTGCTTTGGCTTTGGCCGTGGCTTTCTCGACACCCTTCACGGCTTTCTTGACGGCAGCCTCGACGACGTAGGGGTTGTCCTCGTTGCTGACGAAAGGATAGGTGTAGTTGTATGCGGGGTCGAAGGTCTCCTTGATGGCCTGAGGCGAAGTCCAACGTATCAGGTTCAGGTAGGAACCAGCCTTGTCGTTCGTGCCGCTGGCACGTGCACCGCCAAAGGGCTGCTGACCGACGACGGCACCGGTGGGCTTGTCGTTGTAGTAGATGTTGCCGGCAGCATATTTCAGTATGTCGGCACCTGTGCGCAGGGCCTTGCGGTCGGTGGCGAAGATGGCACCCGTCAGGGCGTAGGGCGATGTCTCGTCGCAGAGATGCAGCGTCTTCTCGTAGTCCTTGTCGTCATAGACGTATACGGTGATGATAGGTCCGAAGATCTCCTCGCACATCGACTTGTATTTCGGGGTCTTGGCAAGGATGACCGTGGGCTGGATGAACCAACCGACGCTCTTGTCGCCGGTACCGCCGAAGACGATTTCGGCGTCTTTGCTCTTCTTGGCGTGGTTGATGTAGTTCATGCAGTTGTCGAACGAAGCCTCGTCGATGACGGCATTGACGAATGCCGAGAAATCGCGCACGTCGCCGACCTTTATCTCTTTCAGCATCTTGCCGACAGAATCCTTCACCTTCGGCCACATGGATTTAGGCACGTATGCGCGGCTTGCTGCCGAGCATTTCTGTCCCTGGAACTCGAAAGCTCCGCGGACAATGGCCGTTGCCACTTGGTCGGGATTTGCGCTCTGATGTGCAAAGATGAAATCCTTGCCGCCAGTCTCGCCGACAATCTTCGGATAGGTACGATAGTTGGCAATATTGTCGCCAATCGACTTCCAGAATCCGTTGAATGTCTTGGTACCACCGGTGAAATGGACACCGGCGAGGTTCTCGTTGGCAAATGCCACCTTGCCGATGAGGGCACCGCTGCCGGGCAGGAAGTTCACTACTCCGTCGGGCAGGCCGGCCTCTTTGTATATCTCCATAAGGATGTAGTTCGAAAGCATTGCCGTAGTGGACGGTTTCCAGATGCAAGTGTTGCCCATCAGGACGGGCGACAGGCAAAGGTTGCTGGCTATCGAGGTGAAATTGAATGGAGTGATAGCGAAGACGAATCCCTCGAGCGGACGATAGGTCACATAGTTCAGCGTACCCTTGTCGCTGCAGGGCTGGTCGCTGTATATCTGGCTGGCATAGTATGCGTTGTAGCGCAGGAAGTCGGACAACTCGCATGCCGAGTCGATTTCTGCCTGCATAGTGGTCTTGCCCTGGCCAAGCATGGTGGCTGCATTGATTTTCCAACGGTATTTGCCACAAATCAAGGTAGCAATCTTTTGCATCACGCTGGCACGCTCAATCCACGGGGTGTTGGCCCATTCTTCGTGAGCTTTCATGGCTGCATCGATAGCCATCTTCACCTCCTTCTCTCCGACCTTATAGTATTTGGCGAGGACATGCTTGTTCTCGGTCGGCATAACGATGGTACCAGTATCTTTGGTTTTCACGGCCTTGCCACCAATAATGGGGCAAATCTCATACTGCATGTTGTAAAGTTCATTCAGAGCTTCGCGAATTTTTTTGCGCTCTGGACTACCGGGAGCATAACCCAGCACAGGTTCATTCTCAGGTTTCGGGAACGAGAAAAGAGTGTTGTTCATAGGATGATGTTTTTTAAGATGTTTTACAATATATTATTTTCCAAATTATTATTCAAAAATTCCACCCCTCTTTTTCATTTATTCCGTTGCAAAATTACATTTATTTTTGCATTTTCAAAAAAAAAAATGCTTTCCAACGGCGTGAGAATTGAGATTTTTTTACTTTTTGGCGTGGCGAGAATACTAAACTTTTTACTACTTTTGCAACTGCATTGCCACATTAGGCACTGCAGTACAAAACACATAAACAATCAATTAAAAACACAATAACAATGAAAAAGTTCAGTATTATTTTAATGTTTGTGGCCATGTTTGCAGCCACATCGTGCAGCAGCCTCTCATCGGCCACCGACACTGCCGCCGTAACTTCCGGAGCAGCATGCAGCCAAGCCCTCCTCTCGCTCAACAAAAGCAAAAAAGCCGGCACCCTCGCCATCACCAACCCCACCGACCTCAGCAATATGCTTGTCGTCATCGGTGCCTACAACGGACTGAAGGCCAACAAAGAAAACACTAACTACAAAAAATCTTTCACCACTGGTATGGTCACCGGAGGCGGCTCTATCATCAACAAGACCATGGCCACCAACATCACCAACAGCCTGCTCAACGCCAGCGGTCTCGAAGGCGTGACAGCCACCAACATAGCTCAAAAAGCCCAAACCGTCAACACTATAATCCAACTACTCGGAGCGTTGAAGTAAAACGAATACTAAAAAGCTAAAAGGAAACCACTATCTTGCAGAATAATCTGAAAGATGGTGGTTTCTTTTTTAAATGCACTCAATTGCCTTTCGTTAAAAAAACACATTCAACTTTGTCAAATTTGACAAATTCAGTAATTTATCACCATGTTACATGTTTAATTGAGGGTCCTAACTACAAGTATAAAACAATCATTCAAGAAAGTTTCCCGGTTTAGGAATTATATGAATAACAAAACGTTGATTTGCATAATTACCAACGACATCGGGATATTCACGAAATCGGCTGTTACAACCGCTACCTGACACAATTAATTCACATGGCAAATCATCAAAAACTATGCCATTCGTTTTCCAATAATTCACAAGAGAAAGTGCTCTACTGTAGCTTAACTCATCATTAAGAGGATAGCTATCTTTTGAGCTCTGTCCTTCAATTATAAGCATATACTCTGCATCCGGGATAGTTCTTTTGGCATCCTTCATAAAGTTCACAACTGCTCTTCCAGCTTCCAACAGACGTTCCAAGTCGCTGGAATTTATATCATTAATATTCGAACTACGAGGCAAGAAAGAAACATTTATATTTTTTAAAGTATGTCGTTTATATTCTTCGTTATACTGAAAATAATTTGAATCAATTTTTTTGATTGAATTTTCCAGTTGTATTATTTTTGCCAGCTGCGCTGCCGTTGCATCACGTTCTTTGGCAGTTTTAACCATCTTGTAATGAAGCATACTGATAGTCAATACAAACAAGACCAACATTACAAAAAACATACTTGTCATCAAGTCCGAGTAACTAGTCCAAAAATATGATTCTTTTCTTACCGACATAAGAATTTACAGTATATTAAATGAAACCAATAAAAAGTATATAACTGCAAGACTTACAATTATACATGTAAATGCCAAAACAGCCATAATCCATACCGGAAGAACTTGTTTTTTAGCCGATGGCAATCCTGTTGGACGGTTAGCATTATCCTGGAGTATTTTATTTTGTTGTTGCGTAACTTTCACCAAATTATCTAGTAACTGTCGAACTCCAGAAAGATTATTAATCTCTGTTATGACTCTAGACATCTCTGAAGACTTACTTTCCAGCAATTGTTGTTGCTTCAGCAATGCTTTTGCCAGATTATCATCTAATTCTGCAACCTTTTGTACAATTGAAGTACCTGACATATCTATAGCATTTTGTGCACTGTTAAGTGCTTCGTTGGATATCTTCTCCATTCGTTCTACATTCGTCCTTTCCCTCATAAAATATTCACCCATATCTTCCAATGTTTTCATCCTCCGCTCTGATCCATCCAGTTTCTCATTGAGTAATCGAACCTGTTCAAGATATGTAGTACTATTTTCTAACATTTCCGCCAACGTACCAATTTCTTCTGAGCACTTGGATAGACGCTCATACAATTCCAAAGCCGATTCTGTCACTCTCTTGGTTTTGAGTTGCTCTACTGCTTCAAGTAATCGCACTTGATTCTGTGTTGCAATGTTAACCTTGTCTATCGTATTGCTCATATTGATTGCATTAGACCTGAACTGAGTAACAAATTGTGTCAATTCCTGTGACAATTGTAACATAACAGCACCTGTTGAATCATTCATAACAGGAAGCAATTCGGATTGAATCCAACTAAGAAAGATGTGTTTTTTCCTTTCTATTCCTCTTTTTGCTTTACGGATTGCAAGTGTACTATATGTTGTGAATGCAACACCAAATAGGCTTCCTATCATAGCATATGCAACATCTTGGAGTAGTCCTCCGACCCCCACATTGGATAAATTTTCTATTTCTGACGACAATAATGTTTCCAACCCCTCTGAACTAACAAGGTATAACAATCCTATTATAATGCCAAGCATTGTTCCTACGAGTCCTGCATACAATGGCACAGGCAATAGTTCTCTTACTTCATCTTCAGCAGCATCTACATTTCTATCAACGATATCTTTTACCAAAGCAAAATCACTAACTCGGCCCTTGTTTTTTGACAAATACTGATTTATAGAATCAATTATGGAATTCCATACATCCGATTTGTTCTTTTTATCAATACAATATATATGGAATTGTTCATTTATATCTGATTTGAACAATTTCATCTGAGAATTAACATTTTCAGGAAAAATATCCTTCAATCCATGAACTCCACGAATTGTATTAATAAACCACTTCGTCTGGAATCCAATGATCCCAAAAATAATTACAATAATCAACCAACTCATAATTTTTTTTTAATTATTCTTACATTTAAGATATCTTATTTGTTTTTAATACTATAATAATAAAAATCCCACCGGCACAACATGTGTCGATGGGATTCATTTTATATTCGCAAATCACAAACAATCAGCAAATCATCCTCATAGAATCTATAACTTGAGGGGGGGGTAAAACTGGTATTATAATTATGTTTTTGTACATTAATATCTTTATTTTTGAATCATTCTATAATAGATTCTTTTGATTTTTCTTGTCTTAACGATTTTTAGAGCGCAATTCTTTATATACAAGTTTGACTTAAGATGTTGAATTTATTCCATAATGTCTTTAATTATTTTTCGATTAAATAATTATGACAGCAAGAACATACGATTAGTCCAACAGTCTTCCAACATCCTCCACATCCATTCCTACACCTTGGGCTATCTGCTCCAACGTCAAACCTATTGCTCGAAGACGGCGGATGGTTTCAATTTTCTCCTTCTCTATTCCCTCTTGCCTTCCCAACCGCAGTCCTTCTTGCATCCCTTTCTGCACACCTTTTTCTTCCGCGGTTTTTATGGTACTGTAATTATCCCAAAACATCTTCTTACTCTCTTCGTACTGACGGCGTTCCGACTCCGAGTAGCGTGCAATCTCAGCCTGCTCAAAAAGTTTCTTAAACACGCGGTCCTGTAAAGCCATCGGGCGCTCCAGCAGACGAGAGAGATTGTGAAGCACAAACATCCACTTGTCAAACATCGTTTCAAGTTCTACTTCGCTCTTGGTAAATTTTGGCATCTCAAGGTAAATAAATGTTAGCTTGTCGTAAAAGACATGATTGTCCTCAACATCTTTTAGCTTGATTTCGTGCCGATAGCTATCGGCAGGATACTCTCCATTAGGAAACTCGAAATTCAGTATACCAACAGTGTAGACATCGTCCAGATGGTAGTCCCATTCGCCCTTGGGAGCCTGTTGCCGTATAGGTGCAGTTGCATAATACACACTGCGGTCTTTGAAGTAAACCTGTTCTGCTTTTTGCATCTCAACGATGAATCGGCTGCCATCCTTGGCCATACAGTAGACATCGAATATAGAACGACGATCGCCATAACTATCGCCAAGGTTCTCTCCGTTGAGGTACTGCACGTCCTCTATCTCCTTCTCGCTGCCTACAAGCAGAGAGTTGAGAAAACTGATGAGTAAATCCTTGTTCATCTCGGTGCCGAATAATCTCTTGAAACCGAAGTCTGTATATGGGTTTATATAACGTTCTTTGAGTTCCTGTAGCATAACATATTATCGTTTTATTTATGAACGAGGATTGATTGCTTTTATTATATAACAAAAAAACTTTTTATACAAAGCGATATCTTTTCCTAACGTGTTCTACATTACGACGTAACTGGAAATACTTTATGCGGGATAAGGCCGAATGCTTGGACATTGATTTAAACTCCTTTTCGTCGGCTTCGGGGAGCGATTCGAGCTTGGCTTTACTATTGTCGTCGAGACGGAACGAGGAGGGTGCCTGAATGTTGAACGGACAGACATTCTGGCAAATATCGCAGCCGAAGACATAACCTCGGGTGTCGATGTCTGCAGGAAGGCTTTCGGCACGGTTCTCGATGGTGTTGTACGATGTGCATCGGCGAGCATCAAGCATCGGCATGCCAACAGCAGAAGTCGTTATTGCATGGTTGGGGCAGGCATCGACACATCGGCGGCATTCGGCACAACATTTACCTTGATACGGTTCGTCGTAATGGTCAAATTCGGCAGCTGTGACAATCTCGCCAAGATAGCACATCGAACCATAGCGCGGATGAATGAACAACGTGTTGCGTCCAATCCATCCCATGCCGGCTCGCACAGCCCAATGGCGGTCGCTGATGGGGGCAGTGTCGACAAACGGACGTGCCTCGAAATCCTGATATTTCTCCTTGATGGCGACTATCAGCCTGTACATTCTGCGCTTCATCATTTCATGATAGTCTTCGCTATATGCATATTGCGATATCTTCAGGCCACCGTCCATCTGACGGTCAGGCTTATACGGCACGACGAGCGAAATGACCGTCCTCGCCCCTTCGACCAGCAGCCGCGGGTCGCGCCGCATTTCTGCATTGCGTTCCATATAGTGCATATCGGCCTGACAGCCAGCATTAAGCCATTCGTCGAGAGGGTATTCCTCTTCGCCGAGCCGCTCGGCACGCGCAATGCCGCAGTCCGAAAAGCCCTCAGCAGCAGCCAGCTGTTTGATTAACGCACTATTTATCACCAGATACGATAGATTATTTATTCCTCACTCTCAGAACGACCATCCAATTTTAAAACTAAACATTTGGGTCAGCCCAAATATAAGCTGGGCATCGTCCATCAGTCTGTCGCCATCATCCTGATGCCATTTTCTGCTAAGAGGGATATATTCAACAAATTCGGCAGTGAAACGCTTTTTTGACAGGAACCTGATTCCAAATCCAAAATCAGGTGATGCCAGCAATCGGCGGTAGTGGAACTGGCGTGTTCTGATGTCCCACCCGTCGCTGCCATCGAAAACGTCATATTTGCCTGATGCATAAAGTAAATCACCTCCAGCCTGAAGGAAGAACAACATTCCCCAAAGCTTTGCAAAATAGAAACGATAGTGTACCGCACCCATAGCCACCCCCACGTGATGCACACCACCCATCAAATCCATCTGCGGCGCACCGCCTAGCGAGACTTCGGCCGCATGGCGACGGTGGATGTTGTATTCATAGAACACTGTCGGATGAAACCAAGCAAAAGGGTTGATTTTGACGGTATGCTTGTAGAGCGTATCCCAAACCGTAACAGGTTTTGGCACAATGGCTTCCACCTCTTGCGCTTTTGCGGAGCCTCCCAGTGCCGCCGTCATCAAAACCAACAAGGACAGCAGCAACACGATTCTTGACTTACATATCATAATGCCTCCTTCCTTTCCAGCCACCTGGATATATATTCAAAGTGTCGCGAATCCAAGGGTATTCACCGCCATAACAAGGGTATTCACCGCCATAAAGAGTGTCGCCTTTGTACAATATGTAAAGCCAGTTGTATTCGATCGAGAACTTGCTGTTGTCGACCAAATTGTCGACACCGGTATTGTAAGCAAAGCCGAAACGGCCCTGACTGTCGGTGGACACCGAGCCCAGGGTATCGAAACCGTCCAGTGTGAAAAATAGTTGCTGCCCCGGCAGCGGCACAGTCAAAGTGCTGTCGGAATACAGCGTTCCGCGTATTTCGTACAGCTCGGTATTGGCACACGAAAAAAGCGTCAACGATGTCACTGTCAGTAATATTTCTTTCAGGAACTTCATTTCTCAATCCTCCGTTTTCGTCTTTTTGCTGCCGCTGTATAGTTCGAACTTCAGCAGGCGGCAATCGAGCGCGCCGTTGTACAATTGGATTTTCTTCGACGGATGCAGCCCTATGTGCTTCATAGCCTCGAAGTCGGAGGTAATGAGCCACACCTCGCAACGTTCGCCGTAGAGGTTCTTGAAGGTGTCGCCGAGCTTGGTATACAGATTGTTGAGGTCTTCGACCTTGATGCGCTCGCCGTACGGCGGATTGGTGACTATCAGCGTCCGTCCTTCTGGCGGTTCCTGATCCTCGAACGAGCCGTGGTAGAGCATCACGTCCTTGTGCAGCTTGGTGTACTGAAGGTTCTGCTCCGCTTGTTTCAAAACGCCCATATCAATATCGTTGCCCCATATCTCGCAGTCGAAGTCGCCCGACCCTATCTTGCGGTCTTCCTGCTCCTTGACGCTCTTCCACTCGGCAATGTTGAACTCGCCCCAACGTTTGAAGGCAAAGTTCTCATGACGATAGTACTGGGCCGGTATGTTGTTAGCCATCATTGCTGCCTCTATCAGCAGCGTTCCGCTACCGCACATCGGGTCGTAGAAGTTGCAGTCGCACTTCCATCCGGCCAGCTTGATCATACCGGCGGCGAGCACCTCGTTGATTGGTGCCACGCCTACACCCTGACGGTAGCCACGCTTGTGCAGCGACTCACCCGACGAATTGAGCAACAGCGTCACATGATTGTCGACAATATGGAGATTTATCTTGAAATCAGCATTCTCCGTATCGATACTCGGACGGCGGTTGAACATGCGGCGCATACGGTCGCAGATGGCATCCTTGGTCTTGAGGGCTGCATAGTACGAATGGGTGAAAACCTCGCCCGACGTTGTCGAGTCAATCATGAACGTGCCGTCAACGTCAAGCATTTTCTCCCACTTGATTTTGTACACGTTGTCATACAACTCTTGGTCGTCGTTGGCCTCGAATTCCGCAAAGGGTTTCAGAATGGCCAAGGCTGTCCTGCAGGTATAGTTGGCCCTGTACAGCACGCGCATGTCGCCCACAAACGACACAGCACGTGTCAGCAGCTCTATATCCTTCGCACCGCACGCGCGCAACTCGTCGGCCAATATCTCTTCCAAGCCGAACATTGTTTTGCCTATCATCTTGAATTCCACTCCACAGGGCACCTCTGTAGCTATGGTTTTACCCTTCGATTTCTGTATGATCATGTTGTGTATATTTTGTTGTTTATGATTGATGAACGTTGTTTCTTTCGGCAGGCACCTTTCCGACACCCCACGGACTGTGATATATGTTCGAGCCTTGCGGCTGGCGGTGCGACGGGTCGTCGGTGCTCAGACGGTAATGCGGACGCTGTTCGCGAAGCAGCCGCTCGCGCTCTCGACGACGATGGCGCGATGGCTTGTAGCCCGTATCACGGCTTTCGGCTATGGCAATATTGATCGCATAGCCCGACAGTATGACTACACAGTTGGCATAAATCCACAGCATCAATATCAGCACCGTACCTATCGAGCCGTATAGTATGTTGTAATTGTTGAAGTTATTGATATATATCTGGAATGCCCACGACAGCCCGAATATCAGAAGTGTCGACATGACGGATCCTAATGAGAGGAAGTTTATTCGCTGCTTCTTCACGGGAGCAAGATAGTACAACAAGCTCAACGACAGCAGTGTAAGGAATACCAGCAGCAGCCAGCGTCCCAAGCTGAATGCAAAAAGGCTCAACTTGGTTTCCGCCATGAAATTGCGACTTATCATAAACTGTATGAAGAACTTGTATCCAATCAGCAGCGAGAGTATTGCCACTACAAGCACGTACAGGATTATCACCAGCAGCAGGCACAGCATGTAGCGATGCACAAACGAGCGCCATTCAATGCTGTGACTCACCGAGTTAAACGACTGCAACAGACCGTGTATACCGTTGGCAGCAAGAATAATCGAGCCGATGAATCCAATGGAGAGCAAACTGCTGTGCTTGTGCCCCATGACGTCGTTGATGGTTGGAGCAATACGGTCGTATATGCCTCCGGGCAGAATGGTCGACAACTGCAGCAGCAACTCGTTCTGTATGCCTTCGATAGGCAGATAGGGGATCAACGTGAAGAAGAAAATGAGCAGTGGCGGCAGGGCCATAAGGAAGGAGAATGCCAGAGCCTTTGCACTCTGCCACAGGTCGCGGTTCGAGAAGTGCTTCAGTATCTGGACCAGTGGCACGCCAGCGCTTCCTGGCAACACAATCCGGTTCGCAACGGGCACAATACGCAACGACCAGAAGCGCAAAGCAGCCTCATAGCGGCGATAAATCCAGACGCCCAAATCACTATTCCTCAGTCTCTCAAGAATCTTCATTCACTGAGTATTCGTATACTATTTTTTCACTAAACTAAGGTCCAAACTCTTGATATGATGTGTCAATGCGCCAACCGAAATAAAGTCCACACCTGTCTCGGCGTACGACCGCAACGTGGCATCGGTTATGCCACCACTGGCTTCGGTCTCATAGCGGTGGTCTATGCGACGCACAGCCTCGCGGAGCGTAGGAACATCAAAATTGTCGAGCATTATGCGGTCAACACCGCCGTGATCCAACACGCGCTGCAGCTCGTCGAGGTCACGCACCTCGATTTCTATCTTTAGAGGTTTGTTCTTTTCTTTCAGGTACTGGCGCGTCCGGTCGATGGCCGACTCAATGCCGCCGGCAAAATCAATGTGATTGTCCTTCAGCATTATCATGTCATACAGTCCAATACGGTGGTTTGTGCCGCCACCGCATGCTACAGCGTATTTCTCGAGCAGCCGCATGTTGGGGGTCGTCTTGCGCGTGTCGAGCAATCGGGTCTGCAAGCCGTCGAGCATCGACACCATGCGGCGCGTCTCGGTGGCTATGCCGCTCATGCGCTGCATGAAGTTCAGTGCCGTACGTTCGGCTGTGAGGATGCTTCCCGAATGACCGCTTACCGTCATGACCACATCACCTTTCGTAATGCTGTCGCCGTCCTGCTTCAGTAGTGCCACTTTGAGCGTGGGGTCAACCATTTGAAACACTCGCAAGCCTACTTCCTGGCCACAGAGCACACCGTCTTGTTTAGCTACCATCTTGGCTGTACCCTCCGCGTCGGACGGTATGCAGGCCAGCGTGGAGTGGTCGCCATCTCCTATATCTTCACGCAGTGCCATGCGTATCAGCTCATCTAAATTTGCAATGTCGGTCATAATTTCAATGTTACTTTTTGATGGGGATTTGTATTCGGCGCTTTTCGCAACTTAATCCCGTAAAACATTTTGCAAAAATACAAATATTTTCCATTCCGCAACATTTTTTTTTACTTTACCTTATATCTTTTGTAACTTTGCACCAACTTTACAAGTCAACATCACCAACACAACTAATTACAAATATGAAAGTTAGCATACTTAATATAGGCGACGAGCTACTTATCGGGCAGGTTGTCAACACCAATGCTTCTGCCATCTCCAAAATGCTCATCTCGGCAGGTATGGATATGGTTGAAGTCGTTGTCTGCGCCGACGACAGGACTGCTATACTCAACAACCTCAATCGACTTACCAGCGCCAACGACGCAGTGCTCATGACCGGCGGTCTCGGTCCGACAAAAGACGATATCACAAAAAAAGTGCTCTGCGAGTTCTACGACTCCCATCTGGTGGAGAACCAGACTGCTCTCGACAACGTGAAACGTATCTTCGAAGCCCGCGGCTACGAACTTACACCCATCAACCGCCAACAGTCGTGGGTACCCGAATGCTGCACCGTCATCAACAACGTCATGGGCACAGCTCCCTGCATGTGGTTCGAGCGCGACGGCAAGGTGGTCGTCTCCATGCCGGGTGTTCCCTTCGAAATGGAGAACCTCATGCGCACCGAGGTATTGCCACGACTGCAGCAACATTTCCGAACCGGCCACATCGTCAACAAGAACATCCTTGTGCAAGGCATCGGCGAATCCTTCCTCAGCGACCTCATAGAACCCTGGGAACTGGCTCTGCCTCAAAATATGCGATTGGCCTACCTGCCGCAGGCCGGCATGGTCAAGCTTCGCATAACCGCCCATGGCGACAACCGCAACAGACTCGACGCTGCCATCGCCGACGAAGTCAAAAAACTCTACTCTCTTGCCGGACAATACATTGTAGGCGAAGATTTGGAGACCTTGCCCGAAGCCGTTGCACGACTGATGGTATCAAATAATATCACGCTCGCCACTGCCGAAAGCTGCACGGGCGGCACTATCGCATCCAAACTGACCGCCATCGCCGGAGCGTCTGCCTATTTCAAAGGCGGCGTGGTTGCATACAACAACGAGGTCAAGATGTGTGCTCTCGGCGTTCAACACGACACCCTCGAAAAATACGGCGCCGTAAGCGAACAAACGGCCCGCGAGATGGCTGAAGGTGCACGACAACGTCTATCTGCCGACTATGCTGTAGCCACCACCGGAATCGCCGGACCTGCAGGCGGAACGCCCGACAAACCTGTTGGCACTGTATGGATTGCCGTGGCAGGTCCCAATGGTACGGAGACTCGTCTCAAAAAATTCGGCGACGACCGCTTGCGCACCATCGAACGCACCGCCAACGAAGTATTTTCTATGTTGATAAATGCAATCAAGCGATAATCGTATAACATCTTTATACTCTTAAAATGCCCAAAGCTCTAACGACAATTCTTCTACTTATCGTCAGCAACATCTTTATGACCTTTGCCTGGTATGGCAACCTGAAGCTGACCGAAATGAAAATCAACACATCCTGGCCTCTTATACTCATCATCTTGTCCTCGTGGGGTGTTGCCTTCTTCGAATACAGTTTTATGATTCCTGCCAACCGCATCGGCAGCCAAATCAACGGAGGCCCCTTCTCGCTGATGCAGCTCAAAATCCTGGCCGAGTGCATCTCGCTGACTGTCTTCACCGTAATCGTCGCCACCGTCTTCAAAAGCGAACCAATCCGCTGGAACCACCTTGTAAGTTTCGCCTTCATTCTTCTTGCCGTAATCTTCGCTTTCTGGAAGTCAGAATAACTTTTCACCATTCACTATTCACCATTCACTATTCACCATTCACTATGGAACCTAAACAAGCACAACGCATACAGACATCACTCATCAACGCCGCCGAGCGCAAAGCCCTCGTTTGGCTCGCCGAGCGACAACCCCGTTGGGTCACATCCGATATGCTGACAATTGTCGGCGTTGTCGGAGCCTTCCTCACCGGACTTGGATTCTACCTGACTAACTACAACATCAACTGGTTGTGGCTCAGTTCGGCAGGTCTCATCATCAACTGGTACGGCGACTCACTCGACGGCACCCTGGCCCGCGTGCGCAACCACCAACGGCCTATCTATGGATACTATATCGACCATACCGTCGACTGCATCAACGAGGCTTTCATGTTCATCGGCGCGGGCCTCTCGCCGCTGGTGAACCTCAACCTCGCCCTCGCAGCATTCATCCTCTACCTTTTCCTGACCATCAACGTCAGCATCAACGCTCACCTGAAGAGCGAGTTCCGTCTCACCTACGCCAAACTTGGCCCCACCGAGTTCAGACTCATCATCGTTATCGCCAACACGGTCCTCATCGCCTCGCCTTCGCTGGCAGCAGCCACCTACTCCATCCTTGGCTTCTCGCTGACGCTGCTCGACATCGTCGCCGTCATCGTCATCGCACTGCTCGCCGCCATCTACCTCGTCACCTTCATCTCCGATGCTCGCCATTATGCGCACATCGACCCGCCTCACAATAATGATTAACAGTATGAAACGCACCTGCCTCGCCACACTCGTTTTTGTTTTCACCTTCGCTTCATGCTCGACAAACAAAGTGCAACGTATCGAACTGAACGACTGGTATTTCTCATGGCACAATCAAGACTACACCGCCACTGTGCCGGGATTTATCCACACCGACCTGATGGCCAACGGCCTTATCGACGACCCCTACTACGGCACCAACGAGGACTCAGTGCAGTGGGTCTATGACGAGCGCCAGTGGGTCTACCACACCACGGTCCCCCACGAAGCACTGCCCGAAGCGGACTCACTGTGGCTGATATTTGAGGGACTGGCAGGCCCTTGCGAGGTGAAGATAAAAGGAAGATGGAAAGACACTAATGATCAATCCTATACATGGGAGAGCTCACACTTCAGAGACGACATGTTCATTGAGAATGCCATTGACTTTAAGCCCGTGGGCGACAGTTTCGACATCACCGTAACCTTCCTGCCTTTGGAAGATAACGACTGGTGCAGAGGTCTTTACTTAAAAAATATGCGCTATGGCATCGACCTCCCCGAACAGCGTGCTTTCACGCGCATGGCCCCCTACCAGCCCGGCTGGGACTGGGGCCCTAAACTGCAGACCTGCGGCATCTGGAAACCTGTGTATATCACAAACCGGCATCCGGCAGCTGCGACAACTCCAAGCGTTCCGAAGAGTCTGAACGTGGAGCTACGGCAGGAGCAGGACTCCATCGGGCAGAGTTTCACCTTCTATAAGGACGGCAAACCCATCTTTATCAAGGGCGCCAACTGGATTCCGGTACACAGCTTCCCCGTGCTCGACGAGGCTCAAAAAGCCCGCTACCGCTACCTGCTCTGCTCGGCCAAGGAGTCGGGGTTCAACATGCTGCGCGTCTGGGGCGGCGGCATCTACGAGCACGACTATTTCTACGACCTCTGCGACTCGCTGGGACTCATGGTTTGGCAGGACTTCATATTCGCCGGCACACCATATCCCGACAACGAGGAGATGCTGAATAATATCGACCTCGAGGCTCGTCAGCAGGTAAGCCGCATAGCCCGCCACCCCTGCGTGGTCCTCTGGTGCGGCAACAACGAGGTCAAGAACGGATGGGAAGACTGGGGCTGGCAAAGCCAGTTCAACTGGACCCCCCAGCAGCGCGCCCGACTGGAGAAAGCCATGGACACCATCTTCGGCTACTCCAGCACCGCCAGCAACACCAGCTCTACAAGCATCTTGGCTCGAGCCGTCCGCGATTGCGACCCGCTGCAACGACCCTACATCACCACCTCGCCGCTCTACGGATGGGGCCATCCCGAATGCACCACCCACGGCGACAGCCACTACTGGGGCGTATGGTGGGGCGAACTGCCTTTCGAAATATATAAGGAAAAGACAGGCCGGTTCATGTCGGAATACGGATTCCAGAGCTACCCTCTGATTTCCAGCATCAGGCAGTTCACACCCGCCGACCAGCTCGACATCGACTCCCCAACCCTGCGCAGCCACCAAAAGCACGCACGCGGACGACAAATTATCGACAAGGCGATGCAGCGCTACTATGGCTTCGACAGCCATACGCTGTCGCTCGACGACTACGCCTATGTCAGCCAACTGCTACAAGCCTGGGGCACCGGCTACGGCATCCTCTGCCACATCACCGACCCCCGCTGCGCCGGCACTCTCTTCTGGCAGCTCAACGACTGCTGGCCCGTGGCCAGCTGGTCCTCAATCGACTACTACGGCAACTGGAAAGCTCTACAATACCGCGCACAAGCACTGTTTGAAGCGGAATGTGGAGCTTCGCACGAAAACGAATACCGAGGACGGAGTTTAGACGAATGGCAGCAGTATTATGCCACATACCCCAAAGACCGCCACTACGACAAGCCCCGATACACGCTTGAACAGCGTATTGAGAACAACAGTCTTGTCGTTACCATAACCGCTCAGTGCGACCTCTACGATGTATACATCGAACCCGTCCCATTCGTCAACGGACACTTCGACCGCAACTTCTTCGACATGAAGACCGGCGAAAGCCGCACCGTACACTTCATTCCGTCAACAATAGAAAATAATGCCGACATTCCTTCCGGCGCATCGGTAAGAACACTTAACAGCCTTTATCAATAAAAAACGCGGAGCATTGCTCCGCGTTTTGTTTTATTTCAGCCGTTTCACAGCTTCCGCAGCAGGCTCGTAACCGGCATCGGCAGCCTTCTTGAACCAATACTTGGCCCGCTTCAGGTCGCGTTGCACACCGTCTTCACCATCTTCAAGCAGCAAACCCGCATTGTACATTCCAAGTATGCTCCCGGCTTCACCGGCTTTCTCGAACATCTCGAGTGCTTTCACATGGTCTTCCTCGACGTTGATGCCTTCAAGATAGCAGTATGCCAACATCACATAGCCACGATGATAGCCTGCATCGGCAGCGGTTTTGTATAGCTCGTATGCTTTTTTATAACTGAGTATCACACCCCAGCCTTTCTCATAGCACAGTCCAAGGCAGCACATGCCTTCGTAGTTGCCTCCGTCGGATGAACGACGGTAATACTCGACGGCTTTCTCATATTCCTCACGGCCTTCATATATGTAGCCCAACTTGTTGCAGGCTTCCAACGAGCCTACGTCCGCAGCCCTCTCGAGCCATCGAAGGGCCTCTGTCGTGTCGGGCTGACAGCCATAGCCTTCAAGGTAGCATGTGCCCAGCATCGACATCGCACGCATATTGCCCAGCATGGCCGCTGTGTCTAAATAGCGTTTGCCAAGTGTCTCGCTCTGCTGGCAGCCGATTCCGTACATGCGGGCACGCCCAAGTTGATAGTATGCTCCTGCATGGTCTGCACGACGCGTAACATTTTCCAACAAGAGGTATGCATCCTCCGGATTTGCTTCCATACCTACTCCCTCTTGCTCGCACAGTGCCAAAAGCACCATGGCGTCGTAGTTGCCGCGACGTGCTCCTGTATACAGATACTCTACAGCCTCTTTATAGTGGCCTTCCGTTATCAGCGACGAGCCGATATAATTGCTTGCTTCGCCACTTCCGTTTTGGTGTGCCAACATATAGTATTTTGATGCCGTGTCGCCATCGGCAGCGATTCCTCCCAATCCTTTATTGTAGAACTCGGCAAGCAGATATGCTGCTTTCCCTACACCCTGGCTGGCTGCAGCCTTCAGATACGGGATTGCTGCAGCCGTGTCGACGGCAACACCACAACCCTCCATGTAGCTGCGAGCCACATAGTAGGTACCTATCTCCTCGCCTACCGAATCGGCCTTGGTGTAGAGCTCGAACGCTTTCGCGCGGTCAAGAGGCAGATACTGTCCTATGCGATAGAAATCACCCAGATAGCACATTGCCTCACCATATCCCATATCGGCAGCTTTGGTGTAGTATTCAATGGCTTTTACCGAGTCGGCCTGCAGTCCGCCGTCGCCCAGCTCATAGTAGAGTCCTAACTTGAAATTGCCAACGGGCGAATCGTTGTCGGCCAAGTACTTATAATACGACAGCGCTTTCTCGTGGTCCACCTGATTCAGATAGGCTCCACTTTCATAGATATATCCCAAGTGGTATGCGGCGTCCATGTAGCCTAAATCGGCTGCCTTCTGTATATAGTGTACACCTTTTTCGAGCTCTTTTTCGCTCTGCTTGCCAAGCATGCCGTTGAGGTAAAGCACTCCGAGCTTGTCGTACGAGCGTCCGGTGCCAGAGGCGAGGTAGTATTTCTCGGCCTTCTTGTAGTCGGGTGCATCGCCCAGCGAGCCCTCTTCGTACATCACACCGAGTACCTCGCGGCAAAGTGCACTGCCCTTCTTGTCGCCTTCATTTATCATCGAGAGCATCTTTGCCTCGTTCTGCAACTGCGAATAGGCCACTGCCATCCAATAGTAGCCGTCGGCCTTGCCACAGTCTGCATATTGACGGAAGGCATTGAGTGCCGACTCGACATCATTGACATACATACAGTAGCGACCGAGATTTACAAGAGCGTCAGTGTCGCCCAGCTCGAACGACTTACGGTAGTACATGATTGCCGGATTGTTTCGATCTGCAGGGTCGGTTGTTTCACTATTGGCATAGTATTCGGCAAGTGCCGATGCACACGGTGCGCTACCATAGCTTTCCACTCCGCGTCTGAGCCATGCAACAGCCTCATTGTCATTTTGTCCGACTCCCATACCTTGACCATATATTTGCGACATGGCCATACAGACCACTCCTTTTTCTTCAGAAGACGCGTTTTTGTCCGATATCACATCGTTCAGCACGCTTATTGCTTTCTCGGGATGTCCGCTACTGATATATGGGTCTACGAGTCTCAAGCGACATGTATTGTTCCCCAAAGCCGCACCCTTTTCGGCATATTCAACACCCTTTGTCTCATCGCGATACTGCTGAGCAAACAGGTACACACGGCTTGCTATCTCGTATGTTCCTTCTGAGTACGGGTATTTCGACACCAATTCGTCTGCCATCTGCTGCGCCTTGCGTTCGTCGGCAGTGACATCGTTACCGTAAAAGGTGTACATCACATTCAACGCTTGAGCGTTTGGATCGTTCCACTTCAATGCGTCTTCCATATATTTGCGACCGTTTTTGAAGTCGCCCATAATGGTGTACAAATATGCCAAATCGTTATTATATGTTTCATCGCCGGCTTTCATGGCTTTCTTGTAGTACTGCTCGGCTTTCTTGTAGTCTACCGGATAGCCTGAACGTCCGTATGCATACATATCACCTATCGTCGACAGCGCCCATGGCGATCCCTTGCCTGCAGCCAACTGTATGAGTTCAAGGTAGCGCGCCGTATCGACCATCACTCCAAAACCTCCCCTGTATGCATAACCAAGTGCCGCAATACCATTCGGCAGACCCTTGTCGGCCCATTCTTTTCGGATAGCGAAATAGCGTGCAGTGTCTGCCGGCACCACCTTGCCTTCCAGATAGTAGCGCGACACTCGCAGCCACGCTTCCCCGTCGCCGAGATTGGCAGCTTTCTGATACCATTGCAACGCCGTTGCCGAATCGAGTGGAACTCCTGCTCCACGCTCGTAACAAAAAGCAAGCTTACGCATCGACTTGACATCGCCCGAATTAGCCTTGGCAATCAACTTCTGGTCGGCTTGAGCGAAAACTTCAGTAAAATGCATGCCTATAAAAGACACAACGGCAAAAAGAAACAAGACTTTTTTCATAAACTTTGAATTGATTTAGAAAATTGTTATTATCATATTTTATTTCAAAGGCATATATATCACCTTTTTTGTCTCGAAATAAGGTTCGTTGAAGAAGTCGGAAATCTCAAAGAGGCGCACTTTCTTGCGGAATGGGGCTATCTCGTCGGTCAGATCGCCGCCTTTCAGATAGATGATTCCATTCGGCAGCTTATGGTACTGTATGTCCGATATCTTGCCACGCACCCAGCCGACAAACTGACTAAGGTCGGTGACAGCGCGCGACACGACAAAATCGAAATCGCGTTGTACCTGCTCGGCCCGTATCTGCTCGGCAACGACGTTCTTCAGCCCTAACTGCTGAGCGACATCCTGCACGACTTTGATTTTCTTCCCAATCGAGTCGACGAGATAGAAATTGGTGTCGGGAAACATGATGGCGAGCGGTATGCCGGGAAATCCACCACCAGTACCGAGGTCCATAACGTCGGCCATGGACTTGAATTGTATTATCTTAGCTATGGACAACGAGTGGAGCACATGGTGCTCCACAAAATTGTCCATGTCTTTGCGCGAGATAACGTTTATCTTCGAATTCCAATCAGCATACAAATCGGGCATCGCAGCAAACTGCTCCTTTTGACGTTCTGTGAGTTCAGGGAAATATTTCAATATTAAATCCATAACATTCTGCGTTTAAGACTTGAAAACAAAACCGTTTTCGAGAATACAAATCTATTTCAGCCGTTTTGGGAAGAAACGCCCTGTTCGGCGACAATAGCTGTCGTATTCGTCACCGAAATCGCGGCGCAGTCGTTTTTCCTCGCTGTGAACCTGCATCAGCATAACTGCTACAAAAACGAGGAAAACCACCAGCGTCTGCCAGCTGAACAACCATACGCAGCAACCAATCAAATATACAAATGTGCCGCTAAGCATAGGGTTGCGGCTAAGGCTATATGGACCTTCAGTCATCAGGTGCTGTGTACGAGGTGCTATCTCGTGGTTGAAAGCGTCCATCGGGTTGCCATTGCCAATGCGTCGCATATAAACTATCGTCCATACACTTAACGCAATGCCTCCTATCATCAGCACCCCCGTCATTGTAGCTCTCAACGCCCCAATATGCACTATGGGCGGCATACCCGACAGCAGCCACATCAGCAACGGAATAGCAACGACAAAGATTATGCAGCCAAGCGCATATCCAATTATTTCCCGCAACAGTTTCATCGTTTATGAAAATGTCAATGGATATTATTTGAAGTATTGGACACCGCTTTCGAATATCTGCTGGTCGTCGTTGCCGTAGATGTTGAGGGCTGAGCCTTTGCTTCTTCTCTCACTGTGGCCCATCTTGCCGAAGACACGACCGTCGGGACTGGTGATGCCCTCAATGGCCATGTAGGAGCCATTCATGTTGTACTCATCGTCCATCGTCGGTTTGCCGCTCAGGTCAACATACTGCGTAGCCACCTGGCCGTTCTTGAAGAGCCGGTCGATCCACTCCTGCGGAGCGACAAAGCGTCCTTCGCCGTGAGATATGGGGATGACATAGGTGGCTCCCAGCTCGGCTTTACGCAGCCAGGGGCTCAGGTTAGATGTGACACGTGTATAAGCCATCTTGCTCTGGTGGCGACCGATAGTGTTGAATGTCAACGTAGGAGCATCCTCAGCCTGCGGGCGAATCTCCCCGTATGGCACGAGGCCGAGCTTGACGAGCGCCTGGAAGCCATTGCAGATGCCCAGCATGAGGCCATCACGTTTGTTGAGGAGTTCCATCACGGCATCGGCAATCTTCTGGTTGCGGAAGACACTGGTGATGAACTTGGCGCTGCCTTCGGGCTCGTCACCAGCACTGAAGCCGCCAGGAATCATGACGATCTGGCTGCGACGGATAGCGTCGACGTAAGCATCCACACTCTCGCGTATCTGCTGACCGTTCTGGTTGCGGAAGACGATAATCTCGCTCTCGGCACCGGCGCGGTTGAAGGCGCGGGCAGAGTCGTATTCGCAGTTGGTACCAGGGAAGGCAGGGATGAAGACGTGGGGTTTGGCCACTTTGTGGTGACAGATGCAGGTATTCTTAAAGTCCTTGGGTTGAATGGGCTGAATGGGCTGAATGGGAATGTTTGTGCGGGTGGGGAAGACGCCCTCCAGGGGCTTCTGCCAGGCGTCCAAAGCCTCGTCGAGGCTGACACATTCGCCATTGTATTCGAAACAGGGCTTATCGGTCACCACACCAATCTGACGGCAGCGGAACGGGAGCGAAGCGATGTCGGCATCGGTCTCCACCACGATATCGCCATAGCTGACTTGGCTGAGGTCGCCGAGCTTTACGCTGTCGTTGAGAGAGACACCCAGTTTGTTGCCGAAAGCCATCTTGCTGACTGCCTCGATGATGCCTCCAATGCCGATGGCGTAGGCCGAGTAGATGGGTCCGAACGCCTTCTCGTCAACCTTGTCGCGAAAAGCGATAGCGTTGTGCAGCAGGCGATACTGGTTCATGGCGTCCTCGTAGTCGGGCATGCCGTAAGCGTCTTTCTTGATGTCGAGAAGCACCAGTTTGGCACCGGGCTTCTTCAACTCAGGTGTGAGGACATGGTAGAGATTGTCGGTCGACACCGCGAAAGAGCAGAACGTGGGCGGCACATCAATATCATTGAAGGTGCCACTCATCGAGTCCTTGCCACCGATGGCCGGCAGGTGGAGACCCATCTGGGCGTGATAGGCGCCGAGGAGGGCACTGAAGGGTTCGCCCCAACGGTAGGGGTCGTTACCCAGTTTCTTGAAATATTCCTGGAAGGTGAGTCGCACGCGACTGGCATCGCCACCAGCGGCGGCAATCTTTGCAACGCTGCTGAGCACGGCATAGGCTGCGCCATGGAAGGGGCTCCACGAAGTCTGGTAGGGATCCATGCCATAGGACATGAGCGTCACAGTGTCGCACTTGCCGTCGAGCAGCGGCAATTTGCCGATCATGCACTGAGTAGGCGTCAGCTGATAACGGCCACCGAAGGGCATCACCACACTTCCGGCACCGATGGAGCTGTCGAACATCTCGACCAGGCCCTTCTGCGAACATACGTTGAGGTTGGCGAGGGTCTCCAACCACAGTTCTTTGACGGATTTTGTGGGGTTGATGGGTTCAATGGGTTTTGTGGGCATCTTGACACTGACAGTGGTCTCCTGGTGGGCACCGTTGGTGTCGATGAAGCGGCGGCTTAGGTTGACAATCTCCTTGCCGCGCCAGCTGATGACCATGCGAGGCTCCTTGGTGACGGTAGCCACAACGGTGGCCTCGAGGTTCTCCTCGTCGGCATACTTGAGCATCTGCTCCACATCCTTGGGGTCGACGACGACGGCCATACGCTCCTGGCTCTCGCTAATGGCCAGTTCGGTGCCGTCGAGGCCGGCATATTTCTTGGGAACGCGGTCGAGGTTGATCTGCAGACCGTCGGCCAACTCGCCGATAGCCACACTGACACCACCAGCGCCAAAGTCGTTGCACTTCTTGATAAGATGGCTTACCTCTTCGCGGCGGAAAAGGCGCTGGATTTTGCGTTCGGTCGGGGCGTTGCCCTTCTGCACCTCGGCGCCACAGGTTGTGAGCGACTTGGTGGTGTGGCTCTTCGAGGCACCCGTGGCACCTCCGATGCCGTCACGGCCGGTGCGGCCACCGAGCAGGATGATGACATCGCCGGGGTCGGAACTGAGACGCTGCACGGCGCGACGCGGAGCAGCAGCGATAACGGCGCCAATCTCCATGCGTTTGGCCACATAGTTGGGATGATATATCTCGTTCACCAGGCCGGTGGCCAGGCCAATCTGGTTGCCGTAGCTGGAGTAGCCACGGGCGGCGGTGGTGACGATCTTGCGCTGTGGCAACTTGCCGGGCAGGGTTTCGTTCAGCGGCTTGGTGGGGTCGGCTGCACCGGTGACGCGCATGGCCTGGTAGACGTATGTACGACCCGAAAGTGGGTCGCGAATGCATCCGCCAAGGCAGGTGGCAGCACCGCCGAAGGGCTCGATTTCGGTCGGGTGGTTGTGGGTCTCGTTCTTGAAGTTGATGAGCCATTCCTCCTCTACCCCGTCGATGGTGACCGGCACCACGATGGAGCATGCATTGATTTCGTCGCTGGGCTCCTGATCGTCGAGGTAGCCGGCCTTCTTCAGCCTTTTTGCGGCCAGTGTTCCGATATCCATCAAGCAGACGTACTTGTCGTTGCGTCCCACATATTGTTCCTTATGGTCAGCCAGATACTGCTTGAAGGCACCCTCTATCAGCGGACGGTAGTATCCGTCGTCGAAGTGCACGTCCTTCAGCTCGGTAGCGAAGGTGGTGTGGCGGCAATGGTCGCTCCAGTAGGTGTCGAGCACACGGATTTCGGTCATAGTGGGGTCGCGATGCTCCTCGTCGTGGAAGTAGCGCTGTATGTGTTTGAAGTCGGCAAAGGTCATAGCCAGACCCAACGAGTCGTATAACTCTTTCAGCTGCTGTTCAGCCATATCCTTGAAGCCGTCGAAGACGATGACGTCGGCGGGCTCATCGAAATGGTCGACAAGCGTTTCGGGCTTCACCTCGTCGGTCAGGCGGCTGTCGACGGGGTTGATGCAATGCTTCTTGACAGACTCTTTCTGTTCGTCAGTCAACGTGCCGCTGATGACGTAAGTCGTGGCGCTCTTGATGATAGGCTGCTCGGCGTCGTTGAGCAGGCAGCAGCATTGCTCAGCACTGTCGGCGCGCTGGTCGAACTGGCCAGGCAGGTATTCGACCGAAAAGCAGAAATCGCCGGCGGTATGGGGAAATTGCTCCTCATAGACATAATCGACAGGCGGTTCTGAAAAAACCGTTCCAAGAGCCTTCTTATAAGTCTCGTCGGAAAGGTTCTCGATATCATAGCGAATCAGCACGCGAACATTGTTGCTGTTGATATTTAGATAATTGAGCATCTCGCTCTTTAGCTCGGAAGCTTTGATGGCAAAATCCGGCTTTTTCTCTACGTAGATACGTCGTACGTTATTCATATTATATATGTATTATTTTCTTTTCAATGTTTGTATGTGTTTTTCAGCAGCTCTATGTCCCATCCTTTGGCATTGCGTGGCGAGACACCGCTATACAACTCGAGTATCCGCAACATGTCGGCATCGAAGTCGCCCGTGGGTTCTATCAGTGGCCCGACGCCCATGTGCCGCGTCTTGTAGTTGATGTATGTTACTGCTATCGGCACATTGGCCTGCATTGCTATTTCGTAGAAACCGCGCTTGAAACGTTTCACCTTTTTCCTGGTACCTTCGGGTGTGATAATGAACGAAATATCATCATTCTCAGCCAATGCCTTTACTGCATTGCCTATCATGTTGTTGTTAGGGTTACCGCGGTCTATCGGCAGCGCTCCGCTCCAACGCATAAAGTGGCGGAGCGGGAAGACGAAGAACTCCTTCTTGATAAAGAATCGTCCGTTCAACCCCAGACGCCACACACAGGCGGCACCCAACAGGAAATCGTATATGCTGGTATGTGGAGCTTCGATGAGCACACAATGGTGCAGACGTTTCCAGTCGTCGGCAGGTGGAAGGTCGAACTTCCATCCAAAAAGTTTCACTATGCCTGTCCAAATCTTTTTCATCTGCCTCCGTTCATTTGTTTGCGTAGCTGTTCGGCACCTTTCTTGTCACCGTTTTTCTCCAAACCGTTGGCGTATGCCGAATAAAAACTGTATACTGCAGCGTTCTGGTCGGAGCCTTGCGCCATCCGCAGCCGCACATAAAGGTTCAGTGCATCCTGGTCCATAAGGCCACGGTCGAGCATGGCGTTGAGTTCGTTCTGGGCGGCACTGACATTGCCCTGCTGGGCATAGAGTTGTGCCGTCATCGTGAACGGGAATGACGACAGACCCTCAGCCTTCAACTTGTCCAAGAGCGAAACGGCCTCCTGCTGGCGACCCGAATTCAAGTAGGCGTAGACGAGGAGCTGCTGGCCCTGCTGATTCGAGGGGTCGGCATCGTTGAGACGGTTGCAGAAGTCAATGCATTTGTCGTAGTTGCCACGCTGCAGTTCGATATTTGCCATATTGCTGAGAGCTGTGACATTGTCAGGACTCATCTGAAGGGCATTGCTGAAAAGCATGGCCGCACTGTCGACATGTCCCTCCTTGAGGAGCTGGACTCCGCGCAGGTCGTCTTTGGTTTGGCGTTTCAAGACCAGCGCAATAGGCACTCCGTCGACATCAACCGTATGGACGCAGTCCGATGGCGGGAACGAGTGGCTGAGAAGGTAGTTGCCAGATATACCCGTAATAGGAAACACCAGGTAGTCCCAGTCATATTCATATCGCTGCCCCCAGCGCACAAAACGCGTGGCGAATCGGGCAGAATCGTTGCGCAGAAAGTATTTCGTCGACTCGATGTGCCACGAACCAACAATCGTCGGCTCGCCGTCAGTCTTCGGCTCGGCATTGGCGACGACCCACTCTGTGGCCTCGCGCATCGAGTGGTAGTAGTAGTCGAGTTCATAATGGCCGAAGGCTTTCTTCACACCACCTGCCAACTCGTTGAAATAGACATATTCGTACGGGTGGTTGCGCACGGTGTGCATCGCCGGAGGCACCAGCAGGCACAGCGGCACCAGCGAACATACCAGCTCGACCCACGCTTTCCGCTTTCCGTTTTCCGCTTTCCGCTCTCCGTTTTTCCGACCGCACCAGGCGGCAAAGGCGTCGAATCCAAGTCCTGCAGCAACAACCATAGGCGGATAGGCAAACAGCGAATGTCGCCAGCCGCCATATACATTGGCTCCTGTATAGACAATCCAAAACACCGGGAACAGGAAACAGAAGTATATCATTATGCTTTCGATGCGCCGTTCACGCTTGAAGGCTCCGAAGAAGGGGTAGAGCAACCAGCCCACCATCACAGCAAGCGGAATGGTCATAAGCATAAACTTGGGCGTATAGTACCACGGCAGATTGCTCGACATCATCATTGTACCCTCGAACAGCTGGCGCAATTGCACGTCGAACTGCGACATCAGTTTGAAGCTCTCTATGCTGTTGTGTACAGGATTCTGCATTGCGTAGGGCCACAGCAGCAAGCCGCCAAAGAAACCTATGGCGCATACCATCACCGCAGCGACGATGGTCTTGCCTATCGTCGCACCTCTGACGCTCTTGCCATAGCGTATCAGCCACAGCAGACCCCACAGCCCCATATATCCTACCACGATGAGTCCACCGATACGGTTGCTGACAGCCAAAGCAAGCGACAGCGACAACATCATCAGCGTCAGTGGATTGAACTTAGGAGCATCCTTTATCAAAAGGACCACAATAAAAAGTGCGACAATCAGAACCGTATAGCCAAGACCGGCCGCCTTGATGATGAACGGCGAGGGCAACACGAAGAGGAATATTGACAGCCAACGGGTTACCTTGTCCGAAAAGGCCTGCTCTGCGTACTGCACATTCTTTGTTCCCTTTTTGACCTTCGATGCGGCGTCTACAATCTGCGGAGTCACCTGACGGAAAAACATCATGATGTAGTATATCGTCATCACGACACCTGCAGCAAGCGGAATATCCTTCGGATTGTTGAATGAATGTCCCAACAGTCGTGGCGAGAAGAACATCAGCAACATCGTCAGCACTCCGGCCCTCCAGCCTCCGATGCGATAGGCTATGAGTCCGCCGAAAAGAACTATCAGCCACCCAAGCAAGGAATTGCAGATATGGCGCGTGCGGGCGATATCGTCAACACCGAATGTCTCGTTTATCCATTCTGTCACCACATCGAACGAGCAGCCATAGTATTTCAGATTCCAGCTCTGGTCTTTTCCGTTGAGGTTGACCACATCCTGCAGACAGGTTGTGTCGGCACCATCGGAATGGAAATAATCCATCACGAAGCGTCCCTGCGGTATCTGGAACTTGTCCTCGTCACCGCTGTTGCCGGCATCGAGGCTCATCATTGGCATTGCAACGAGGAGAACGGCTGCCACAATCACGAACAGCCAAAACCAAATATTCTGCTTGTTTTCAGAAAAAAAATTCTTCATGTTATTTTTGACGTACAGATGTATAATCTCTTTATAATGTTAGCGTTTCTTGTACCTGCGATGTATCTTGAGCAACTCTACAGGGGCCTTGAAAAAATCGCGGCTTTTGAGCTGCGAGCCGTCGACGTCCTGCCATTGGTATAGCGGATATTCATAGATATGCTCCACAGCACGCTCTTTTCCGAAACGGCTGTTGTAGCGTGCCAGTATTTCGACGTCGAAAAGCCATCGTGTGATGAAAGGCTCCGAAAACAGGTCGTTCACCAACGACGCCCGGAAAAGCTTGGCGCCGCACTGTGTATCGTAAACTGGCAGATGGAGCATCATCGACGCCACCGTCGCAAAGCAGCGGCCAAGATAGTGTCGCATCGTTTTGCGCCGCACCTTTGCGCCGAGACGCATCAATCGGAGACCCATTACGATATCGAAGTCCTTGTCTGCCCACTGCACCATGATGGGCACCTCGTCGAGGGGCGTCGCAAGGTCGGCATCCCAAAATGCCACATACTCTGGCGTATATTGGCTCACGGCATAAAGCATAGCCTTGCGCACGGCCTCGGCCTTGCCTCCGTTGGGCTGTATGTCGTAATACATCAGCCGCTCGTGGCGGGCACAAAGCTGTTGCAGTACTTCAAGGGTGTTGTCACGACTACCGTCGTTGGCAAAAAGAAACGCCACATCTTCGTTTTGCTCTACAAAACTGAGAAATTCGTCCTGATGGAGACGTTTCGACTCGTTGTAACAAGGAACAACCACTATGGTTTTCATACTTTTACAAATTCATTAGCGTCCAATTTCCGGTAGAAGGTATATCTCTTGACCGGTGTGGTCCGGGATTTTAGAGATTAAATCTTTTCTTATAGGCTTTCATAGTGTTCTGCAGAAGCGACACTATCGTCAACGGTCCTACGCCACCGGGTACGGGTGTCACCCAGCTGCATTTGGCATCGACCTCACCGTGCTTGACATCGCCGATGATGCGGTAGCCGCTCTTCTTGCTCTCGTCGGCAATGCGGTGGATTCCCACATCGACCAGAACGGCCCCGTCCTTGACCATATCGGCGGTGACAAACTCGGGCTTGCCGATGGCCACAACCAGTATGTCGGCCTGACGGGTCAACTCGGGCAGGTTTTGGGTACGGCTATGGCACAGTGTCACCGTGCAGTCGAAACCTTTGCGCGACAGCAGGTTGGCGACAGGTGTGCCGACGATGTTGCTGCGACCCAGCACGACACAGTGTTTGCCAGTGGTCTCTATATTGTAGTGTTTCAGTATGGAGCAAATACCCATAGGTGTTGCCGGCAGGAAAGCGTCCTCGCCCAGAACCATTCGTCCGATATTGATGGGCGTGAAGCCGTCGACATCCTTTTCCGGCGATATGGCATTAATCACCTTCTGCTCATTGATTTGTGCCGGCAGAGGGAGCTGGACGATAAATCCGTCGATGTCGTCGTCGTTGTTGAGGAACTCGATGGCTTTCAGCAGTTCCTCTTCGGATGTGTTTGCCGAGTAGCGGTATACCGACGAGGTGAATCCCACCTCGTGCGAGGCTTTCTCTTTGTTGGCCACGTATGTCTGGCTGGCGCCGTCGTCGCCCACGAGGATGGCAGCCAGATGGGGAGGGCGAAGTCCCTTGGTTGTATATTGGCGTACCTGATTGGCCATCTCGTCTTTGATGGCTATTGATGTCTGCTTTCCGTCAAGAATCTGAGTCATTATATTGAGTTTTAATTGTTTAGTTATTATTAGTTATCGTGTTCACGATGCCTTGTTTTCAAGACTATCTTCTGCGTTTGGGCATTCTGATGTTGCCGCCTTTGGACGAGACGGCTCTCATCATCTTTCTGGTGTCTTCAAACTGCTTGACAAGTCGGTTGACCTCCTGTATCGTGCGGCCACTGCCCGCTGCTATGCGCTGCTTGCGGCTGCCATTGATGCACGACGGATTGCGGCGCTCGTACGGAGTCATCGAACCGATAATGGACTCGATCGGCACAAAGGCGTCGTCTCCGATTTCAATATCCTTGGTGAGTTTGCCAAGACCCGGAATCATGCCGAGGAGGTCCTTCATATTGCCCATTTTCTTGACTTGGGCAATTTGAGAGAGGAAATCCTCGTAGTTATACTCATTGTGTATGAGTCGTTTCTGTATCTTGCGGGCTTCTGCCTCGTCATACTGTTCCTGCGCACGTTCAACGAGCGAGACCACATCGCCCATACCGAGGATGCGGTTGGCCATACGGTCGGGATGGAAGAGGTCGAGGGCGTCCATCTTCTCGCCGATACCGACGAACTTGATCGGCTTTTTCACCGAATAACGGATCGTGAGAGCCGCACCACCGCGTGTATCGCCGTCGAGTTTCGTGAGCACCACTCCGTCATAGTCGATGCGTTCATTGAAGGCTTTGGCCGTATTGACAGCATCCTGACCCGTCATGGAGTCGACGACAAACAGCGTCTCCTGCGGCTGCAGGGTGTTCTTGAGATTCGAAATCTCGTTCATCATCTCCTCGTCGACAGCCAAACGACCGGCAGTATCGACAATCACCACGTTAATGCCTTTGAGCTTTGCCTCACGGATGGCATCTTCGGCAATCTTGACAGGGTCGGCAATGCCCAACTGGGCATAGACCGGAACGCCTATCTGCTCACCCAGAACCTGCAACTGGTTGATAGCTGCTGGGCGGTAGACGTCGCCTGCCACGAGCATAACGCTCTTGGAACGTTTGGTTTTAAGGTAGTTGGCGAGTTTGGCACAGAACGTTGTCTTTCCCGAGCCCTGAAGACCGGCGACAAGGACAATGGCCGGCGAGCCTTTGATATTGATGTCGACTGTCTCCGAACCCATAAGCTTGGTAAGCTCCTCGTGGACGATTTTCACCATCAACTGTCCTGGTTCGATGGACTGGATGACATCGCGACCGAGGGCCTCCTGTTTGACCCTGTCGGTAAACTCTTTGGCTATAGGATAGCTCACGTCGGCGTCGAGCAACGCCTTGCGGATCTCTTTTACTGTTTCAGCAATATTGATATCGGTTATTGAGCCCTTGCCACGCAATGTGTGCAACGCTTTTTCGATCTTACTGCTTATATTTTCAAACATGATAGGTAGTTTTATTTTCCAAAATTCAACACACAACGTAATCCAAAAGTCGAGCCAAAAGCCTAAGCCTAATGACAGACACTACTGGATTACATCTATTTACAACGCTCCCACACCCTGCCCAAGCAATGTGTGGAAACACTGTAAACAAATGCAAAAATATGAAAAAAAAGCCAAATGGAATATTTTTTTTTACAATAATGAAACTTTTTTCTGAAAAAGTCGTTAATGCAGGAAAACGGATTGAAAAAAGCGACTAACGATATATGAGACAATTAAAAATTACCCATTCCATCACCAACCGCGACATCAAATCGCTCGACAAGTATCTTCAAGACATTTGCAGCGAAGAGTTGTTGACACCCGAAGAGGAAGTTCAGTTGGCTCAACGCATCAAAGCCGGCGACCAAGCAGCACTCGACCGCCTGACGAAGGCTAACCTGCGCTTCGTCGTCTCTGTTGCAAAACAGTACCAGAACCAAGGACTTAGCCTCCCCGACCTCATCAACGAAGGCAATGTGGGACTTATTAAAGCCGCCAAGCGCTTCGACGAAACTCGCGGATTCAAGTTCATCTCCTACGCCGTGTGGTGGATCAGACAATCTATCCTGCAGGCCATTGCCGAGAATTCGCGCATTGTGCGACTCCCCTCCAACCAGCTTGGAGCTCTCAACCGACTGAAAAAAGAAATCTCCAAACTGGAGCAGAAACTGGAACGCCCCCCATCGGAAGAGGAACTGTCCGAACTTCTGGGAATACCGGAAGACAAAATCAAAAGCATCCTCGGCATCTCCGGACGCCACATCTCTATCGACGCCCCGCTTATCGCCGACGAAGATGTGAACTTCGTGGATGTGCTCCCTAACGAAGACACTCCCGCTACCGACGAGGCCCTGATGCAAGAATCGCTCTCGCTCGAAATCGAACGTGCACTTTCCTCCCTCACCGAGTACGAGCGCGATGTTATCAGAATGTACTTCGGTATCGGAATGCCTCACGCCCTCAGCCTTGACGAGATAGCCATGAAATTCGGCCTCACACGCGAGCGCGTGCGCCAAATCAAAGAGAAAGGCCTCAAACGCCTCAAATCCAGCTCAAAGAGCAAACACCTCATAGCCTATCTTTAAACAATAAATGTACTACTGTCCAAGAATGTGGGTGGTCAGCAATACACTCAAACCACCACATGTGTAGAGATATAATCAACATCTTTACAACCAAAAAAAAGACCGTCCGGTTGGACGGTCTTTTTTATATTCCGGATAATGTCAAATCCTACAAATCAGCATCGGCATCCGTTTCGGGAACGATATTCGACCAGTCGAGGTGTATCGGATAGACATTGTCGTTGACAATGGTGCCCGGATAGCGGTCCTTGATGCGACGCATGAAGACGTAGGCATCCAGCTTGCTGGTAAAATCACCAACCCTGATGCGGAAATTAGGCTCGTTGAAGATTATATACACTTCGACATCAGGATATTCTTCCTTAAACTTGCTTTTCAGCTCGAAGGACTGGTTACGGGAATCGGCGCCGGACAAGGCTGCTATCTGCACACGATAGCCGGGCACCGTCTGCATGCGCTCGTTGAACTCGATATGCTTTTTTACGAGTTCGCTAACCTTCACGTCGCCGGTAATTTCCACCTTGCCCTTTCGCGTCTGGGCATACGACGCCGACGTTACAGCAAGAAAGAGTAAAAACAGGTATACTAATCTCTTTTTCATCATTTTATCTTGACTGCGAACCGATCTGTTCAGGACGGATAGAGAGGATGGGGTGCTTGGACAGATGCAGCATTTGCTGAGCATAATTTCCAATCAGCCAACTCGTGAGAGCCTTCTCCTGCTCCGTCATGATAACTATCAGGTCGGCATTGACTTTGTCGGCATACTCGAGAGTGGTGACCGTGAGGTTTTTCTTGGCGTCGACAAACTCCGTCACATGCTTCACTTCATACTTGTCGAGATATTTTTCAACCTGGTCGACATATCCATTCACGAGGCCTTTGATATCCTTCGAATCGGACGTGTATAGACCCAACAGGTGGACTGTGGCGCCGAATGTCTTGGCCATTCGGGTTGCGAATGGGACTTTTTGCCTCGTCTCCGTGGTACTGTCGAGCGGCACAATAATACGTTCCAAATCCTTACTGAAATCGAAACCTTCGCGCACCGAAAGCACCGGCACCGGCGAGTCTGTTATGGTCCGGTAAGTATTCTTGCCCACCCAGTTCTTTTCGTATCCCGACATGCCGTTGGTACCGACAACAATCATCAGTGCCTGGTCCTCTACAGCTTGATTCGTAAGCTGTTCGGCCACTTTACCTTCACGAATGACATACTCGAGTTTTATACCCTTCAAGAGATGTGCCACACCTGCATTGCGGCGTTCAATTTCCGCACGGATGGGCGCTTCGTCCTCATTCTCCGATTTGACATACACCAGACGAATATCGGACTGCCATCTGTTGGCAAGGTCAATGGTCAAGTCAACAGCATTTGCAGAACCGGTAGAAAAGTCGAATCCAACAATTATATTGTTCATAAATGGTAAGTTTTGTGTTTGATTTGTCAATTGAATTGAGAGTACAAAGATACAAAGTTTTTTACAACTGGCAAAATATTTATGAAAACAGTGGCCAAAAAACTTGGCTGAAACTATCGAAAACAGTGGCTTCCACCAAAGAAAAACACCAAGATACTACCACTTATAAAATTAATTTACAAGCAATTGACATCACGGTATTAAAATATCGAAAAATTAATTTTCCATAGATAAAAAAAAAGGTGTAAATTTGCAATTTATAAATAAGAAACAATCCATAAAAACTAAATAAAACAGAATTATGACAGAAATCTGGTCAGCAGTATTAGTTCTAAGCATTACCGGAGCCATCTTTGCGATGGTGCTGTACTTTGTAGCTCAGAAGTTTAAGGTTGTCGAAGACCCTCTGATTGACGAGGTCGCAGAGGTGTTGCCGGGAGCCAATTGTGGTGGATGCGGCAAAGCCGGATGCCGTGCGATGGCTGAAGCCTTCGTAAAGCAGGGCAACATGGACGGCCTGAGCTGTCCCGCAGGCGGAGCCGAAGTTGCCAAGAAGGTCGCTGCCATTCTCGGCTGCACTCCCGAAGAGAAAGAGCCCCAAGTGGCAGTGGTGCGCTGCAACGGCACCTGTGCCAACGCAACTGCAAAGACCCACTACGACGGCTTGCAGGACTGCGCTTTTGCCAACAGCCTCTACACCGGCGAAAGCGGATGCGTATTTGGCTGCCTCGGACTTGGCAACTGCACTCGCGCTTGCCAGTTCGACGCTCTGAGCATGGACCCCGAAACTGGTCTGCCCATCGTCGACGAAGACAAATGTGTTGCCTGTGGAGCCTGCGTGAAGGCTTGTCCCCGCGGCATCATCGAACTGCGCAACAAGGGCATGAAGAACCGCAGGGTCTACGTGGCCTGCCGCAACAAAGAAAAAGGCGGCGAAGCCAAGAAAGCGTGCAGCGCAGCCTGTATCGGATGCGGAAAATGCGCCAAGACTTGCCCCTTCGGAGCCATCACCGTCGAGAACAATCTGGCTTACATCGACTTCAACGTGTGCAAACTCTGCCGCAAATGCGTCGCCGAATGCCCGACAGGTGCCATCCATGCTGTCAACTTCCCTCCCAAAGTGGATCGCCCTGCCGCTCCCGCACAGCCTGCCGCACAAGCTCAGGAACCGGCCACAGCACCCGCTGAGAACAAGGAAGCCTGAAAAGCTCATCAATAAAAACTGAACACATTTACATCAACACCTTTTCAATCTAAAAGGAATATATGAAGACATTCGCCATGGGTGGTGTCCACCCCGAAGAAAACAAAATATCGACAAACGCTGTCATCGAAGAGTTCCCGCTTCCCAAGACTGCCGTTATTCTCATGAACCAGCACCTGGGCGCTCCAGCCACCCCATGCGTGGAAAAAGGCGACAAGGTCAAGGTCGGACAACTGATAGGCAAAGCTGAAGCTTTCATGTGCGCCAACGTCCACTCCCCCTTCAGCGGCACGGTTGCCAAAATCGACACCTGCAAAGACGCATTCGGACTGTCCAAACCCGCCATCTACATCAACATCGAAGGCGACGAATGGGAGGAGACCATCGACCGCACTCCCGACATCAAACGCGAATGCAATCTCGAACCCAAAGAAATCGTCGACAAACTGAAAGCCATGGGTGTGGTCGGACTTGGCGGTGCCACCTTCCCCACCCACATCAAATATTCCATCGCTCCCGACAAGAAAGCCGAATACCTTATTATCAACGCTGTCGAGTGCGAACCCTACCTGACCAGCGACCACCGCGTGATGATGGAACACGCCGAAGAGATATGCATCGGCGTAAGCATACTGCGCAAGGCCCTCGGCGTACCCAACGCCTACATTGGCATCGAGAACAACAAACCGGAACCCATAGCCGTAATGAAGGCTATGGCAGCCAAATTTGAAGGCATCATCGTCGAACCCCTCAAAGTCAAATACCCGCAGGGTGCCGAGAAACAGCTTATCAATGCCATCACCGGACGTCGTGTGCCGTCGGGCAAACTGCCTATCGATGTCGGATGCGTGGTAAGCAACGTCGGCACATCCTACGCCGTCTATGAAGCCATTCAGAAAAACAAGCCTCTCATCGAGAACATACTCACCGTAACAGGCAAGAAACTCGCCACGCAGCACAACTATCACGTACGTTTCGGCATTAGCTATAAAGACATCATCGAACACAGCATGGGTTCACTTCCCGAGACGACCGGCAAGGTCATCAGTGGTGGTCCTATGATGGGCAAGGCCGTCAGCAACCTCGACGGTCCGACAACCAAAGGTGCATCGAGTGTGCTGGTTATCGACGAGAGCGAAGCTGTGCGTGCCAAGGAGAGCAACTGCATCCGCTGCGGCAAGTGCATGAACGCTTGCCCCATGGGATTGGAGCCCTACCTCTTCTCGTCGCTGGTGAAGAACCGCCGCATCGAGGAAGCCGGAGCCCACAACATTCTGGACTGCATAGAGTGCGGATGCTGCTTCTTCTCCTGCCCGGCAAACAAGCCGCTTCTCGACGAGATTCGTCTGGGCAAGAACCTCTACAGAGGCATCCTGATGGCAAAGAAGAAATAGTCATCAACCACACACAAATTCACATTCGAACGAACAATATTATTTTAAAGAATACATAAATATATAATATATGAAACTGCTAAACGTATCCGGATCGCCGCATGTACACAGCGATGAATCGACCAAGCGAATCATGTGGCGAGTGAACCTGGCCCTCGTGCCGAGCCTGATAGTGGCCGTGGCATTCTTCGGACTCAACGCACTGCTGATTAGCCTCATTTCGGTATGCAGCTGCGTGCTGTTCCAATGGCTTATCGAAAAGTTTATTATGAAAGAGCCTTCGACCGTCAGCGACGGCAGCGCCGTCGTCACCGGCCTGCTGCTGGCATTCAACGTGCCGGCAACGCGCGAAATGATTTGGCTGGTCATCATTGCCGCTCTTGTGGCTATAGCCATAGGCAAAATGAGCTTCGGCGGCCTCGGCAAGAACCCCTTCAACCCTGCACTGGTAGGTCGTGTCTTCATGCTCATCTCGTTCCCCGTGCAGATGACCACATGGCCCAAACCTGGCGAGAACCTCTTCTCGTTGGTCAGCGTCCCCACAACCGACGCCACCACGGGAGCCACCCCGCTCGGACTCATCAAAGAGCAGATGAGCCAAGGACGCAGCCTTAGCGATGTGATGGCAGACCCAAGCCTGAACCTGCCGTCGCTGGGCGACATATTCCTCGGACACATGGGCGGATCGCTGGGCGAAGTGTCGGCAATAGCCATCCTCATCGGTGCCATCTACCTGCTCTGCAGAAAGATAATAAGCTGGCACATACCCGTTTCGTTCATCGGAACAGCTTTCGTGTTCAGCGCCATTCTTTGGCTGTGCGACAAGACCGCCTTCGTCGACCCCGTAACGACAATACTGACCGGCGGCATCATGCTGGGTGCCTGCTTCATGGCTACCGACATGGTCACATCGCCCATGACAAAGACCGGACAATTGATATTCGGATGCGGATGCGGACTGCTGACAATCATCATCCGCAACTGGGGCAACTACCCCGAAGGTGTCAGCTTCGCCATCTTGCTTATGAACTCTGTCACACCACTGCTGAACCGCTGGTGCAAACCAAAAAGATTTGCTAACTGATAAAGAAAGGAGAAAAAAATGGCAAAGAAAGCAGAATCGACATTGACAAATATGCTGTTGGCACTGACGCTGATAGCATTTGTGGCAAGTCTTGCATTGGCATTTGTAAACAAAATGACCAAAGGCCCTATCGAAGAAGTCAACAAAAAGAAGGTGGCTGAGGCTGTAGCCAAAGTGCTGCCGAAATACGAAAGCTATAGCATCGACACCGTGACGGTCACGACCGACAAAGGCGATATGCCTATGGTACGCTACACCGCAGTCGACGCCCAAGGCGCAATGGTTGGACAAGCCATGGAAAGCTGGGACGACAACGGCTTCGGCGGCAAGCTGACGGCTATGGTAGGCTTTGATGCCGAAGGAAACATCAGCGGCTACGAGATTCTCGGTTCGAGCGAGACCCCTGGACTTGGCGCCAAAGCCGACAAATGGTTCCAGAAAGACGGCAAGGGCAACGTGATAGGGAAAAACCCCGGAACGAACCCACTGATGGTGAAAAAAGACAATGGCGACGTCGATGCCATCACCGGCTCGACAATCACTTCAAGAGCTTTTTGCAGACTTGTAACACTGGCCTATAGTGCATTCAACAACGAGAAAGGAGAAAACGAACAATGAAAGCATCAGAGATAATCAAAAACGGTCTTATCAAGGAAAACCCCACATGGGTGCTTGTACTGGGCATGTGCCCTACCCTTGCCACCACCACGTCGGCCATCAACGGTCTGTGTATGGGACTGGCAACGACGTTTGTGCTGATGATGTCTAACATCGTCATTTCGCTGCTCAAGAGCGTAGTGCCCGACAAGGTGCGCATACCATGCTTCATCGTTGTCATCGCCACCTTCGTCACCATAGTCCAGATGGTCATGCAGGGATTCATCCCTGACCTGTATGCCTCGTTAGGTCTCTTCATTCCGCTGATTGTTGTCAACTGCATCGTCCTCGGACGTGCAGAGGCCTTTGCATCGAAAAACAATGTATGGCACTCGTTGCTCGACGGACTCTTCATGGGCTTGGGATTCACATGGGCTCTCACCCTGCTGGGTATTGTTCGCGAAGCACTCGGTGCCGGCAGCTTCTTCGGCGTGAACTTCATAGGCGGCGCCGACGGCATGCTGCTGTTCATCCTTGCACCCGGCGGCTTCATCTGCCTCGGACTCCTTATGGCACTTATCAACCACATAAGAAGCAAATCGAAAGCAAAATAACGGTGGTCACATCGCAACCACGTTTTCACGCCTCGGAACAGTGAACAAGCTCACTCTCCTCTCGGACTTAAGAAAACGTTCTATTTCATTAGTCGTTTTCTCGCCTCAGCATACAAGCAAGCTTGTCTGCATTCGGCTTAGCGAAAACGTTGGTTTCTGCGCGACCACGTTTTCACGCCTCGGGATAGTGAGCAAGCTCACTCTCCTCTCGGACTTACGAAAACGTTAACATTTTTTAAGAAAGTTTTTCAGACTTTTTGAGGGCAAAAAAGCGACAACCAGTCAGAAAAACAAGATTAACGCAAAAATAAAACAATTATGAAAAGACTTGGAATATTATTAGGGTTATTGATGGTTGCCTTAATTGGACAAGCCCAGAACGAATCCGAAATAACTCTGACAAGCAGTGTAAGCGGTAATACCTACTCTATGGTTACTACCTCGGAGAACTACCTACTGCACATCTATTCAGAGAAAGGTGCCGACGGCAACTATACAGACGGTCCCTACAACAGATGGATTGTAATAGACACTGGTGAATGCGAAAACGACGAATGGGGAATGAGTTTGTATTTCGATGAGTTTGACATCGACCCCGGCGACACTTTAAAGATTCATGACGGTGTAGGTATCGACAAAAACGAGATTGTCACCTGCAACAACAACCTGAATCCTCAGATCCAGACAACAGTGTTCCCGTCACCCGCCAACATGTCGGGAAAACTGACTCTGGAATTCATAACCAACGGCGACGGCGTTACTGGAAAAGGATTCAAAATCACAGTCCAATGTCGTGAGAAATGCGAAACCATCATACCTGTTATCGATTCGATGTTCTATAAGACCAGGAACGGAGTGATTGTCGACTCGGCATATTCGAGAATGGTAATGAAGACCGACACGAACTGGAGTGCCGACTCGTCGAGCTATGTTTTGGACACCCAATGGTTCAGGGGAATGCACCTGTGCCTTGGCGAAGGCATCATCTTCAACGCTCACGGCGAATACACCAACTACTATGGCTACCATCCTGAAGACGCCATGTCGATGTTCGAATGGAATTTCGGCAACGGCGAAGACACGGCAGGAATTGCGCTGACGCAAGCATCCGCCTATTACAGAGACCTTGACTGCTACGATGTCACTCTGCGACTAATGGACTATCATAACTGCAAATCGACGGTGTTGGAAACGGTCAAGGTAAGAATTGCACAAAATCCTATCAAGACGATCTACGACCTGAATACCATGTGTACTACCGACTCGGTAATCGTCAACATCGGATATGAGGGAACCGGGTCAACCATTACGCTGACATATATCGAATTCGCCCAGACCAAATCGAAGACTATCGACTGTAAGACCTTCATCCCCGACGGTCCCCGAGCAGAAAACTGTGGAGATCCAGACAAATGCTTCAACGCTACTATCACCCTCGACGAATTTCCTCCGGGACGCACAGTGCAATCGCCTGCCGACATCTGCTCTATATGCATCAATGTGGAACACGAATACCTTGGCGACATCGGAGGCCGAATCAAGTGCCCGACTGGAAAAGAGGAAATTCTTTGGTTTGGTACAGTTGGTAAAGACAGTAAATTACCAGGCCAATACAACCAAACTTTATTTGACTCTTTAGGCATCTTGCAAGGAATGTATGGTGGTAGTAATATGTATCTCGGCATTCCATACGGTGGTAGCGAGAGCGGACATCACGCTTACGACGGACAATGCAAAGTGAATGGATATGATAATGACGATTATTGTGATACGATATGCAACATGTATGGTGTGGGCTGGGACTACTGCTTCTCGAGAAACAAAGACTATATCCTACAGACCGGCGAAGCTTGCAACACCACAAGCACCGTACCTGAAAACTATTTCTGTTACCATCAAGCCAACGACACAAATGTGACCAACTATACATTCGACCCTGTACCTGCACCCTATGTACAAGCAGGTCAGCAAGCACCCAATAGCAGTTTTACTACAAGAATGCCCAGCAACCACGATGAGAAAACAGGATACTACCTACCAGCAACAGACTTGAGCAAGCTTGTGGGCTGCCCGCTGAATGGCGACTGGACATTCCAGCTGTGCGACAACTTCGGTTCGGATAACGGATGGATTTTCTCCTGGACAATCGACTTCTGCGGCATCAGCGCCGGCGGCGGATGCGAATACCAGGTGGGTATCGACTCCGTGATTTGGGAACCCGACTCGACAGCCGGTGACTTTGACCTTGGATATTGGAGGGGTCTGAACATCGAAAACAGCAACCCCACACGCTCGGTCATTTCGAGCCACGACACCGCTGGCTACTTCCCAATCAACGTACACATCTACGACGAATTCGGCTGCGTATGGGACACCACTACCGGTATCCAAACCATTTGGAGCCCAACGCCACATCTCTCGGACGACGACACACTGCTGATATGCGACGTCGAAACAGTGACTCTCGATGCCAAAGACCGCCACACCTGGCAAGACACAACAGGCGAAGATCCCTACAGATATACATTCAAGTGGGAACCCTTCGGCCAGACGACAGACACCATCGAGACCAGAGCCATGATGGGTTCGTCGACACTGTATCTGGTCGAAGCCGAAAACAACTGGCGTAGCACGACATGCGCAACACGCGACTCGGTACGTGTCAACATCCACCGACAGCCGCTGCCTAACTTCGACCCCGGCGTCTATCCGCTTGAAGGATGCGAACCCTATACTATACACTTCGAGAACACATCGCAATTTGGCGACAGCTATGTATGGGTCTTTGGCGATGGCGACACCTCGTTTGCCGAAAGCCCGACACACACATACGGTACAGGCCAATATGACTTCAAATACTTTGTCAAGAATGACCATGGCTGCAACGACTCGCTTGTCTACAGCAAACTTATCACGGTCTACTCAAGCCCTGTGGCACGTTTCTCGTGGGAGCCGATGAACCCGACGGTGATGCACCCCTCGGTGACATTCCAGAACCTGACAATACCACAGTCGGACGAGAACCGCTACTATTGGGAGATTCAGTACGACCGCGACAACCCGATATCGTACCATACGCTCCGCGACGTGAACCCCACTTTCGAATGGGAAACCGACGGCGAGGACATTACCGGCAACTACACAGCTCGTCTGATTGCCATGACACAAACAATGGGACCGAGCGGCAATGTGGTTGAATGCCGCGACACGAGCGAAAGCTCGATACTGTTGGTCAACGACTACCTGCAGTTCCCGAATGCCGTGACTCCCAATGGCGACGGCGTGAACGACAAATTCATAATCCGCAACCTTGTGAACGGTCTCGGATACCCCAACAACTCGCTGGTTGTTTACGACCGCTGGGGCAAACGGGTATTCTATAAAGAAAACATCTCGTCAGAAGATGATTTCTGGGATCCTGCCAAGGACAACATCCCTGCCGGAACATACTTCTGGCGCTTCACAGGAAAGGGATACCTCGGCGACATACAGCGCAACGGTGTTGTAGAAGTCATCTACTAACCGTTACTGCCAAGAGCAAAAAGACAAGGCCCGCTTTTCAGCGGGCCTTGTCCGTTTTTGGTTCTAACCAAAAAAAAGAAGATTTCGCCGGGTCTTGACCCGTGCGCCGTCAACGGATAAGAGTGATCGTGCCCTTGTAGTGGTGAAGACCCGTCACGGCATCGTTGACTTGTATGACATAGACATAGGTTCCCATCGGTTGACTGTGGCCATTGGCGATTCCGTCCCAGCCTTGGTTGATGTCTTTGCTGTGATAGACCATTCGTCCTCCACGTGAGTAGATGTACATTTCAAACGAAACGATAGAGACATTATTGTTTGGCCGGACCTTGAAGAGTCGCACGGCTTCATCAGGATCGTCGGGAGCGAAAGCATTGGGGATCCAGACTATGAGTTCCGACGCAGGTGCCTTGACATCACGGTCTGTGCTTACTTTGGGCGTAGCCTTGGTCGGCAAAGGATCCGCAGCTGCTTTTGGCGTCACCGGATTGGCAGTGCTCGTTGTGGCAACTGGATTGACGTTAGCTTCGACGGTTTCGACAGGAGTAACGATTTGTTTCGTTGTGGTGGTATTCGGTGCTTCAAGTTCGCTGCTTTGCACCGGTACCTCGAGCGATTCAGTGGTGACTTGTACTTCTGCCGGCATGTCGCTGGCCGATTGTTGTGAGTTTTTCTGTGGAGCTACAGCTACTGGCGTCGTTGCGTTGTCCTGGTTGTAGACTACTGCGGAAGATGATTCGCGGACAGTCGTTTCGGATTCGGCCGACAGGGTGTTCTGTGCCACGATGGGGGCGGTACGTTCCGGGAGTTCAGCCTTCGGCTGACGGTTGATGAAAGCAAAAACAAGAGCGGCAACAACTGCTGCAGATGCTGAGCCTACAATGGCACGACGACGCACAACGACGCGGTGGCGCATTGTATCGGATATGGATTCCCAGACCTGCGGGTCGGGGTTGATTTCAAGGTTATCGAAACGTTCTTTCAAATCGTTCATGGGATAGTTGAGGGTTATAGGGTTCGAGGGTTTGAGGGTTCGAGGGTTATAGGGTTTTAGGGTTTTAGGGTTATAGGGTTATAGGGTTTTAGGGTTATAAGGTTAAAGGGTTTGTTTCTTTTTGTATATTTTTCCAAGTTTTGTGGCGAGGATTGACCTTGCACGGGTTAGGTTTGAGCGGACTGTGGACTCGGTAATGCCGAGGATGTCTGCAGCTTCTGCGAATTGGTACCCTTCGACGTCGCACAGGTTGAAAGCCATTCTATAGGCTGGCGGCAAGGATCGCACCTCGTTGAGGATTACCTGTATGTCGATATGGGCGCAGATTTCGGAGAACGAATTGTACGAAAACTCCATATTTTCAGGCAGGGTATCAATATTTGCCGTCTGTTTTTCCTTATGCCAGTTATCGATGGCTGTTTTGACGATAACCGAGCGTATCCATGCTGCGAGCGAAGAGGCTGAGCGCAATTTGGAGAGATTATCAAAGACCTTAATGAAACCGTCGTGAAGAATGTCTTGCGCTACGAGGTTGGAATGCGAGTATCGCAAACACAGGGCATACATTTGTGGTGCAAAGCGGTCATAGAGCTGTTTGCAAGCACGCTGGTCGCCACGTATACAAGCCTTTATTAATTCTTCGTCGTTATTCATTTTATTTCTAAGACGATACTGAACGTGTTTTTGCTGCGTTAAAAAAAGTTAAATTATATCAACTATGGTAAGTTTTTTTCCGTCGACAGAGAATTTCACGTTGTACGACCAGAAGCGCATACCGTAAACACGCTCAGAATCATCATGATATGAAGGGCGAGGATCGTTAGCCAAAAGGTCGAAGAGAGACGATTGCAGCTCGACAGGAATTTTAACGGCCAAACGTTCGGGACATTCGACGTCGAGCAGTCTGTCGGACGGTGTCGGGGCAAAGCCACTGCGGGCTTCGGGATGCGAATCGGTATAGGGTAGATACGGTTTGATGTCAAAAATAGGGGTTCCGTCAAGCAAGTCGGCACCGGCCACATAGAGCAAGGGCCCCTCGGCGGTATGCAGCTTGACATCAATCAGGCGTACCGAAGAGAGAGCCAGTGCGTTGGGGCGAAACGACGACCGTGTGGCAAAGACGCCCATACGCTTGTTTCCTCCCAGCCGGGGCGGACGAACCGTTGGCGACCAACCCTCGCGAAGATTCTCCGAGAACTGCCATATCAACCATATATAATCGAACTCTTCTATGCCTCGAAGTGCATCGGGATTGCGGTAATCCGGTTCAAAAACGATTGTGGAAGTGATATCCGACACGATGTTGCTTTGGCGCGGGATACCGAATTTTTCAGGGAACGGAGAGTTGATATGTGCAATTTGTTTCATAAATCACTACTGATAAGCCTTCTTTTGGGACATCACCTGCGATGTCGTGAATTGCGGATTTTTGATTCGAGAGCATTGTTGAGCAACCATGAGAGGTCGGCGGCAATGATGCCGATGGCGGCGCCTGCAAGGACATCGCCGGTCCAATGGCAATCGTTGAACACTCTCATAAAACCCGTAAGCGAAGCGACGAGATAGCCCGCCACAGGGATAAGCGTCGATGTCTCGGAATACTCAAGTCTTAGCAACTCGGCACCTGCGAAAGCGAACGCAGTGTGCCCCGAAGGGAAACTGGTCGAGGAACTGCGGTTGGGGCGCCACTCTGTGACAGCAAATTTGATGGGATGGACAAGGACAGCCGAAGCCAACATTGTCGAGGCCGAGCGGACAACAAGCTGAGGCATGGGGTGCACCGACTTGACACCGAACAGATTCAATGCAATCACCGAGCCGATAGGCAGAAACTGCGTGTAGTTGTCGAAAGAGAAATAGCGATGGTCGAAGGTATTGCGCCGGTACAGCTGCACCCGTTCGCGGACAAGGATGTTCTGTCGGCGCGAAGGCTCGAAAAAAAAGGGTGAGGCACCCACGAGAAGCGACGTGCCGACCGTTGCCGCCGGGACGGGACGGAGAATTGCGGGCTGCGGCGAAGACTGCGACTGGTCGATTCGGAAGAGAGGCACTCTAACTACAGATGTGTCAACCGCTTGCGCCTCCATCAATATTGGGAGTGCAAATAAGAGCACAAACAGTATATGGCATCCGGGTCGCATCGGTCAGTCGTTTTTGCCGAGGGTATGAGAGAGTTGTAGAGATGCCGACGCCCGGTTGTAGACAGGCACCAGTGGGCATGCGTCGATCTGCAACGACCATCGAATATCGGCTTGGCATCCCAATTTCATGAGCCTGTGTACATGCGTAGCCTTCAAGCAGTATTCGTACAGGTTGTCGGAAGCGACATTCCAAAGGTCAAGAGCCATCATTGCAGCATCGTTGACAAGGGTGACGGACTTGAGCGCCGTCATGAGTCGTGAGATAAGGGCTCCCGCAAAGAGTGTGTCCTCGATGGAAGGGTCACCTTTCCATCCGGAACAGAGGATGACAAGGTTTTCGCTATTTGCCTCGACGATGGCATTGGCAAGGGCCGACAGATTGACGAACGAACCGACATACAACGCATCGGAGTCTGAAGCACGCAATATTGAAACCGTGCCGTTGGTTGTAGAGTAAGCCAATTTGGCACCGTTGAGCTGCATCGTGAGATATTCGGTAGGCGAATTGCCGCATGTGGCACCATGGAGCTTCATCCCGTTGCGCTCGGCGGCAATCATGTAGCCCTGCGAGCGGAAGTCGGGAAGCGGCTCCAACGAGTCGAGCGGAACGATCTGCGACGCACCGGCTGCGAAAGCAGCACAGATGGCCGATGTGGCGCGCAATACGTCAACAGCCACCGAGGAGTGGGATTGGTTCAGTTGGCGGCCTTCGTACAGTTGCGGCGAGAGTATGGCTTCGATATTCACGTGTTATATTGAAAATTGAGATGTGCGCGATTATGTCAAAATAAAAAAAGCGGCAACCTGTAAGCCGGGTTCTGTAACTGCGCAGGCAGTCCTCTGTCATTAATCTAGGGCTGCCGTCACCGGCAACCTCAATCAACCTACCCCCCGACAACGGGCGAGTCAACCCTTGACTGTCGGTATATTTGGTTTTTCAGCCCATAAGGTTTACCATCATCCGCATCACTGCGGAAGTCGTGAGCTCTTACCTCGCGTTTTCACCCTTACCTCCCGAAGGAGGCGGTATGTTTTCTGTGGCACTTGCTGTGGCGTAGCGCTTGGGCGATACGTCCCTTCCCGTTAGGAAGTATGGTGACTCTGAGCTGCCCGGACTTTCCTCCCGCAACGCTAACGCTGCCGGCGACAGAGCGGTTACCGCTTTATTTGGAGGTGCAAAAGTAACCATTTTTTCTGACTTTGTGGCGATAAAAAAAAACGGCAAATGGAAATAGCAGAGTTTCAGCATGGAAAGGAATCAAATATTTTTTTTTATTTTAGAATGCAAAAGAATAAAATATCGTTTTTTTTTGTATTTTTGCAAATTGTTTTGAAAGCAGACACTGTTGCCATATCCAACAGCAACGTGGCTGCAGTATATTATTGCACAACAAATTGCATCAGCAAGATGAATAAAAAAAAGACAACCGCAGGGTTGATAATTATCGGTATTGGCTTAATCATGGCTTCGTGCGGCAGCAGTGAGGCCATGGTTGATTCCGCAACAATGCTTACTTACGGCAAAGAGCCGACGGAACAGAATCTTGAGAATCTGGCCAAAAATTATGGCTCGGTAATCAACAAAAACCGCAAATCCGGCATAAAGCGCCCCGGCATCTACAGCGACTATGCTGTGGCTCTGGCAAGACAAGGGAAACACGCCGAAGCCAACAACTGGTTCAATACCGAAATGGCAATCTTCCCGTCGTCGAGAGGGTACGTGATGCAGCTGAAAAAGAAGATGATTCCCGAATACATCGACGACAACAGCATAAGCAGCAACAGCGCTCCCGAGACTGACGAGAGCGGCCTTTCGCCCAAAAAACGTGCCGCCGCCGAAGAGAGGGCTTCGGGTGTAATGGAGACCGAAAAGAGGGAGATGGACGCTGAAAAGAAAGCTACGGACGAAGAAAAAAGCGTGATGAACACCGAAAAAAAGGATTAACCGCAATAGAGTCGACATGAAAAGAAATATCACACACATCATTATGCTGGCAGCCCTTTTGCTCACAGCATGTAAAGGAGAAAAGAAAATAACCTCATACAGCGATATATACAGCGAACGTCCGACGACTATTTACATTGCTCCGATAGCCGACAACGCAGAGCGCAAAATAGAAAAATACCCTACCGACATCGCCTACAACAACGAGCTCAACAGCGCAAAGGCCTACATGTACCAGACCATGGGCAATCCGCTCATCAACAAGGGATACTATGTGATAGGCCCTATTGCATCGGAAGAAATCGCCAAACAAACAAACCTCACACACAAGCAGCTAAAAAACAGCGACATCAAATCATTCTACGAACAGTATGGTGTCGATGCAATACTTGTGGTGACACTTCACAAATGGAAAGACGAAAACGGTAAAAAGACCGCCTTCCTGGAATACCAACTAAGATCGACAAAAACCAACATCGACCTGTTCCACAGCTGGGTTATGGCGACAAAACAGGTATCGACAAATTTGAAAGGCGACCCTATAAAGCTCAAGAACGACGAACGATTCGCAAAACGTTACGACATGGACAACGGGACTGCCCAGAGATGCTTTCTGGTCGAAAAGGTTAATGACTACGTGCTTCGCAACCTCCCCACCAGCAGCCAACGTCGCCAATTCGAAAAAGACCTCTACAAGAATGCCAATCCAAGCTACATCAAATACATGTGGATTGACGGAGGGGCGAACGTGGAACCCTGCAGCGCAGAAGAATACGAGACCGAAGCATTCCTTTAAAAAACAATACATTTCATCAGGTTGCAGGCGCATGGACCGGCAACCTTTTTTTGACAATTCATTTATTTGACGAGAACACAATAGAGTAATTACAAATGAGAAAAATCCTTGTAAGTTTTTTGTTATTTTTTGCAGCGACAACAGCCATGGCTGTTCCGGCATTCCCCGATTTGGTAGTGTTCAGACAGCCCTGCAATCGCGAGACAACAGTATCGATCTATCTTAAAGGCGACGAGCGCGTGCATTGGGCGGAGACCGTTGACGGATACAGCCTCCTGCACGGTGACGATGGAAGTCTTATGTACGCCATGCGCGACGAGAACGGCGACATGATTGCCAGCAACCTGCTTGCCACCGAAAAAGAGATGCGTAGCCAAGAGGTGCGCGACTTCCTCGAGAAAACTCCCAAACACCTGCGTTTCAGCAAACGGCAGATTGACGAACTGCTTAATATATGGAAACAGGTCGAAAACGCCAAAAGCGGACCGAAGACGATGACCAACGTGTTGGGCGAGAAGAAATTTCTCGTCATCTTATTCGCCTTCAACGACAAAAGTTTCACATTCAACAAACTGGATTTCAAACGCCTGTTCAACCAAGTGAACTATACGACACACGGCAGCACCGGAAGCGTCCACGACTATTACTACGATGTCAGCGGAGGATTGTTTTCGCTCAGCGTTGATGTTGTCGGACCTTATACCGGAATGTACAATATGGCCCACTACGGCAACAGCAACAATGGTTATCAGGATTTTGCTAACGAGGCCGTGGAAATGGCTTCGGCCGACGTGGACTTCTCGAGATACGACAACGACGGTGACGGATACATCGACGGCCTGCACATAATCTTTGCCGGCGTAGGAGAAGAAGCTGGCGGTGGAGCAGACTGCATCTGGTCGCACAAATGGAACATTTTCAACGCTCCCGAATACAACAACACTATCATCGACGTATATTCATGCTCACCGGAATGTAGCGGTTCGGACGGGACGGACCTGACCGCCATAGGCGTTATATGCCATGAACTGGGCCATGTGTTCGGTGCCCCTGATTACTACGACACCGATTACGAAGAGAGCGGCGGACAGTTCCCCGGTCTTGGCTCATGGGACATCATGTCGGGCGGCAGCTGGAATCGCGGCGGCAGAACTCCCGCCCACCACAACCCGTACACCAAACTGTACATCTACAACTGGAAGACTTGCGACACCATCGATGCTACGGCAGCAAGATACATCATGAATCCCGTCGAGACTGGCGGCGAGATTCATCGTGTAAACACCTCTACCAACGGCGATTTCTTCCTGCTCGAGAACCGACAACCGATTAAATGGGACGTTGGCGTTCCCGGCCACGGAATGCTGGTATACCACATACATCCAAGTGCCCACGGAGCCAGCGTCAGTAACTATCGCCATCCGCAACAGATCTACATCCTCGCCAAACCATACAATCCGACAGACTCTATGCCCAATTCCTCTCCTACGAGCTACGGCATATTGGGCCACACCGACACGCCCTATCCGGGAGCCAGCGGCATGAGAGATTCTCTGACCGACAATTCGGCTCCCTGGTTCCGCCCCTGGTCGATGGCAAAAAACAACACTCCCATATACAACATCTCCGAAAACGAGACCACACAACAGGTGTTCTTTACAGTACAGAAACTGTCGCCCGACCCGACATCGGCTACGGTTATAGGCGTTGACCGCCAATCGGTTGTAGTCGACTGGACACCCTACGGCAACATGAACGCCCTGGTGGTGATGAGCACCGAAGAAGGGGCATTTGGAATTCCGAGCGGCATGTACAATGTCGGCGACAGCGTTGACGGCGGCGGTGTCGTCATCTATCGCGGCAGCGGAAAAACGGCCATAGCAAATGGACTGACAACAGGAACGACCTATTACTTCAAGATATTCTCGATAGATCGACGCGGCAGATACTCTGACGGCATCACGACTGCAGGAAGCCCCATAGACTGCGACATCGCGGAATGGGACAACGAAGACTTTGAAGAATATACTTTAGGGACTGTGCCTGGATGCTGGAACGGCACATGGACCGTTGACAGCCTTATGGGACAGAAATCGCTGACAAGTGCCAACGAGCACATCAGCACTGCGACCAGCGTACCTTTCATTATGGAACCACAGAACGACGCTGTGCTTAAATTCAAAGTCCATTTCAACGCATTGTGCAACGAAAACACGATGCTGGTTACCGAATTGCGTCGCACACTTACCGACGAATGGAGCGTGCTGGATACAACCACATGGAGAGTCGGAATGGCCACATGGGGTGACGTATATCTGCCCATGTCCAACGTCGGCGACTACAGCAGAATACAATTCACAGCATATACGGAAGAAGGACAACAGATTGCAATAGACAATGTTGAAATCAGACAAGGAGCATTGATCAAATCCGATTGCGACGCCAACGGAACAATCGCGCCATACGGAAACACCATAAAAGCCGACGGAGACACTATTGAATATACCATCACTCCAGCCAACGGATACGCATTGGAGGATATCACATTGGACAATAGATACATATCTCCCAACCTGATACAAAACAACGACAACGGAACATATACTTTCCGCTATGGTACCAATGGCGGAAGCCACACCATCTATGCTTCGTTCGAAAGAAAAACCGACATAGCCGAAGCGCTGAGCGAAAGAATTTCGATATACCCCAATCCCAACAACGGACAGTTCAACATCAACGTGCCTCATGCAGGTGTAATGGAACTTTTCGACATTCGAGGTGCCCGAATCCTGGTCCGCAATCTGGAAGCAGGCAACACCACCATCGACCTCCAGAATGCAGCCAAAGGCATCTACATCGTCAAGTTCGACGGCAAGGCCACCAAGATAGTCTGCAAATAGTCATTTGAAACACAAATGTTAAACAAACATAAAAAAAATACGAAACAAAAAAACTTGTGTACTTTTGCAAATCATTAGAAAAGTAAACAAACATCTAAAACATTAAAAAACAATGAAGAAAGTATTTTTATTCTTTGCAAGCGCAGCTATTTGCGCAGTTATGGCTTCCTGCGGCGGCAACGCTGAGGCAACCGACACCACCAACACCGACTCCACCGCATGCGAGCAGACCGAAGTTGCTAATCCCGCTGCTGAATGCACCGACGCCAACAACGACGCTCGTCAGGCTGCTATCATGGACGCTGCACAGCAGATCTGCAACTGCGGCGACGTCCTGAACTGTGTCAACACCGTTATCGACCAGAGCTTCGCTCAGTACGCTAACGACGAAGAGTTCAAGGCTGCTGTCAAGGCTGAGGCCGAGAAGTGCATCGCCAACAAGGTGAAAGACGCTGCCGTCGACAAGACCAAAGAAGTTGCCAAAGACGCTGCCAAGAAAGGCGTTGAGGAAGGTCTGAAAGCTCTGAAGAAATAACTTTTTCTAAAGGACTAAAAAAAACGCGACTCGAATGAGCCGCGTTTTTTTTTTACACATAAGAACGCAGCGGCATTTCGCTGATCTCGAGATAGGAAAGGCTAATTCGTTTAATTCGCCGTTATAAAATAAGGTAACCTCTAAAATTCGTTTAATTATCTTCGTTGACATTTCTTTGGCTCGGAAAAGCAAACAAGTTTTCTTTTCTCTCGCTTTACGAAACGTTCGCGTTTTGTTAGCAAAACAAATTTCTAAATATCAATTCGTTTAATTCGTACAATTGCTCATTGCATTTTCTTTATTCATTATGTATTCGCAGGCATACCACGCCGTTTTAAATAATTATTAGAGGTGCTCATAAATTTTAGGAGTGACCTATATTCGTTCGAGCAGGAAACTGACGGGTCGGAAGCCATCGTTGCAACTGATCATTGCACTGTAGGGATTCTTCATCCAGCCATCGTAAAAGTCGCCCCTACCCTCGGCCAACTCCCTGACAAACCAACGCATGCTCTCCCAAGCACTGTCGCACATCGTTTCTGGCTTTTGGGCATTGTGGGCAACCCACTCCTGCCCTACCTGTATGTCGCAGGTATGAAGAATAGGATTTTCATAAAGTTGCTGCAAATCTTTATAGTCCGACTTGCGAATGGCTGTAATTCTTACATCGTACATAATAGCGCTCTGAGAGGAATAGTTTGCGATATAAAACGATCATTTACGGAGTTTATTGCATGAACGTGAATGGCAAAGGGAAAAGAATTGTTTGAGGACAAAGACTAAACAAGAGAAATAGACGTTATCAAAAGAAAAAACATGACTCGCAAAGCTAAAATCATCACAATCAGCACATCCATCATTGTCCTGGCTTTAGGGCTTTTTATCTTCTTCCGTTTCTTCTTCGTCTACAGCACTGGCGTCAACGCAGGCGACATCAACTATTTCCAGAAAGAGGGTCTCCTCTTCAAGACCTACGAGGGCAAGATGATACAGAGCGGATTCCGCTCGGCCAAAGTGAACACCACATCCATACAGAGCAACGAGTTCAAATTCTCCGTCACCGACGAGAAAATCGCCGAGCGCCTGATGCGCGCCAGCGGCAAGCACGTCGAGCTGCGCTGGAAACGCCACCTGGGCACCCTCCCCTGGCGCGGCAACAGCCAATTTGTTGTCACTGAAATACTTTCGATAGAATAATTGCTTCCATATATGGCGCTCACGGAGACCTCATACCACATTCTGTTCGCTGCCAACGTGGCGTTCATCGCCGTGCACCTATACAGCTGGCTGCTGAAGTGGTTATACCGGCCAGCAGCATACGACGAGCATTTTCGCGAGCTCTTTCCAGCGCATCGGGCCGTAGGTTTTATCTACCTACTGCAACTGTTCGAACTGCCCTACACGCTTCAGATCGGCGACCGCGACGCGCTGCTCTATGTCAACGCGTTCTCGCTACTCTTCTTCTCGTTGCAGATGCTAATTATGTGCGAAGGCTATTTCTTTCCCAAACATAAACACTCGACACGGGACTACTGGATTGTGCTGCCTGCCATCGTGGTGCTGGTGCCGATGTTTGGACAGGCCGTGAGCCACTCGCTGCTGCCCGAAGGGTGGCGTGTCTGGATGGTGGGGGCCGTTAGTATCATATTCTTGGGCTACCTATGCCTGTCGGTGCAGATGGCTATCAAGATAGCGTGTGCCGTGCAGCGCGCCAACGAAGAGCGTTATGCCGACAGCGACGACTTCCCTGTCGACTTCGCCAACATAATCCGCTGGGTACCAACACTGATACTCATCCTCTTAGCCATCAACTTTTATGCCGACAATCCGTGGGTGAAGTTTGCACGCGATATCATCTTTATAGGTGCCAGCGTCTGGTTCTGCATCTTCACCCTCAACCCCTGGCGCAAGGTGCCTACCCAGATGGGGCAGTCCGACCCGTCTGAACAATCAGACAAATCCCACAACATAGGAACCCGTGAGAACTTGGCACATCGCCTTGAGGCACTTCTCAACGACGAGCAAATTTTCACCGAGCCGCACATCACCAGCGACCTGCTGATTTCGCGCCTCGGCACCAACAGCAAATACCTCTCCGAGGCTATCCGTCGCAGCGGCTACGCGTCATTCTACGATATGATCAACCAGCACCGCGTGCGCCACGCCATCGCCCTCATCCACCAGCATCCCGACGCACTGCTGGCCGACATCGCCGACCAGTGCAGCTTTTCCTCCCAAGCCTCTATGTCCAAGGCCTTCAAGGCACAAGGCAAAGACACCCCGTCGAGCTACCGGCAGAATGGTTAATTGCAAATTGGATATATGGTTGATGGTTGATTGGATATAATGGTTAATGGTTGATGGTTGATTGGATATAATGGTTGATGGCAATTTGGATATAAATCGAGGCCGTTAGGCCTCGGATTGGGGTAGCCAGCCGTTTCAACGGCTGGACATAATACGACAACAATAAATTGCACCCCTTTAGGGGTGCGACACAACAACAACAACAACAACAACAACAACAACACAATGGCTAACACCTATACGCAAATCTATATGCACATTGTCTTCGCCGTATCTCGACGCGAGGCTCTCATCTCCGACGATTGGGTCGACGAATTGTATAAATATCTGGCTGGAGCTTGTCAAAATAGGAAACATTTCGTTCACGCCATTGGCGGCACTGCCGACCACATTCATTTGCTTATCGGAATGCACCCGGCGGAAAGCGTAGCATCGTTGGTAAAGGAATTGAAAGGGCAGTCTACACGATGGATAAACGAAAAATTTCTTCACGGGGATTTTTCGTGGCAGACGGGTTACGGGGCATTCTCTTATAGCCGATCTCTTGTCCCTACCGTACAGACGTACATACAGAACCAGCGTGAGCATCACCGACGTGTGACGTTCCAAGAAGAAATGGCCGACATTTTTCGCAAAGCCGGCATCGATTACAATCCGGAATATATGATGCGTGGATTTGCCGATTGACGTGTGACGGTTGTTGTTGTGTTTTCGATTATCGCACCCCTATGGGGTGCATAATGAATGGATGACAAACAACCAGCCGTTAAAACGGCTGGCTACCCATATCTAATGCCTACGGCATTTTATGAATTAGGATACGCCGTTGAATACAAATCGAGGCCGTTAGGCCTCGGATTGGGGTAGCCAGTAGCCAGCCGTTTCAACGGCTGGACATAATACGACAACAATAAATTGCACCCCTTTAGGGGTGCGATATTCTAAACACATCATCAATTTCCATTCACCGAATCCCAGCCGTTAAAACAGATGGATATAAAACGCGAAAACAAATCGCACCCCTAAAGGGGTGCATACGGGGGGGCATCCGTTGACCCCCAGCCGTTGAAACGGCTGGCTACCCATATCTAATGCCTACGGCATTTTTTCATTCGGTCACCTATACCTAATGCCGATGGCATTTTCACACATTTGGCTACCATTATCTAATATCGACGGCATTTTATGAATTGTGATACGCCGTTGAATACAAATCGAGGCCGTTAGGCCTCGGATTGGGGTAGCCTGCCGTTTCAACGGCTGGACATAATATGGCAACAATAAATTGCACCCCTTTTGGGGTGCGATATTCTAAACACATTATCATTTTCCATCCGCCGAATCCCAGCCGTTGGAAAGGCTGGCAACCCATATCTAATGCCTACGGCATTCCCTCTTTCTTATCCATTTTTCCTTTTTTCCTTTGGCGGAATTTCTTTTTCCTCTGGCGGAAATTTCCATCAGAGGAAAATCTATATGTATTGATATATGTACTTTTGCATCCCGAAACACTTTCGATGATGCACCTCAAAACAATCATACTTCTGCTTTTTGCCCTGATGGTCCTGGCCATTCTGTTTTGGACCGCTATCCGCGTCTGGCGTTACCGCCGCGACCACCCGGACGAATTCTTTTAGACAAATAAATGTAAACGATATATTGTATGAACAGACACCACCTTTTCAAACCATTCCTCACCGCCTTGCTGACCATTGCAGCACTGGCGGCGGGGCAGAGCGCCCGGGCCGCAAGCACGTGGACCTTGACGAGCAGCACCAGCGCAGGCATCACCACCTTCACCATCACCCGCAGCGAGAGCACCTCGGCCGAGACGGTCTATTACCGAACGGTGAGCCTATCGGCCCTCGAGGGGCAACATTTCACCGCAGTAAGCGGCAGCCTCACCTTCACCGCCGGGCAGACAAGCAAGACCGTCACCGTGACGGAGGGCAATCCCGACGTCGAGGTCTACAGGTACCAGACCGGCTCACGGCGCAGCTACCGCTTCGAAGTGCTCGACATCGACGGCACCGTCATCACCCACCGCGACCAAACCGTCAACACCACCACCCCTTTCACCTACAGCGGCACCAACGTAAACAACGCCATTCCCAACAACAGCTTTGTGTTCCTCAATGGTGACCCGGCTAACCTGATAGGCATAGGCAACTGCATCGATGTGGCCTATACGCCGCCCACCAGCCAGGTGGAATCCAGCGGCACTTATCAGGGCTACGTGCTCATCGACGACAGCTACGACTATAGCCAGAAGGCCGCCACCGTGAGCACCAACACCCTTATCAGCAGCACGGGTGCTTCTGCAGCCTGTCTGAAGGCTATGGGCTATAAGATCTACGCCACCGTCTGCTTCACTATGAAGGAGAAGAACGACGGCTACTATTACGTGCAGATTGTTCCGGGCACCGCGAGCGCATCCTACGACGGTGCTGACCCCAACGGCAGCGTGAACGACCCGGCCTACTCCGTCTATAAGGCCTGCTTCGAACTCAAGGAGGGCAGCGGCGTCTATAGCGGCGAGGGCAAGATGTTCTTCCCCCACCGCTTCGACTATACCAACCGGGCGGCAGGTGGATTGAATGGGACTGGGGCATCACAGACCAACGCTTGGACCGAGTTCCCTCTGGCCGAGAGCAAGCTCTGGCAGCAGAAGTTCAAGAGCGGCTACCGCGACAACAACACCGGCTCGGTGGTACTGGACCCTGACGTAGCATCCATCACCACCCGCTTCGACTGTGCCGGTTCCGACGACGACACCTGGGGCTTCAAGGACCTCTACGTCCGTATGGGCCTCGTCGATGCCACCGCCCCCACCGTGCTCAACAACTACAAGGTCAGCGGCGGGCGCCACCAGAAGGGCAACATCATCTACGTGAGCGTGCCCTTCAGCGAGATAATCACCGTGGAGGGTACACCGACGCTCACCACCACGTGGGGCACGCTCGACTACTGCGCCGGCAGCGGCAGCAACGTGCTCACCTTTTGTGGGCAGATAGCCAGCGATGCTACCGGCACCTTCAGCGTCAGCGCCCTGAGCGGCACTGTCAAGGACCTGGCGGGCAACAACTTCAGCGGCACCGTCAGCAAAAATTTCGGCATCACACTTGATGCGACCTACGTCTGGTCGCTCAGCGACTTAACCCAGCTGGCGACAGGCACCTACAAGATAGCCACCAAGACCGACCTCTGCCGTCTGGCCAACATCGTCAACGTGAGCCGTAACGAGTGTGAAGGCATCACCTTCCGCCAGACGCAGGACATCATATGCGATGCCGGCTACACGCCCATCGGCTACCAGGGCGACAACGACCACGCTTACTTCCGCGGCACCTACGACGGGCAGGGCCACACCGTGAGCGGCATCACCGTCACCCGCACGGGAAATACCAGTGCCGACAAATATATCGGCCTCTTCGGCTGCATCGCTTATGGCACCGTGCAGAACGTCGTCCTTGCCAACAGTACCTTCACCGGATACGAACGCGTCGGAGGCATCGCCGGGTACAACAGTTGGGGCACCGTGCGCAACTGCCGCGTAGAAAGCAGCGTTACCATCAGGGCCGGATATGGTGAAGGTTATATGTTTGGCGGCGTCGTGGGTTATTTAGTTGGCACTGGAGCCCTTATATCTGGTTGCGTCAGTGCCGCAACCATCGAAAATAACGGCCTAACTTGTAACGATTGCGGCGGTATCAGTGGTGACGTGCAATATAATACCCTCAAGGACTGCCTCTATATTGGCACCAGCGTCACCGGCACAGGGTATGTCGGCAGCATTGCGGGTAGCACAATCAGTGCCACCATCAGTAACAACTACTACACGGCCATCAGCCTCGGCGGTATCGGTGGCAACAGCTCAAGCAGCGACCAGGACGGTGCCCGCCGCGCCCGCACCGTCACCCTGGGCGAAGGCATCACCCTCAGCGGCACCGAAACCACCTACGACGTGAGCGGCATCACCGCCTATGGCAGCACGGCCATCGGCTACGGCGGTAAGATATACAGCGGCGCGGGCCAGACGCTCACGCTCAGCTACACCGGCACGCTGCCAGAAGGCTACACCGTCAGCTACACTGTGACCAGAACTTCCAACGGCAGCGACATCACCGCCAGCGTCCTCAGCGGAACGACGCTCACGATGCCAGCCTACGACATCACCGTCCCGCGCTTTTCAACATCACCCTCGACGTACCCGCAGCCTCCTGGCAGACTTTCGCCGCGCCGGTGAGCAACCCCACCGTGGCCTCCACCGGCCTCACAAGCGGCACCTACGACCTCTATCGCTACGACGAGCCCTCGGCCACCTGGCAGAACTACAAGGCCTCGTCGTTTACTCTCGACAACGGACGCGGCTACCTCTACCGTCGCACCAATGCCACGATGCTCACCTTTAGCGGACAGCTCAACAGCGAAGCCACATACAGCGTCAACCTCACCGCCTCCGATGCCGCCGGCGACCTCAAGGGCTTCAACCTCGTGGGCAACCCCTATCCATACAAGGTGCTGCTCGACCGCGCCTTCTATTCGCTCAACGCCGACGGTACCTGGCAGGAACACCCCGATGGCGACAGCCTCGCCGTAGGCCAAGCCGCCCTGGTGCATTGCTCCAGCGCCGAGACCCTCACCTTCTATGCCGCTACCCGCAGCACCAACCCCGGCACCAAAGGTGCCCTGCCCCCGCTGCCCAAGGGCTTATTCTTAAACGAAATCGAAGACGAAGACAAAGACGAAAACGAAAACACGACGTTGAATAATCACCGCTTCGCTTACTTTGACGGCGACCGCGTCGTCATCAGCGGCACCGGACTCCTCCAGGCATACGACATAATGGGCCGCCAATTATTCGCCAAGGAGCTTTCAACTTTAAACTCTCAAATTTCAATTCTCAACTTCCCCGGTTCTGGGGTCTACCTGTTGCGATTGAATGGTCAAACACAAAAAATTGTGATACGATAATGAATGATGCCACATTATTGTCGCGTACCTACGGCACGCGGAATCGTGACGATGGCCACATATTCCAGCCAATGAATTGGCTGGCTACCCCAATCATACACCTAACGGTGTATCCGCATACAACGAAAGCCGAATGACGTACGCGAGGCCGTTAGGCCTCGGATTTGGGTAGCCAGCCCAATCATACACCTAACGGTGTATCCGCATACAACGAAAGCCGAATGACGTACGCGAGGCCGTTAGGCCTCGGATTGGGGTAGCCAGCCCAATCATACACCTAACGGTGTATCCGCATACAACGAAAGCCGAATGTCTTACGCGAGGCCGTTAGGCCTCGGATTGGGCTGGCTACCCCAATCATACACCTAACGGTGTATCCGCATACAACGAAAGCCGAATGACGTACGCGAGGCCGTTAGGCCTCGGATTGGGGTAGCTACACCAATCATACACCTAACGGTGTATCCGCATACAACGAAAGCCGAATGACGTACGCGAGGCCGTTAGGCCTCGGATTGGGGTAGCCAGCCGTTTCAACGGCTGGAACTGGAACGGGAACGGAATGAGAAAAACAAATGCACCCCTTTAGGGGTGCGACAAAAAATTACAACAATAAAACATATAATAATATGAAAACATACAGATTAACAACATTGGCTCTATTGGCCTTGTTGCCAATAGCCTGCAGCAAGGAAGGCGACGGCCGCCTCCGCCTCTATGCCGAAGATATGCACAGCGATGATGGCGGCAAGGTGTGGGTCGATCCAGCTTACGTGAGCACCAGCGCCTCGTGGGTCACCGGTGAGCAAATCAACCTCAACGGCGCCCCCTACTCCATCGCCAGCAATGGCGAAAACCACTACTTGAACATCGACGAGACTGCCTTTTCATCGCTGCCCGACAACCTTTACGCAATCTACCCCGCCAGCGTCAATGCTGACGGAAACAACATCACCGTCACCAACAACGGTTCTTCAACCAGCACAATTATCATCAACAGCCTGGCTGTCAACTTCCGCAACAACAACGCAACGGCAGGCCACGACATCATTTTCCCGATGGCTACAGGTCTTACCGACAAGAACAATGGCAAACTCCTCTTCAAGCACCTCACTGGTGGAATGAAACTCACCCTCGCCAAAAACACGGCCAACGACTGCACCATCGGATCGGTGAAAGTGGTGGTCTACGGCAACGGTGCCGCACCAAATCCCATCATGGCCTACAATGTCACCACACGCTGGGCCGCGCAAGGTCCGGTGCTCCCCAGCGGCGAGATTGGAGCCAACAATGGCAACCAAACCGTGGGCTACGCCAGCGAGATGCACTTCGCGCTGAAGGATAACGGTGCCGATGGCAAGACCATCACCTCTGGCAGCAGCATCAGCTTCGTGGTACCCGTTACCATCACCCCAATCAAACGCCTCATAGTTACAGGCTATGGCACCGACGGCACACAGCTCTTCGTCAAGGACAAAATACTCCCGTCGGCCCAGACAATCCAAGCCAACCATATGTATAACATCCCCGCAATCAACTTTTAAAACAAACATTTATGAAAACAAAAGAAAAATACATAGCACCGGAACTGACGGTAGTCACCTTCAAAGTAGAACAAGGCTTCAACGCAAGCGGCAACGGGATGCAGAGCCTCATAAGTCTCTTTTGTATCCAAGCAGAGCCAGAGTATAACTCACATGCACAAGAAAACTGGCAAGAAGAAAACTCCATCTTTGAAAACTGGTAGAAATCACTATCTCAATAAAAAACAGCGGACTCTTACTTTTACAGAGTCCACTGTTTTTTAGTAGTATTACTAGCCAACAAAAAAAGGGAACCACATTAGTGATTCCCTTTAAAAAGATTGGCGGCGACCTACTTTTCCACAAACAAGTGCAGTATCATCGGCGATGTGAGGCTTAACTTCTCTGTTCGGAATGGGAAGAGGTGAACACTCACTCCATAGCCACCAA